>Ga0190361_1000323_pt1 | contig 19943 bp, 20 predicted proteins | sample 48721845_MG_FD_161273 | JGI IMG/M metagenome (GOLD analysis project Ga0190361, IMG submission 161273) | Hydrothermal vent microbial mat bacterial communities from Southern Trench, Guaymas Basin, Mexico - 4872-18-4-5_MG | ecosystem: Environmental > Aquatic > Marine > Hydrothermal vents >... | reverse complement strand
GCTCTTTTCAATTTTTTGAACTAATTTTCTTACATCTTGAGACTTATCTTTTGGACAAATGAATACCACATCCTCAGTGACTACAACGATTAGATTCTTTACTCCGCAAGTTGCTACTAATTGAGGAGTTGATCCATAAACAAGAATATCTTTCGAATCAATACCAAAGAAATTCCCTTTAATATAACTTTTCTTTTTTCCAGCTAAACATTCTTTTAAAGCTGACCAACTTCCAATATCAGACCATCCAAAATCAACTGGTAAAACAGCATTTTTTGAATAGTTTTCTAAGATTGAATAATCAAAGGAGGCAACATCCATTTTTAAATATTCTTTTTTCAAAATTTTTTTGAAGTTTTTCTTTCCAAAATTTTTTCTCAGGACCTGATAAATTCGCCAGTTATCTAAAACATACTTTTTTGCTAAGTTTTCTATCAATTCTGGAACAAAAATAAAGATTCCCGTATTCCAAAAGAATTTTTTTGACTTCAAATACCTTCTTGCTCTCTCTAAATTTGGTTTCTCTTTAAAGAATTCAACTTGGAAGAAGGAAAATTTTCCAATTTTTTTCAACAATTTCCCTTTTTTAATGTATCCTAAACCCACGTCGGGGGATCTCGGTCTTTCTCCAAACAAAAGAATATAGTTTTTATTTTTGCTTACAAATTCCACTCCCATTTTAATAGCTTCAATAAAATTTTTCTCTTTTTTTATTAAATGATCTGAAGGGAAAATAACTACTGGTTCTTTTAATTCTTTTTGAGAAAGATAACAAAAAAATAACAAAAAAGCGGCCACTCTTTCTCTAAAAGCAGGCTCTAAAATTATGTTCTTTTTTGGAAATTTTGGAAGTTGAGATTCTACTTCTTTGAGAAAAAATTCATTCGTAGAAATAAAAATATTCTCAGGTTCCGCAATAGATAATGCTCTTTTGAAAGTTATCTGAAAAAGTGATGAATCTCCAAAAAATTTTTGGAACTGTTTGGGTTTGAAACTTCTTGAAATAGGCCAAAGCCTAGTTCCTCTTCCTCCTGCTAAAATGAGAATTTTCATATATTGAAATCTTAACAGGGAAAGAAATTTTCGTCAAAATGACTAACGCACTTTCTCCCAAGTAGGAGTTTGTCTACCTAATACTCCATTTATTACTCCAACTAGTGCCGCTAAATTTACCATGCAAAAATAATAAGGTAAATTAATGAATTTATTTAACTTTTTTTCTTTTTTATCTAATATGTAACCTAAAATAGCTAAAAGGTAAAAAAGAATCTGGCCAATGAATAAGATTAGATAGAAAGGTTTGTCTAATAAAAAGAGATTACTAAGGAATAAAAAAAGCAAAAAAAATCCAATCAGCCATCTTAAAATTTTATGGGAAATTAACTGGAAAATTAAAAGAAAGCGAAGTTTTTTAAAACTTTCTTTAAGTAAGATCAAGCCACTTCTGAAATGCCAACCAATTATCACAACTTTTCTTTTAAATTCTCGTTTCGTTTCTGGATAAACTTCTTCTTCAGAAATAGCCTCTGGTTCCCAAACAACCCCATAACCTTGTTGGGCTACTCGAATTGGCAATTCAAAATCATCTCCACGATATTCAGATAAAGGATTGTAAAGATTTTTTCTTAAAGCATAAATCGAACCATGGGCTCCTAAAACTGAATGAAGTTTACTTTCTAATTTTTTAATAAACGTATCGTATTTCCAATAAATTGTCTCTCCTTCCCCAACTGCTACTTTTTTAGGATTGATATATCTTAATTCCCCACAGACACAACCAATCTTGGGATCAGCAAAACTCCTCACCAGTTTCTTCAAAGCGTCTTTTTTAAACATTCCGTTAGCGTCTGTCAGAACAATAATTTCTCCTTTGCACTTGGGCAAAGTTCTAAAAATTGTATATTGCTTTCCTTTTCTTCCTTTAAATTCAATAAGTTTCACTCCTTTATCTTTGTACTCTTTTACTATTTCATTTGTTCTATCATTGGATTCTGAAGCTACAATAATCTCTAATTTTTCTTTTGGATAATCTAAAGCCAAACTATTTTCAATTTTCTGCCTAATTATTTTTTCTTCATTGTAAACAGGAATTAAAAGAGAAACTGAAGGAAAAATTTCTTTTTTTTCAACTTTTTTCCCGAAAAGAAAGCCTAAAATAAGCAAAATTAACGGATAACCAATGTAACAATATAGAATTAGAAAAATCAAAATCCAAAAAAACTCTTCAAGCATTGATAGTTTTTTGAATCCAATAATAGGTTATTTTTAAACCTTCATCTAAACTAATTTTTGGTTTCCACTTTAATATTTTTTTCATTTTTCTGATATCTGCTTTTCTAGAAAGAGGCCCTACAGGTTTTTTTAAATCATATATTGGTTTTATTTTTTTTCTTGAGATCTTAATAATTTTTTTAGCGATTTCGTTTATTGAAACAGCTTTGCCAGAACCTATGTTTAAAGTTAGAGGCGAAACCTTTGAAATCGCTCTTTCCATTTTAATTAAAGCTTCAACGCAATCTGTAACATATATGTAATCTCTACTTTGTTTTCCATTTCCCCAGATTGTAAATTTCTTTTTGGGATAAAAAATTGCTTTTTTGATTAAATCAGAAATGGCATGAGATTTTTCACCAAGAGGTTCGTTGATTCCATAAACATTAAAAATTCTGGCAATTCCTACTTTAATTTTTTTCATCAAATTAAGTTGAATTTCTCCTAATATTTTTGCTAAACCATAACCACCGTCTGGATTCAAAGAAAGTTTAAATTTAAATTTTTGATTTTTTAAAATTTTCTCTATTGCTAAATCTCTTTCATAAAAAACAGCTCCAAAAGAAAATTGTTTTTCTAAAGGATAAACTGCACAACTTGAAGTATAGATGATTTTTTTTATTTTTCTTTTAAGAGAGGCTTTAAAAACATTACTATCTATAGCTAAATTTTCTGTAAGGGCTAAAAGTTCATCAGATTCTGACTCATGTAAAAATTTAATCCCTCCCACTCTAGCTGCTAAATGATAAACTATTTCTCCGTCTTTTAGAGCTTCTAATGCCTGAGAAAAATCTGTCAAATCCAATTTTCTAAACCCAAAATCAGTTTTTTTTAACCCTAAATTCCAAAGATTCTCCAATTTTCCAGAGGAGAGATTATCAACTACGATTACTTTTCTTTTTTTTTGAACTAATTTTTTAACCAAATGACTTCCAATAAATCCTGCACCTCCTGTAACAATAACTTTATTTTTTGACATAACCTACTTGTTTTAAAATTCTTCTTGTAGCAATCCTTACAGCTTCATCTGAAGTATGTTTTGGTTGCCAGCCTAATTTTTTCATTTTTTCAATACTAAAATGAATTACGGGTGCATCACCTTTCCAACCTCTTCTTCCTCCAGTGAATCTAAATTTGACATTTTTCAACCCCATTTCTTCAACAACGATTTCGGCTACCCTTTTAATTGAAGTAAATGTATCAGTTCCCAAATTAAAAATATCACATTGTAATTCTGGATTTTCGAACTTAGCATGATAGAAAGCATGAAACATTCCCTCAATACAATCTTCAACTAAAAAGAAAGGTTTTTCTTGAGTACCATCGCCTAAAATTTCTAATTCTTTCGGGTTTTTTCTTAATTTTTGAATAAAATCGAAAATTACTCCGTGATTCATTCTATCTCCAACTACATTCGCAAATCTAAAAATCCAAGCCTGAATTCCAAACAAATGAGAATAGGCTGACATTAATCCCTCTCCAGCTAATTTTCCAGCTCCGTATAAATTAATTGGAAGGAGGGGCCCAAAACTTTCTGAGAGAATAGTATTCGGAGTATCTCCATAAACGCAAGCTGAAGAGGTAAACAAAATTTTCTTTATTCCCAATTGCCTCATTGCTTCCAAAACATTCCAAGTGGCAATGGTACAATTCTTAAGATCTTTGTCTGTTTCTTTTCTTCCCCGTGGAATATCAGTATTGGCTCCCAAATGCCAAATTACTTCTTGTTCTTTCATTGCTTCTTTTAAAGTTTCGAAATCCAACATATCAGCTTTAATAAATTTAAAATTTCTCTTTCCTAAAAGATGTTTAATATTCTCTCCTGAAACTAAGGATAAATTATCGTAAACTGTAACATTCTTTCCCTCAGCAATTAATCTATCTGCTAAATGGCTTCCAATAAAACCTGCACCACCTGTAATGAAATGATTTTTAAATTTTTGATTTTCCATAATTTTAAATGGTATTGAATATCTCGACTATTTGTTTTGCTGTTTTTTTCCAACTAAATTTTTGTACTCTTTCAATTCCTTGTTCTCTTATTTTATCATAAAAATTCTTGTTTTCTAATAGTTTTATTATATTTTTAGCAAATCCTTCATAATCTTTTGGATCATGCAAAAGACCTCCCTCTCCTATGATTTCTGGTAAAGATGAAATATTAGAAGCAATTACTGGTAGTCCAGACTGCATAGCTTCTAATACCGGAAAGCCAAATCCCTCATAAAACGAAGGGAAAAGAAAAACCGTAGCTAAATTGTAAATATAAGGGAGATCGGTACTTTCAATAAACCCTTTATATTGAATGTTTTTTCTCTTTTTTATCTCATCCAAATAAACTTTTCCGCGATGTCCTATTCTTCCAAAAAGTAAAATTGGTACTCTTGTTCTTTCTCTTAATAGATCAGCGATTTTTACTATCCCTTCAATATTTTTTCTCTCTTCTAAAACTCCAACATAGAGGATAAATTTCTCTGGTAAATTATATTTTCTTTTTAATTTTTCTTTTTGATCTGAGTTCAATTCTCTTGATTGAAAGATCTCATCTGCTGCTGGATAGATGACTTTTATTTTTTCCTCTGAAACGCTATAAAACTTAATTATGTCTCTTTTTGAACACTCTGAAACAGTAATGATTAAATCACTATTTTTAATTGATTTTGGTAAAACAAAATCGACATATTTTCGATAATAGAATGGGTGAAATTTTTTATCTATTTTATGAAAAACATCATGAATGACAATGACACTTTTTATTTTTAGTTTCTTTAAAGGCAAAAAATGATTGGGAGAAAAAAACAAATTAATTTTATACTTTTTAAGATATTTCGGCAAAACAAAATTTAACCAAAAAGGAGAGAACGTTTTTTGGAAAATACCTTTGGGAACAAACTTTATTGTAGAAATACTTTTTATTCTTTCTCTCTCAAATTGTGATAATTTTCCGTAAGAAAAAAGAAAATACTCATTATCTTTATCCATTCCAGGAATGTTTTTTAAGATATTTAAAAGATACCGGCCCACACCGGTCATCTTTTTTTCTAGTAACCTTGCATCAATTCCTATTCGCATATTTTTTCATTACTTCTTCATATAATTTCTCGTGCTCTCGAGCCATTTTTTCTAAGCCAAAATGTTGTTTTATTCGTTGATATCCTCTCTCGCCCATTTCCCTTGATTTCTCTGGGTTTTTTAATAAAAAAATGATCTTCTCAGCTATCGCCTGAGGATTCTTTGGGGGAACTAAAAACCCTGTTTTTCCATCTATTATTATCTCAGGAATACCTCCTACCTTAGTAGCTATTACTGGCTTTCGTGCCACCATTGCTTCTAAAATTACTGCTGGCACACCTTCTTTTATCGAAGGAAGAACCAAAATTTCGATGTTTGATAATAAGTAATTCAGATTCTGAATAAATCCAGTAAAAATTACTTTTTCTGAGATCTTTTTTTCTTCTATTAATTCTTCTAATTTTTTTCTCTCCCTTTCCTCATAAACATTTGAAGTACCACCAACAATTAAAAAATTTACGTTATTTACTTCATCAATTTTTTTTAAAACAATGTGGGCTGCTTCTATGAAATCTTGCTGTCTTTTTTGTTCTGGATCTATCCTTCCTATCATAGCTACAATTGGTTTATCTATCCATTTATTATTTATTTTTACTCTTTTCACGCTTTCACTTTTAATTTTATGAGAGATTGCTCCTTTTGCATCTATTCCATCGTATATAATTTGAAATTTTGAAATATCCAAATGCTCTTTTTGAGCTACTGATACATAATTTTTACAAATGCTGATGGTTTTGTCTGAAAATTTAATGAGAAGTTCCACAAGTCTTTTATATTTGAAGATTTCATCCACAGTGTGAAGAGTCCAAAGAAATGGTTTTTTTAGAATTTTAGCTACTATCAAGCTAAAGAGGGCTGAGTAAAACAAATTTGCCTGAATAATATCTACTTTCTTTTGTTTTACAATCTGTAAAGTTTTGAAGGTCAAATAAGCAAAATTAGGAAACTGTAAGAATGCTTTTAAAATTTTATTTTCTAGAATTAAATTTTTTGTTTTTAAAGCAAAAAAGTCAATCTCTCTTTTTTTTAACTCTTCTATAAACTTTTTATTCTCAATAGCACAAAGGACTACAGGATAGTAATTCTGTTTGTCTAATCCGTCAATCAAACGCAACAAATGATCTTGTCCTCCTGCATATATATAATGAGTATCAATGTATAATATTTTTTTCATAACTTTCCCCAAAAAATTTTATATTTCCAGAGTCTAAAATTAACATTTTGAAAAAGTCCTGGGAAGAATAAACTTACCAAATAATATAAGAAATATTTTGGATGTGGATAATTCAGAAAGGCTTTTAAGAGATGTTTTCTTCCTTTTTTTATCTCCCCTGCTTTTAAAAACTCACGGCCTATTTTATTATGAAAAAATCCAAGAGCTTTTCTACCTTGTTGAGAATATAAATCAAAATGTTTCTGATAAAATCCTTCTATTTCCTCGATTGATAAAACAGAAGACCCAGAAACTTTTCCAGGAGCAGGATAACAATGATATATTCTTAAAACTTCAGGAAGACATTGCCACTTATGATTTTTTAACACTCTAATTCCAAAATCCAAATCTTCAAATACTTTTTTTTCGTCATACCATAAATTTTCTTTAGTAAAAATTTCTTTTCTAATAACACAACCGTTACCAATAGATTGTTGCCAGAATGGTACATTCCAATTACATTTTGCTTCACCGATCTTTTTCCCACTCCATGTCCTTAACTCAGCATGAGTGATCACCATTACAATATCTTCTTTTTCTTCTAAGATTTTTACTGTTTTCTCTAAAAATTGTGGCAATAAGATATCATCGTCATCTAAAAAAGCAATATATTTTGAATCAGGGCTAGATTCCCTCACTCCCTGGTTTCTTGCTTTGGGCATATTTCCTCTTTTTTTGTTGTGAATATATTTTATTCTAGGATCTTTAAAAGTCTGAACTACTTTTTCAGTTTCATTATTTTCACTATCATCGATAATAATAATTTCAAAGTTTTGATAAGTTTGATTTAAAACACTTTGTATTGCCTTATCAATTTTGTCTGCCCTATTATAAGTAGGAATAATAACACTCACTTTTGGACCAATTTTATTTTTTAAGTTTCTCATGAATTTTTTGAATCCTATATAATAGATTTTCAAAGTAAAAATTCTGAGCAAATTTTGGAAATAACCAAAAAAGAAAATATAGAAGATAGTTAAGACGGGGTTGTAATAGGAATGATTTTAAGAAAAATTTTCTTCCTTTTTTTATTTCACCTGATCGACAATATAACTTTCCTATCCAATAATAAAATAAAGCTAATGGTTTTTTGCCTAAACTTTGATAGTAGGAGAAATGTTTTTTAAATAAATAATCAATGGACTCTATTGACAGGGGAACAGTTGAAAGAGTACTTTTTTTAAAAAATGGATAGTGATGATAGTATCTCTGTAATGCTTCTGGTATTGATTCAACTTTATGATTTTTTAAAACCCTAATTCCAAAATCCCATTCTTCAGAGCGTATTAGTTTTTCATCAAACCAAATATTTTTTTCTGTAAATAGAGTTTTTCTTAAAACAGCACCATTACCCAAACCAGTATTCCAAGATTCACAAACGTTAATACTTTTTCCAATTTTAGTTCCATTATCGAATAAATGTTCTGAGGATGGTACGACTCCTATTAAATCTGGTCTTTTTTCTAATTTTTCTATGGATTTCTCTAAAAATTGAGGTAAAATTTCATTATCATCATCTAGAAAAACAATGTATTTAGATTCAGGACTTGATTCTCTCACTCCCTGATTTCTTGCTTTTGAAAGATTTGTCTTTTTCTTATTGTGAATATATCTAATTCTTTTATCATTGAAATCCTCAACAATTTTTTTTGTTTCATCATTAGTACTATCATCGATCACTATTACTTCAAAATTCTTATAGGTTTGATTTAAAACAGATTGAATTGCTCGTTTAAAAAATTTTGGTCGATTATAAGTAGGAATGATTACGCTTACTTTTGGATAATTTTTCATATTCTATTTTTACACCAAATTACCATATCGCCATTTTTATAACTTAAGATTTTACTAATTGCAAGCATCAAAACGGCCGGCAATCCAGTCAGAAAATAATCTTTAAGATAAGCCCCAAAATGCATAAATTCTGTAAAGAAAGTCCCTCCAACTATTGCCTTTTCTTCTTCATTTATCCTTTTGTGTTTTAAAATTTTCGCTGTTTTTAAAACCAAACCTAATCTCAATTTACTGTTTAAAGATTCCATCAAAAATTTTAATTGGTCAGTGTAATCTATTCGAATAATTTCAAAACCAACTTTTTCAAATAAATTAAAAATTGCTTTTTCGTTCCAGCGAGTCAAATGATGAGGAGGAAAATCAGCTGGCCACAAATTAGGTAAGATTCTTTCACGAGAAGGAGTACTTATAACTGCTATTCCTTCTTTTTTTAGAAGATTTTTTATATTTTGTAAAAAATTTAAAGGATTATCTAAATGCTCTAAAAGTTCAAAAGCGGTTATTAAATCAAATCGTGGAATGTTTTCAAGCGTAAAAAACTCTTCACAGGAAATTGGATAGACATTTTCTAACTTAAAATATTTTTTAGCAAAGTTTATAGCATTTTTATCAAGATCAACTCCCCAAACTTTACATCCTTTTTGTTTTAAAATAGCTATTAGATCCCCCGTTCCACAACCTAAGTCTAAAACCTTCCCGCAAACTGAAAATTTTTCATAAGTTTTTAAAAATTTTTTATGATAGCCATATAAAATTTTAGGTTTTAGTGTATCTCTTACGATATAACTTCTTTCATAATGTACTATCCCAGGATTTTTGAAAGGTATCCAAAATTGAACATCACATTTCGAACACTCAAAAAGAGACCATCTTCCCCATTCATTTTGATAATCTTGAATAAATTTAAAATCAGCTTCTTCTTTACAAACTGGACAAATTTTTGGTGGTTTTTGATAGGGCATGTTGTTTTTTTAACCAAACTAACATATCGCCATTTTTTTGTTTCTTTAATTTACCAATTAAAAATAAAATAAAAGCGGGCAATCCAAATAAGAAATAATCTTTAAAGTAAGCGGCAGAATGTACTATTTTAGTTAACAATTTTTTTTCTCCTATGTAAGACCCCTTATTTTGTATTGTCTTTGCCACTAATCCAAATCTTAATCTTTCAGATAGTGCGTCTAATATAAATTGAAATTGCTCAACATACTCAACCCTAACTATTCTAAAATTAAATTTTCTAAATAAATTAGAAATTGCTTTCTCATTCCATCTGCTTAAATGATGAAAAGGGAAATCTGCTTTGATGGCATTGACTAATATTCGATCTCTTGAAGGCGTACTTAAAACGATCGACCCTTCATCCTTAATGAGCTTTACCACATTTTCTATAAATTCTAATGGATTATCTAAATGTTCAATGACTTCAAAAAAAGTTATAATATCAAATCTTGGAAGATTAGAGAGCTTAAAAAAATCATCAAAAGACATAGCATAAACATTTCTTAATCCAAAATAACTTTTTGCTACTTTTATAGCGTTTTTATCAAAATCTACTCCCCAGACTTCACATCCTCTTTTTTTCAATTCAGCTAAAAATTCTCCTCTTCCACATCCGAGATCCAAGACTCTAATATCTTTTGGGATTTTCCCAAAAATTTTTAAAAATTTTCTATGATAACCGCGAGAAAGTTTTGGCCTTTCAATATTTTGGACTATATATCCCACGCATGATTGATACCATTCTTTTCCAGGAGCTTTAAAAGGCATCCAAAATTGAACTTCACATTTTGAACATTCGTAGAGAGACCATTTCCCCCATTCATTTTGATAATCTTGAATAAATTTAAAATCAGCTTCTTCTTTACAAACTGGACACATTTTTGGTGGTTTTTGATAGGGCATGTTGTTTTTTCTTAGCCAAGATATATAATTCTCCACCTTGAAAATTGAAAAAATAAAATAGAAAAAATGCGAGGGGATATACAGCACTTTTAATTAGAGATTTGACGAACTTATACTTTTTAAAACCAAAACAATCTCTAACCTTTTCAACTGGGCCGAAACTTTTTCTTTTTTTGAAAAGTGATTCAAGAGTAAATCTCAATCTAGCCATCACCCATCCAACGGGAATTTCTTTTTTGGTCAATATTATATCAAACGAATGACTTTCTATAAATCTTTTTAATGCTTCTAAATTCCATCTTGTTAAATGTTGATAGGGAAAGTCCCAAGGCTCTATCTCAGGAGTTATTTTCTCAAAATATCTCTCTCTATTCGGAATAGAAACAGCGAAGTAACCGCCAGGTTTTAACGCTTGAAAAGTTAATTCTAACAATTTTTTTGGTTGATCAATATGTTCAATAATCTCAAAGGCAGTGATAACATCATATTCTTCTTGTTTGTCTTTTAAAAAATTTATTACATCTTCCTGATAAACATTATCTATTCCTAAATGATACCTTGCAATATTCACAGCTTTTTTATTGAAATCTACGCCTTCTACTTCGTATCCCAAATTTTGCATAACTACTAAAAATTCACCAGTCCCACAACCAAGATCCAAAAGCTTTTTTCCTTTAGGATCTTTAAAAGGAAGGTGTGTGATAAACTGATTCATATTCCAATAATCTTTCACCATCAACCAACAATTTTCTCTGTTTAATATATTGAGTTTGCTGGTATAATCGACATCTTCTTCATATTTTTTCTCGCATACCTCCTCAAAAGGCATCCAAAATTGAACTTTACATTTTGAACATTCATAGAGAGACCATCTTCCCCATTTATTTTGATAATCTTGAATAAATTTAAAATTGGCTTCTTCTTTACAGACTGGACAAATTTTTGGTGGTTCTTGGCAGGGCATAAAAGGACAAAACGAAAAATTCTCTTCGTTTTTAAGCGGAATTTGTTAAAAGCTAAGCTTCTTTTACTTCGATTTTTTCGCCGTTTAATTTCACAGTTAAAAGATATTTTGGATTAAATCCCATTTGAATTAGTTTTCTCACCCCGCCGTAATCCACTTTATTAAAAATTACTCCAATATCAACAACTTTAGCTCCTATTTTTTGTATTCCTTCAATTAAAGAAATTAGAGTCCCGCCTGTTGAAATTAAATCATCGATAATTAAAACTTTGTCTCCTTTCTGAATTCCGTTAATATAAAAAATTCCGTTGTCATAACCTGTCACATAGTTGACTTGAATTTCATCTAAAGTGAATTTTCTCCTTCTAGTAGCAATAATTAAAGGAAGTCCTGTTTTCAAAGAAACGGTTGTTGCAATATGAATTCCCATTGCTTCTGGAGTTAAAATTTTGTTGGCTTTTTGCCAGTTTAATTTCTCCAACAATTTTTCAGCACAGTCTTCTAAAATCGAAGGCTCAAGAGGAGGCTCTTGCTCACAAATTGCATTAACAATATACCTATAATTACCCCTCTTTACAATTTTTGCTTTTTCTAATTGTTTTTTGAATAATTCTAAGCTCATTTATTTTTCCTCTAATTCTTTCATTGCCTTTTGGGCATCTGTTAGAAATTGCAAAACTGTCTCTTTTGTTCTTGCGCCCAAAAAGCATTTCAAAAGGACATGAGGAGGAATAGTCAGAATATGAGCTCCAGTTCTTGCCCAATACTCAACATTCTCTGGACTCCTCACTGAACCTACAATAATTTCGATTCCTTCAAATTTATGAAGATCTAACCATTCTCTAACTGATTTTATTACTTTAAAGGCTCTTTCAACTCCTTGTTCTTCTGAAATTCTCCCTCCAAAAATACTAATGAAACTATACCTTGGTTTCCTCCTAGTTTCGTCTCTAGCACTTTTTAAAGCTCTCGCTGCTAAAATTGCTTGGTTAAAAGTGGTCATTGCAGTAACATTTATCGAAATTCCTTCTTTTGTTAATTGATAAATCGCTGGCAAAAGTGATTTTCCTTCCCTATCAGTAATTGTCACTTTAATGGCTACATTATCTGCCCACTTGCTATACTCTCTAGCTTGTTTAATTATTTCTTCGACTTTATCGGAAGTCACTTCAGCGCTTACTGGATAAGGATAAATTAAATCTGCAATTTCAATTGTCCTCTTTTTTACTCCTTCAATCCCGCCTTTAACACCACATTTCAAACAAATAGTTGGATTTGTCGTTACACCCTGACACAATCCCATCTTTAAATATTTTTTAATTTCTTCTAAATCTGCTGAATCAATAAAAATTTTCATATTTCTTGAATTGATTTTTTAATAACCTTTAAAGCTTCTTCTAAATTATTCACCAAAAAATCACAATTGTTTTGAATTTCCTTATTATAATCTTTTTTTATTAAAATCACTTTACATCCTGCTCTTTTTCCTGCTTCAACGTCTTTCCAAGTATCACCAATAAGAAAAGATTGTTTTAAATCAATTCCATATTTTTTTGCAGCTTCTAATATCAAACCTGGTTTTGGTTTTCTACAATTGCAATGATCATCATCGTCGTGAGGGCAAATCATAATCTCGTCTATGGGTAAGTTCTGAATTAAAAATTGATTCATTTTCTCTAATTCTTCTTTTTTTAGAAATCCTCTTTTGACATCTGGTTGATTAGAAACAACAATTTTTAAAAACCCCATTTCTTTAAATTTTGTTAAAACTTTTTTTACATCTGGTAAAATCTCAAATTCTTCAAATCTCCAAGGAGAAGAAACTTTACCATTTCTGAAAATTACTTTATTTATTACTCCATCTCTGTCCAAAAAGATTGCTCTTTTAACTTCTTTCATGTTTTTCAATTTCTTTTATCAGGTTTGAAAGCAAATGATCAATAACCATTTGGAAATCTTCAGTATGGGGTGTAATCCGCGATTCATTAATGCAAGGAATTATTAAACAAGCATCTGCATTCTTTGCTGTAGCTCCTGTTGCTTTTCCCACAACTCCAACAATTTTTGCTCCAATTTTTTTAGCATAATCTATAGCCAAAACTAAATTTTTTGAAGTAGTCTCTGTTCCCCCACTTACTGAATAGATAAAGAGGCAATCTTTAGAATTTAATCTATGCATTTCTAACTGTCTTTTAAAGATTGACTCCCAGCCTTCATCGTTTGCTAAAGCAGTTAAGAGTCCAACATTATCTGAAAGACAAATAGTGGGAATGTTGGCAATTTTATTAAAATCGTTAGTTGCGTGAGAACCAGTTGCTGCGCCTCCTCCAACTCCTAAGAAAAAAATTCTTCCTCCGTTTCTTTTAACTTCTAACAAAATATCTAAAATCTTCTCGACTGCTTTTCGATCTATTTTTTCAGCAATTTCTGCTGTTTCTTTTAAATATTCATTTATATATTCTCTTTTTTCCATTTTTTACCTTATATCTGCTATTACCTTTACGCCTTCAAAATCAAAGTGGAAGGGTTCTTCTTTTAAACCCTCTTTTTTCATTGCTTGCCTCAAATTATCTTTTCTTCCTTCACAATAAAAAAGGAAAAATCCACCTCCTCCAGCTCCTATTAATTTTCCTCCGATAGCTCCATTTTCTTTTGCGATTTGATACCAACGATTGATTCTCTCATCTGAAGTTCCTTTCCTCTTTATTTTTTCTTGCCAGTGGAGATCAAGTAATTCTCCGAATCTTCGAAGATTATTACTCATTAAGGATTTTTTAATTTCTCTTCCAATTTCTTTCACTCTATGTAAATTCTCAATCATCTCTTTTTTTCCTTCTAATGTAGCCTTTTCTTGATGTTTCAGAGCTTGCCTCGATTCTCTTCTAATCCCTGTGTAAAAAAGTAAAAGATTGTTTTCTAATTCTCTAACTGTTTCTGGAGCAATTTTGTGAGGATAAAGAGGTTCAACAGTAACATTTCCTTTTTTATCTGCATGAAAAGCAGTAATACCTCCGTAAGCTGAAATGTATTCATCTTGCTTTCCTGAGGGTTCTTTTAGAATGTCTATAGCAATGTGACAAGCTTTTTCTGCAATTTCTTTTCTGGTCGGTAATTCCCAACCAGCTGTATTTTTCATGAAAGCATAAAGTCCGGTTAGCAAAGCAACAGTAAAACTTCCAGAACTTCCAAGGCCTGTGTGGGAAAAAATATCAGCAATTGAAACAATTTCTAATCCTCCATCAATTTTTAAAAGTTTTAAAGCTTCTCTGACAATTGGATGCTCAACTTGGTCTGGAGTGTCGACTTCTTCTGTTTTTGAATAACTAATTCTTAATGTATTTTGAAATCTTTTATTAACGATAACATAAACGTATTTGTTAATCGCAGCTGAAATCCACTCTCCTTCATACAAAGAATAATAAGAAGGTAAATCCGTTCCTCCTCCACCGATTGAAATTCTCAATGGAGCCCTGACGATAATCATTTTCTTATTATACTATCTGAATTTAACCTTTGTCAATCCTTAATATTAAACACCCTCCTAAAATAATTAAAACCCCACCAATTAAACTAAATTTCGTAGGAATTTCAGAAAAAATTAAAAAAGCGTAAGTTGTTCCAAATAAAGGTTCAGCATATCCCAAAATTCCAGCTTCTTGCGCCTTTACTCTTTTGATTCCCTGAAAGTGCAAAAAAGTAGCTAAGATTCCAAAGGTCAGAGCAAAAATTAAAAGCCAAAAAAATGGCAAAGACAAAGAAAGTTGAGGAAGAACAAATGGCATTAAAATAATTGAACCTACTAAAGATTGGTAAAAAATGAGAGCATAAACAGAGAGATCTCTTAACAAGTATTTGTAAAGAATAATAGAAAAAGCGTAAGAGAGACCAGAAACTATACCAGCAAGAATTCCTAAAAAATTCTCAAAATTTATATTCAAACTTTCTGATAACATCAAAAACAATCCCAAAAAAGAGATTATTAGAGAAAAGATTGTATTTTTTTCTAATTTCTCTTTCAAAAGAAAGGGAGAAAAAAGAGCAACAAAAATTGGAGCAGTATAATGAGTTAAAATAGCATTTGCAATAGTAGTTAATCTGAAGGCTGTATAATAAAAGAAATTATTCGCCACAAAGGCTATTCCTAAAAAGAAAATGGCTAATTTGTGTTTTTTAATATAGAAAAATTCTCGTTTTTTAAAAAAGAGAAAAAATAAAATGAGAGTTGAAAAAAGAGAGTTGAAAAAGAGAATTATTTGAGGAGCTATCTTCAAAAATCTCACAGATATTCCGTAAAAACCAAAAATTGCCATAGCTCCTATTATGAAAATGAATCCCTTAATAGTTTCTTTCACGAATCTCTTGAGAGTTTTCTTTTTATGTATTCTTGAAATTCTTTCAAGCCCTCAAAATTCCCAATTTGATAAAACCTTCTTTTCACTTCAAAGGCTAAAAGTTGTTTTTTCCTAATTAATAATTGGTTCAGTTTTGATAAATCGTAAAATTGATTCTTGGGAACGTATTTTAAAACTTCTTTTCTAAAAATGCTTAGTCCATAATCAATATATTTCATTCTTTTTGTCTTTCTCTTTTTGCTATATGCTGCTACTAAATTCCCTCTCACTTCTACATTACTTGGTTCTATTCTGTTTTCATTTCTGTAAACTGTCATTAGACCAAGTTTTTTGTGTGTTTTGAAAAAATTTATTGCCTTTTGAAAATTAAAAGGCAAATAAGAATCCCCCCACATTACCATAAATGAATCTTCTAATAATGATTCTGCCTTTTTTAAAGCGCCCCCAGTTCCTAAGAGTTTTTTCCCATCTGAGCTGTATTTAATATTTACTCCGAATTTTTTACCGTTTCTGAAATATTTTTTTATTTGTTCTCCTTTATAACCAATACACAAAACTATATCTTTAATTTTATTTTTCTTTAACAATTCTAACTGGTATTCCAAAAACGGTTTGCCAAAAATTCTTACCATTGACTTTGGAATTTTTTTAGTGATGGGGCGGAGTCTAGTAGCTAATCCCCCACATAAAATTACAATCTGCATACTTGATTTGAAAATTAATTATCTACCTCTCATTTTAAAAATTTCCTTTATAGTTTTAAGAAAAATAAGTAAATCAAACGCCAAATTTCTGTTGGCAAGATAATAGAGATCATAACTTATCTTTTGGATATAATCTTTTTCTGAAGAACCATATCCTGCCATTAATTGTGCCCAACCGGTAATGCCTGGTTTTACTAAATGTCTCAAATTGAAATAAGGAACTTTATCTTTTAAATCCTCAACAATTTTAACAAATTCAGCTCTTGGACCAATAAATGTAAGTTCTCCTTTTAAAATATTTAAAGCCTGGGGAATTTCATCAATGTGAGTTTTTCTTAAAAATCTCCCAAAAGGAAAAATTCGAGGGTCGTTAGGTTTTGTCCAGAAATCTCCTTTTTTTGAAGTTTGGTGCATTGTTCTAAATTTATAAATTGTAATTATTCTTCCAAATTGTCCTACTCTTTTTTGCTTTATAAAAATCGGACCTGAACTTGAAAGTTTAATTCCGACAAAGACAAAAGGAGTTAAAAATACAACGAGAAGAATGCCCGGTATTGCAATTAAAATATCAAAAAATCTCTTAATAAAGAAATAATAGAATGGAGGAGATTTGGAAATTCTTTCTAAAATTTCTTTTTTGTCTAAAAATTCAATTGGAATTTTTCGAAATAAATAAATGTAAAAATTTTCCAGAGTAAAAAAATTAATAGGAAAATTTAATTTTGAAAGAGGAATTTTTTCTGAAGGAAGATTAACTACTAAAAAATCTGTCTTTTTTATCCTCGGAATTTTTTCAAAATTATCAAAAATTTTCAACTGAAGACTCAAGTGCGAATTTTCTTTCAAGAAAGACTTAATTTCTTCCAAAAGAGGGTGAGACTTCCCAACAAAAATTATCGATCTTTGAATTTTAATTTTTTGAAACAAAAATCTGCGAGAGAAAAAAAATAAAATTGAAAAGATAAAGTAAAAAATTAGGAAATTAGTATAAGGTGAAATTGGTAATCCAAGAGGTTTTCCAAAATAAAAATAGCCAAGCCCCAAGAAAAATGATAAAATTAAAGCTAAAGAAGCGGAAGATAAAAATTCTCTGTCAAATCTGAAATAGATGGGTTCGTAAAGATCGAAACTAAAAAAAATTAAAAATAAAATTAAGAAAAAAATGGAAAAAGGAAGAATATGAAGAGAAAGATAAGATCGGAAATCTTGGGGATGTCTTAAGATTAAAACCAAAAAGAGAGAAAGAAAGAAACAAATAAGGTCGGCAAAGAAAATAAAAATTTTTTTTGAAAGAAATCTCATGAAAATTATTATTACTGGAACTAACGGTTATTTAGGGAAAATTTTTGTGAAATTTTTTCTGAAAAAGGAGTATTTTGTCGTCGGTGTTGATAAAACCCCCTCTTTAATTAAAGAAAGCGCAAATTTTAAATTCTGTCAAATTAATTTAGAAAACGAAAATGAACTTTCAAAATTAGAAAAATTTTTGCCAGCTGATGTTTTTATTCATAACGCTTTCATCATCAGAACAAGAATGAACTTTGAAAAAACCAAGGAAAAAAATTTGTCTTTGTGCGAAAATGTTTTTAAGTTTTGCTTTGAAAACGAAATTCCAAAATTAATTTATTTAAGTAGCGCTGCAATCTATGGAGCTTATCCTAACAATCAACTTGATTATTTTTTTAAAGAGTCTGATTCTCAAAGAGAAAAGGAATCTGCATATGGTTTGCAAAAAGTATTGACTGAAAATTTGCTTTCTGATTTTTACCAAAAATTTAATCCAAAAACAAAAGTTATCGTTTTGAGGCCAGCTTCAATTATTGGACCTTCTTGGAAAAGAGAAGAGAGTAAAAAGATTAGTCTTTTAGGATTTTTCTTAAAACTTCCCTTCCTTATAAAATCTTCAAACAAATTTTCTCGTCAATTCATCCATGAAGAAGATGTAGCCAGAGCGTGTGATTTTTTAATCAATAGAAAACTAAATTCTAATTTTGAAATTTTTAATTTAGCTCCAAAAGACTATTTAACGATTGATGAAATTGCTAAAATTTTGAAAAAACCAGTCATTTATTGCCCCCCATTTATTTTAAAAATTCTTTTTTATTTCGCTTGGTTACTTTCTCTTGGAAAAATCCCTACAGGGTATTTTGCTTTTAAAAATTATCTTTATCCAATTAATCTTGACGGAAGTAAGATAACAAAGCTTGGATTTAAATATCGATTCAATTCAAAAGAAACTTTATCTACTGTAATATGAAAAAAATTAAAGAAAAATTTTATCAGTTTTTAAGATGGACTGAAAAATATACAAAGACAGATATGGTTTATTTTTTTGAAGGTTCTTTTTGGTGGATTTTTGGAAGAGTTTTTTCATTTTTAGCTTCGTTTTTATTATTTTTTGTCTTTGGAAGATTTGTCTCAAAGGAAATTTTTGGGATCTATCAATATGTTCTTTCGATGGCCGGGATTCTAGGACTCTTTTCTTTGGGAGGAATAAACACAGCTTTAATTAGAGCAATCGCAAAAGGAATAGAAGGAAGTTTTCTCCCAGCGATGAAAGAAAGATTTAAATTTGGAATGCTAGGTTCTTTTTTCTCTTTTTTAATTTCTCTGTGGTACTTTCTCCATGGAAATTATATTTTGGGAACCTCTTTTTTAATTTTGGGAATTTTTCTACCTTTTTTAGCAACTTTCGCATCTTATGGAATTTTTTGGCAAGGGAAAAAAAGGTTTGATGTTCAAAATAAATATTTTGTTTTTCAAAATTTTTTAGCAGTTTTTATTTTGATTTGCTTTATTCTTTTGTTCAGAGAAAATGCAATTTTAATTGTGTTTGGTTATTTTTTTGCTTTCACAATTTCAGAATTAATTTTCTTTTTAAAAACTATCAAAAATATTAAAAACATCCGCGACACCCACATTGAAAAAGAAACAATTTCTTTTGGAAAACACTTAACAATAATGATGATTCCAACAACATTTTCTCTTCAGATTGATAAAGTAATTTTGTGGCAATTCTTAGGCCCTGTCCAACTTGCAATTTATACTTTTGGTTTAAGAATAGTTCAAAGAATTTCAGAAATAGTTCCTTTCTCTGCTTTAGCACTACCAAAACTATCAGAAAGAGATGTTAGAAAAATAAAAAGAGGAATTTTAGAAAAATTTTTAAAATTATTTTTAATTTCAATTCCTTTAACCTTAATCTATGTTTTAATTTGTCCTCTTTTCTTTAAAATCTTTTTCCCTGCTTATTTAGACTCTGTTCCCTATTCTCAAGTTTTATCTTTAATTTTACTTTTTTCTCCATTCTCTTTTTTAGCGACTTCTTTTTTGGCTGAAGCAAAAAAAAGAGAGCTTTACATTTTAAATTTTGCTCCTCAGATTTTAAAAATAGTTTTGTTTTTTGTTCTAATTCCTCTTTTTGGAATTTGGGGAGCAGTCTTTTCAATTTTAATTTCTCAAATTTTTTATAGCGCCCTTACCCTTTATCTTTTTAAAAAACTTTAAATTTGAAAGAGAAGTTGATTTAGTTTTTTTCTGGTTGTGGGGCCAACAAATCCTGTTCCTTTCTCTAATCCCCAGGGAGCTAAAATCTCTTTTTTGTATTTTTCTTGGAATTTAATAACTGCTGTTTTTGTTAAAGGCCCAAAATAAAAGGTTTCGTTTCC
>Ga0190361_1000322_pt1 | contig 19988 bp, 17 predicted proteins | sample 48721845_MG_FD_161273 | JGI IMG/M metagenome (GOLD analysis project Ga0190361, IMG submission 161273) | Hydrothermal vent microbial mat bacterial communities from Southern Trench, Guaymas Basin, Mexico - 4872-18-4-5_MG | ecosystem: Environmental > Aquatic > Marine > Hydrothermal vents >... | reverse complement strand
GACTCTTTAAGAAATTTAATGAAAGTTGAGAATGATGCGAGGGTCATCTTCATTTGTTTAGATTTTGTATTTTACACCAGACCAGGCAGGACAACAAGCAACCGAATCAAATCATCATAGAAGATTTGTAAATGACTTGACGGGGGTAGTATTGCCAGTGTACAATTTTTTTGCAATTTGATTTTGGGAAGTAAATTTCAAGGAATATTTTAAAAGGCCTTTTAAAACGAAAGAAGTACCTGCCTTCCAATATATTGCCATTATGACTGATGGAGATGGGACAAAGAGCTAAGTAATAACAGATTATGCATATTTTATAATTCTTCTGTGATGCCTTTCAAAAAATCTCATTTGTTCTTGATCTGCCTTTTTGAGTTGAATGAACGACCTTGTTTATCACTTTGACGAGTTTCTCCATTGATTCATTTTTAGAAAATCTCTCGATTATGGTTTTACGCCCCATTTTACCCATCTCCCTTCTGAGATTATCATTAGAGAATAGAATGTTCAGATACTTGGCCAGCCTAAAGCTATCTCCGTCAGGTACAAGAAACCCGTTTTCTCCATGCTTTATAATTTCCTTTATACCACTTACGTTCGTAGCAATTACAGGGCATTCCATAGCCATGGCCTCAAGAAGGGAGTTCGGCAGTCCCTCGATGGATCGCTCGTGAGAAGTAAGGATGACAACATCACAGCTTTTATAAAATGTTTCAATATCTTGAATGTATCCCAAAAAAGATACGCGCCCGTCCAGATCGAGAGATCTGAAATAATTTTGATAATGAGCTTTCCAGCCATAATCGCCAGCAATTAAAAATTTTATATCCGAGTTCCTGAACGTTAACTTCTTGACTATTTCTGCCAGTAGATCTAATCCTTTGCCTGGAGCAGGCCTGGCTGCAATTCCAACAATATTAGTATGATTTAGGTTCATCTCGCTCCTGATTCTTGGCCTTACCTTATCGGGATTAAACTTATCAAGATCTACGCCGTTATAGACAATAAAACCTGGTGAATTTACTAAGGGGATTAACGATTTTTCCACAGCTTTACAGTTAGAAATAAAAGCATCAGGAGCATAAAATTTACACAAGATCCGAAGCGCTAGACTCTTCACTGCACTGTTTGATCTACTCCCCCCTCGCCATATACAGGGTATATTTAATTTTTTCGAAAGGGGACCGGCTATCAACCAGCCAGCAACGCGGTTGGCGAATATAAGATCAACTCGCTTTTTAATTGCAAACTTTTTCAGGTTTTTACACATGTAATGCCACGAATTAACTGTATTTAAAATATAATTCACAAATGGATAGATTTTAAAGGGGATATTATACTCCCTTGGCATTTGAGAAAAATAAAGGCTGTCAGTAACACCATATTCCTCAAGGACGTTAATGATAATCCTGCCTGGGCCTACAACAGGGATGACATTAATCCCATAGTTAGGCAGATTTTTGATATGCAACACCCCCTGTCTTTCCGCCCCACCGAAGCCTTCTGCAGGCATTATGTACATCATGCGGATCATTTTTTCTCCATCGTCCTTTTTCTTTTATTCGTATTTTTCTCTAATACAAATAAAAGAAAAAGTCCAAGGCCACAAGTTACAAGCTGACGGCCTCGTCTAATAAGAGCCACTGTAAGCCCAAGAGTAGGGGAGAGGCCAAGAAGCGAAAATGCATATACAAGTCCGCCTTCAAAAGCTCCTAATTGGCCCGGCATAAAGAAAAGAAGCAGGCTAAAGCCTGCTGTAAGTCCGGAGGCGAAAAGTACTTCTGTCAGGCCGAGTGGAATTCCAAGAACTCGAGCTATAACAAAAAGCTCCATAGCCATTAGGATGCGCTCCAGAAAATGCCAGCCTATGGCTTTATAAAGAGAAGGACGGAATTCTTTGCGGAGGGCAAGCATTGTTATGACTTTACTTACTGAGGAGTTATTTGAAAACACATAAATTCTTGAAATAAATTTAAATATTTTTTGCCACGATAAAAGAATTGCGAGAATGGCAAGGGCCAAAACGGCGCATATAAATAGAGAATGACGCTTGACTGGAAAAATAATAATAAATAAAGCTATTCCTGTTAAAACAAAAATCACCTCTGAAACAAAGGTAGCAATTTTATCGAGAACAACAGGAGGCACACTGCTTTTCAGCCCCTCGTCAGTAGCTGTCAGCGTGGACTTCAACACTTCTCCACCAAGGCTGGCCAGGGGCAGGACGAAGTTTAAGGCCTGGGCCTCAATGCGGACCATAAAAAGTCTTGTTTTAGAGGGAATCGAGTTGCGAGGCGTAGCAGAGATCAGCTGCCTCCAACCATTTACTGCAACCCAATTCCACAAGCTAAAAAGTGGAAAAAGAAAAAAGAACCACCAGCCAATTGAAAGTGATTGACCAAGAGCTTGTAAAATTCTATCACGCTGCAGATAAATAATTCCGGCAATAACAACCAAGGAGATTATTCTGAGAAAGGTTAGAGTCTTTCTGGACAACAGGAGTCTTAAAAAACTTTTCCTCTTTGGAGATTTTTCTGGAATGTTGATTGCAGCCAGTTTATGACCATTTTTAATAGTCTCTTTTGCACTCATTATAGCCTTCACCTTCTATCTCCTGCTTGCTCTTATTGATAGAACCATAAGAAACGACGGCAAAAGCGTAAGAGTTGCCAATAGGCAGGTGCTCATACCGATGATTGCCAGAACTCCAATTGAATTCAGCCCAGGATGATCTGCGCTGAGCAAGCCGCCGAAGCCTATCATTGTGGTGGCACTCGAAACAAAGTTTGCTCCGCCGGTTTCAAAAAAAACCTTTTTTAGATTTAAAGGTCCGAGCTCCTGGAATCTATGATAAAAATGTACTGCACCATCAATGCCAAGACCAAGAATGCAGGGAAGGACCACCATATTGAAAATGGTCAATTTGATACCTGTCGCTGCCATAATGCCAATCATCCAGAGCACACCCGTTATAAGAGGAGTAAGAATAACTATCGAATATTTCACATTTTTGACATCCATAAAAACCAGAATAAAAATAACAAGAATTACAAGAAAGACTGCAATAGAAGAATCTTTTTCCAATATTTGGACGAGGTCAACATAAATAATAGGCTCGCTTGAAGAATAATAGACTTTTCCTCCGGCCCTGATTTGGCGCACATCGGCCGCAAAGCGCTTGGCCTCTTTCAAGTTGAGCAACGAATGGCGCTGATAAATGTAAACAAGCTGCCCTTTGGTTCCTGAAATTCCCAGGAATGGCCTTTTTATAGCTAAAGGCAGATCATCTTTGGTAACATAGGATACTTCAAGAATTTTCTGAAGCTCGTCAATTTTTTTTCGTTTATCATCGGGAATATATTGTATATTTTTATCCAGTGTTTTTTTTATCTGCTTGATAATTTTCAATTTTTCATCTTGATTTTTTGGAAGATAATCGAGTATTGACCTTACCTTAGCTACTGGCGAATCTTTAGTATCATCTATTTTCTTCCTTACGGCCTCCACCACATTGCGGACCTCTTCGTCATCATCCACCAGGACTACAGCCGGATCGCGAGCTTCCGAGAAAACCATTCTCATTTTCGCGTTGAACTTCCTGGTCTCTGGTGACTTAGACCTAAGATTCTTAAAATTATATTCAAACTTAACTGAGGGAAGTATGACCAGGCTAATGATTGTCAATATGGACACAGGACAGATAATCAGAAAAAATGGCTTAGCCTGATTTTTATGCATTGAAGAAGGCTTAGCTTGCTCATAATCCGTTTCAACTTTTAAGCCCCGATTGAACCTTTTGTTAAATGAAAATAAATGCCAATTTTCTGCAGTAGCAATCACAGCCGGAAAAATGAACAAAAAAGACAACAATGCCAGAAGAATGCCTGTACCAGCAATAAAACCGAAATGGCTAAATCCTAAAAATTTGCTGAAAGTTAATGAGAAAAAAGCAAAGGCTGTAGTTGTGGCTGCCGTAAATGAGGAACGGCCGGTTTTACTTACCATGGCCGTAAGTGCTTCGTCCAGGCTTGCCCCTGACTTCCGTTCTACCCGATAACGAGTAAACATATGGATGCCAAAATCAATGCCAAGTCCAAAAAGAATAATAATCAGAAATGCTGTTATAATGTTCAGCTCACCAAGAAAAAAATAGGTTATAGCAAATGTCCATGAAAGACTCATGATAAGAGGCAACCCAATTAAGAGAATAGATAAAATGCGTCTGAAAAAAATAATAATAAGCAGGGATATGCCGAGGGCTGCCCATAATGCACTGGACTTGATGTCATTAATAATTGTGTAATATTCGCTAAGCTTATTACGGTAAGTTCCTCCAACACTGACCTTCATTGAAGGGTGGAGTCTTTTGGGATTGTGTCTTTCAACAACAGCAAGCGTTTCGGCGTAGATCTTTTTGGCAAAAGAAATATCGCTGGTTACTCCTTTGGGGTAAATTACCAAGATAAGTATTTTTCCATCTTGGCTGGCGTTATATTTTCTGGGGGTTTTTCCTTTGTAATGCTCTTCGATGTCTGAAAAATCAAGTTCTCTCGGAGGTTCCTCTTCAAGTTCAAAGTAGAATGGATTTTCTCTCAGCTTATACTCTGTAATATATTCGTCCAGCCTTTGTTTAATAGTTTTAACATCTTCAAGCTTTGCATAAAGCAGTTTGTTTTTTCTAAAAAAGGTATCATCAATTTCATAATAGGCCAGGTCAACCCAGTCCTTTTTTTCGATTTCAGGTAAAATTTCTTGAGCATACTTCTTTGAAAGCTCGAGATCAGGCGATTCAATCAAAACCATCAGATCACCGAAACCGCCTGTTTTTTCCATAATCTTGCGAAGCATTTTAACACTAGGAGTATTTTTGGGCAGGAGGCTTATTATGTTGCTTTCCAATCTTATTCTCAGACAGAAATAAGTACTTATCGAAGTAACAAGAATAGCGACAATGAGAATGAGAATGTGGTACCGCCTTAGCCATATGATAAGCCTATAAATCCGACTTTCTTCAAAAAGCCGGTCAACAGATCTTTTTAAGAAATTAATATTGAACCAATTTAACATGCTATCTTGCTTTCAAAGGGTAAATTGAGGGATTTTATTTGCTCTAAAAAATAAATTTTTTTATCTCCAAAATTTCTCCTCAAAATAATTGCATGGCCTAACCCGCTGAAAGAAAATCCCCGAAATAACCTCATCTATAATTCTCCTCTTAATCCATATCTTCTCTCAATTTTTTCTTAAGCCGTTCCATCAAACCCTTGAAACCGTATTTGCGAATGATTTTTCGAAATGATCTTTTATACGATTGTGCAGTACTTACCTCATCAATTAAAAAGTCAGTTACAAACCATTTATTATTTTTACGATGAAATCTATAATCGACATTTGTTTTTGTTCTTTTATAAAAAGCGACTGTGTGAACAAAAGCACTGTCATCATCAACCTTTATTTCTTTATACTCAATAACTGCCCGGAATATATCTAATTTTTTTATTGAAGAACGTTTAACCAGCTCAGCAAAAGCTGAAACAAACTCAGACTTCTCATCCTTGCTTAGGCTGGTCCAGTATTTATCAAGGGCTATTTTTGACATTTCTTCAAAATCAATAATTTTATTTATCAATTCTTTAAGCTGCTTCTTTTGCTCTTTTGTATACGACGTACTTTCCCTCCCTAAGACCGCTTTTATGGCAGCATCTCGGGATTTCATCATATTAAGAATTTCTTCTTCAGGAGTCAAAATGGATTGAGTGGAACCACTATCAGCCATAAAAATGCAGCCAGGAGTAGCCTCCTTCGGAATTATACTGGCCATACACCGCACTTTACAATAATTCTCAATCCCAGGATCGGCTAATTTACTTTTCTGCCCATTGAGCAAGTTCATAAGCCCTAAACTCAAAGTCAAAAAACCAATAGAAATAAGCTGCCAAAATACTTTATACCCCAATTTATGACACCCTCTCATTGAGCTTTTCCTTTATTTTTCGTTATAAATTTTTTCATTTTTTATCATCACTGACCAAGGCTGCCTGCCTTTTTTATTTAGCTTCTGTTTTTATTAAATCCTTTTTATCAATCTAGAATCCAATGGCCGAGGCTAGCTAACTGACCAATTTTAATCAACAATGCCAGTAACAAGCTTAAGTTCAGCTACAGCAATATTGTATTGGTAAATAGAACTATAATATTCTGTTTTAACCCTAATGTATTCCTTAACTGCCTCTGCTAAATCTTTCGTATTTGAAGCATCGAGATCAAAAGTAATCTGTTCTGTTGTTAACCATTCTCGACTCATTCTAAGAGCCTTTTTGTTATCTTCCATATCTTTTTTTGAATTAATTAGGTTACGATAAGCTTTTTCAACTTCCAAAAAGAATAAGTTCAAGGTTGCTGATTTCTGTGCTTCAATTTTCTCAACAGAATATTCTTGCTTCCTAATTCTTGCCTTAATCTGAGGGAAATTCAGAGGTAGACTTATGCCCAGAACAACTCCAAGGCGGGTATAATTCCAAGGATCACTGAGGAAAGGATTTTTAATATCATCACGTATAGGAGCAAAGGCTAAGGAAGTGCCTCCACTAATAAAAATTTGAGGATAATAAAGTGATTGTGAAACCTTCTTGAGAGCATTTTGAGCGGCAACAGCCGCATTTAATCGGGCAATTTCAGGACGACATTTTATCATCATCTCTTTATAATCACGAAGATTTAATATTTGATAAACCTCAGGTTCTAAAAATTCATCAGAGACATCAAAACTTACATCATCTCCGTAGTCCAGCATCAATTTAAGAGAAGACAGAGTCAATGTTTTTTCTTTAACTACATCTCTATATAGCTTTTCTATTTCATAACTGAAGAGCCTCATTCTGAATAAATCCGTCTCGCTGACAGAAGAGGAATTTAAGTCCGTCAGCATTTCTTCCAGCGTACTTACTGCTTTATTAACAATTTTCTTAGCTTCTTCTACAACTCCGAGAAGTTCTTCAGCTAAAAGTCTTGCGTAGTAAAGCTTGATGATCCTAAAAGTAATTTCGTTTTGTTTTTGGCTGATTGATTTTTCTTGGGCTTCCACCCCAAACCTGGCTGCTTCAATAGAGTTTCTTATTCTTCCAAATGTATATATAGGCTGGATAAACTTCAATTCAAACTTGTTGAATAACCCAACTCTAGTCCAATCGTTTCGGGTTCCCAAGTCTAAAAGATCATTTTTAGCCAAATTGACAGCAGGAGCAATAGTGCTTATATTAGTCAGCTCAATATTTGATAGATATTTAAGGCTCAAAGTCTCTTGATACTGTGCTTTGGCTATACCTAATTTAGATTCTTCACTCTCAATTTCGGGACTTATCTTGAGAGCCCGGGCCACGCATTCCTTTAAATTAAGGCGAATTTTAGCCTTTTCAGGTAATGCTGAAAACATATATTGACAGATACAGACTGCTCCCAAGGCGATAAGAACCAAGGAAATACAGACATGCCTTCTCACTTATTACTCCCATTAAAATTCAAAATAACAACTTGATATCCCCAAAGTTATCAGAACTCTTTTATTTCTAAAATATGGAAAATCTAACATACTTTTTTGGATTTTTCTTTATATCTTCAAGAAAGGCTTTTAATTCCAGTATGGTTTTATTCAAATTTTGAACATATTCTTTATTATAGAGAAGTTGTCCTGCGGTTCCTTTTCCCTGCTTTATTTCCTGGACAATTCCATTTATTTGTTCTGAAAGTTCGGAAATTTGCTGTAGGGTATTATCAATCTGTTTAAATGTATTATTAATATTATCAAAGGTCTCCCCGCTTTTCATAGAAAATTCATGGATATCATTTTGGGTGGCTGGTATAAATTCTTTTAGACTTTCAACTGCTTGACCTATTTTTTTGATCTGCATATTATATGTATCCATATCAAGTCTTTCAACTCTTTCATTCATGTTTTGAATAAGCTCCTGCAACGATTCAATGGACCTTGAAATTCCTTGAATTCCTTCACTCACCTTAGCCTCTTCTATTTTTGTTTTAGCTATAACAAGCGTATTTTTTGCCAGGATCATGAGATCCTTATTCTGGCCTTGGACTACAGAAAAAGGCTCAAGGAATTGGTCGGAACTACCTTGTTTTATGTTTATGATTCTCTCGCCTATTAAGTTTAAAGTGTTAATTTCAATTTCAGAATCAACAGGGATGCGAAAATTTTTGTTTATATCAACTGTAACTATAACTTTGTCCTTTTTAAAGGCTATATTTCTGACTGAGCCCACCTTATAGCCACGCATAAACACTGATGTATCATCGCGAATTCCAACCACATCAGGAAATTCGAAATATAGTCTGTAGCTACCAGTAAAAAAAATGTTCTTTCTGGAAAGCCATATAATGCTACTCAGGAACAAAATTAAAGTAAAAAAAACAATAACGCCCGAGATATAGCTCATTTTTTTATAGTTCATGACTAACCTCCTGTTTCATAAAGATTTTGTAACATCCGATTGGATATTTCTGTCTTTCGTCCAACAAAAGTAATCTTGCCTTCTTTCAAGAGGCCCACCCGATCTGAAATCTCGCCCATCAAATTAACATCATGAGTGACCACGATTGAGGTAGCTAAGAACTTTTTTTTTAATAAAACTATAAGCTTACCGATTCTTTCTATGTTCCCTTTATCCAGGCCTGCTGTAGGTTCATCATAAAAAATATAACGCGGCCTCTTAATCATTGCTCTGGCTATGGCCACTCTTTTTTTCATGCCTTCACTCAGCTCTTCAGGAAATTTATCCAATACATCCTGATCAAGGCCTACAAAATTAATGGCCCTTGTGACTTCATTCAAAATCATTTCCTCTGATAGTCTCTTGTGCATCTTCAAAAACAGACTTAGATTTTCTTTAATATTAAGAAAATCAAAAAGAGCACTGTTCTGGAAAACAAAAGCAAATTTATTTTGGAATTGTCTAAATTCTTTTTTTGATAGGGTTAAAATGTCTAATCCATCATACCGGATGCTTCCTGAATCAGGTTTTAAGAGCCTAACCAAAGTTTTAATAAAGACAGTTTTCCCCTGGCCGCTGGGACCAAGAATAACCATAATTTCATTCTCAAAGATATCAAGATCAATCCCTTTGAGGACAAGGTTACTTTCAAAGCTCTTATAAATTTTTCTGACTTCTATCACAGTAACAGCCTTCCTAAATAATAATCAAAAACAAGGATCAAAATTGCTGAAACAACCACAGAGTTGGTAGAAGCTTCGCCTACACCTTTGGCACCACCCACAGTCTTTAGGCCAAAATAACTTCCTATAAGGGCAATCAACGAACCGTAAACGGCTGGCTTAATTAAGCTTCCAAAATATAATTCAAATACTCTAAAATCTATTTGTAAGCCTCTTAAAAATTCCTGCGCAGATATCCAATTACTGACAATAGAAGAAGCAAAAAACATGCTGAAAACGGCCACGAAGTTGGCCAAAATGGTCATAACAGGAAGCATAATTAAGGCAGCGATAAATCGGGGCAAGACCAAAAACCCAGTCGGATCTAAAGACATTGTTTCCAAAGCTTCTATTTGTTCTGAAATCTTCATACTGGCGATTTCAGCGGCTAAAGAAGCACCTAACTTTCCTGCCAGTACCAAGGATAAAGTTACCGGACAAAGCTCCATGACAGTACTTTTAAAAATAACATTAATTGTATAAGCCCGGGGAACAAAAGGTGTCGATTGATAAACCCCCTGAATCATTGAAACAAGCCCCACAAAAACTGCAATCACAGAAGTTAGAGGGAGTGTTCTAAAAGAAAAAATATAGAGTTGTTCAATGACCTGACGACGGTAAAACCAGATGGAAGGCAGGGATTTGAAAGTATTGACAACAAGCAAACAGATTTCATAAATAGTTGTAAAAAAATTAATTGTTTTCTGTCCTAAGAGCTCAAAAATATTTTTGGCTTTCATTTTCCTAATCAATAGGAATAGGAGAGATTTATCGACCCGTAAACATGATTTTCTCTTTGTGTTTTAAAACTTTTTGTCTGCCAGACCAGGGCACTGCTTACCTTGAAGTGCCGTATGTAAATAGTCATTCCTGTCATAATTTTGGCTGTAAAAGGTTTCTTTTCCACCCTGGGACTATTCTGGAAAGTATTGCCATCAAGAAATATGTTACGGAGCACAGCTTGACCATCCACTGAGCCAAAAAAATAGATTCTAAACTGTTGGTGATGAAAAAAGTTAGAATGATATTTACCAATGCTATCAAGGCTGGAGCTACAGGGGCGGATAAAGTAAACGCCAAAATCTCTCGGCAGCTTCCAGCCAAACCTCATTTCAACGCCGCTGCCAGCGCCAGTATAAACATTACCCAAACTACCTCCCATATGCATTATTAAGTCATATCCGAAATTCTGGTTAATACTTGACTTAAGTAATTTCAATTTGTAATCGTAGGTTATTCCCAAGCCAAGTTCATCCTTAAGCTGGTTGGCCCAACCGTTAGGATGAGTTGCCCCGATTATCTTATGAACTATCTTCTGGCACTCCTCGGCTCCAGATTGAGGCCCTACTATCCCAACGTCAAATTCCAGGGAATGGAGTGTTGAATTACTCTGACTGTTAAACCCGACTCCAAAATAGGTGATTCCAGCATAAGGACGATCCTCATTGATTGGTTTACTAAGCTTAATATCATTAGGTGTGTAAATATTTTGTCCAATGGAAATTGATATAAAATGTTTAAACTTCCGCTTGTTAATAAAAAAGAAATTTTTAGTAATAGAATATATTCGTCTGGTCAGTCGAGAGTTTTTCTGGCTTGTCTTCAACTCTGATGAAATCCAGGTCAATCTTACCCCATTGGTGTATTGGCGGTCAGTACCAGTAAATAAATCGTTTTCAAAATAAAGAGAGAATACCCCTGAATCTACAGCCTTTTCATCTTGGGCTACAGCAATCAAAGGAAGTAATCCTATAGTGATAAGCAGTAATAAAATTTTGAGTTTCATATTTTTTGACTTCTCCTCCCGCCTAAGCGGTAATTTTCTATGATTTTCTTTCAGAGGAGATACTTATATCCTCCTTTTATATAAGCTTTTTTCTATTTCTATTTTAATCTCCCGGTGTTTCTACTTTCTTCCAATTTATAAAGGTACTTTATACTGTCTTTAGGGATCAGGAGATTGGTAACATTGTGTCTGTTGAGTTTTATACAGTTTTTGTCAAACCATTCAATATGTCCATTCACTGTTTCCCCGTTTATAAGGACAAGCACTATAGGAGTTTTGTTATTCTTCTGTTTTAGATAGCAATAATTTTCTGCAAATGTTCTGTATGGCGGACGGGCCTCCTTTTTTAAAGAGCTTTTCTTCTTTTGCACTCTGTACCCAGGAGAATAACGGCTGATATATTTTCTGGCCATAGTCTTTCTTTATATCAAGCTCTAAAAGTTAAACCATCCACTCTAGGGCTGTAACAAAAGCTTTTATTCCCTCCTTTTTAAAAGTTTTTTTGATCTTCTTCACTTCTTCTAAAATCTGCTTAACCTTCTCATCTTCACAGGCAATAAGGAGGGCAGCATTGGTCGCGGGCCAGATGTGTGTTCCCATATGTGGGTCGGAAAGCTGTCCCTTTCCATGAAGAATAGGAAACTTAGTGTAGCTTTCAACTTTACATCGAGTTAAACACTCCGCCACTTCCCCTTCAAGAGCGGAATTATAGACAATAAACACCATTTTCATCTTATCTCTCCTTGGCTCTTTGATTGTTTTTCTTTATTCTTTCCTCCAGGATTGAATAAATAGTCGGCACAAAAATAAGGGTGACAATAGTGGAAACCAGGAGACCCCCGATGACTGAGATGGCTAAGGTAGACCACATTTCAGAGCCTTCTCCCCTGCTCAAGGCCAAAGGCAGTAGGGCAAAGATAGTGGTTAGAGCAGTCATTAGAATGGGACGGAGCCTCCTTCTGCCTGAGGTTAAAATCGCTTCCCTTAAACTAATCCCTCTGGCCCTTAGAATATTGGTATAATCTACAAGAACAATGGCATTGTTAACTACGATGCCCACCAGCATAATCATGCCTATAAAAGAAATTATGTTAAGAGTTTTCCCTGTAATAAGCAGCGCCCAGATAACCCCTGTAATAGCGAAAGGAACAGAAAACATAATGATGAAAGGGTCAAGTAAAGACTCAAACTGAGCAGCCATAACCATGTAAATAAGCACGATGCCCAATATCAGGGCCGTAAGAAGATAGCGGAAAGATTCAGCCTGGTCCTGAGCCGAACCTGCAATTTTCACATCAACACCTTCGGGAATTTTAAGCCTAGAGAGTCCTCTTTTAATATCTTTGACCACAGAGCCCAATGACCTTTTATAAAGTGCTCCTCCGACATAAACTACCCGTTCTTGATTTTTCCTCTCCAAAACCAGCGGTCCTCTGGTTTCTACTATGGTAGCAATACTGCTTATGGGAATCTGTTTGCCTGCAGGCGAAGTTACAAAAGTGTTATATATATCCGCCAGGCTCTTTCGGTCTTCTTCCCTCAGACGGACAAAAACATCGTATTCCTTCCTCCCCTCCCTAAATTTCGTGGCCGTGCTGCCGTAAAACTTTGTCCGGAGAGTACCGGCAATCTGGGCAACGTTTAAGCCTAGGACAGAGGCTTTCTCTCGATCAACCTTGACCCAGAGTTCAGGCTTCCCTTTTTCACGGGAAATAGTTATATCTGTTATCCCCGAAATCTTGCTCATCAGGTTCTTTATTTTTAAAGCAACTTCATCTGTTTTTTCTAAATCGTCTCCAAAGACCTCCACAGAAACAGGCTTTTCACTTGAACCCTGGAGCTGCTGCACCATATCCTGAGGAGAAAAATCCACTGTCCTAATACCTGGAATTGCTGATACTTTTTTTGTCAACAGATATTCTATTTCTCTTTCTGATCGCTTCCTCTGCTTTTTGGGGACAAGCTTACCGCCTACCATGATAATGTTGGTATCAGCCCTGCTTCCCATCATGGTCTCCATACCGGTCTGGCTTATGCCACACCGCGCAAACATCAATTCCTTTTCGGGCACCTCCTTTTCTATTATTTCTTCAATTCGTTCCATAACTTCATCCGTAGCTTCAACCCTTGTTCCTACAGGAAGCTCTATAGTTCCCATAAACTCGCCTTGATCCATGGTTGGCATAAATTCAGTGCCCACCAACTGGAGCATTAAAAGGCTTATAATAAAAACACCCAATCCAATACCGACAGTAATTTTGCGGTGTCCCAATGCCCATTGGAGTATATTTTTGTAGGTATTTTCTAAGCCTCTAAACCACTTTTCGGTGTAATCATGAAACTTCTGGAGAAAACCTATCTTCTTTCCAGAAGAAACAGGAACTCTCATGATCTGGGAAGAAAGCATAGGCGTAAGAGTTAAGGCAGAGAAAAGAGAAGCTGCTAAAACTATCATGACCACAAAGGCCAGCTCTTTAAACATCGTCCCGGTTATCCCTGGAACAAGAATAATAGGAAAGAAGATGGCCACTGTGGTTACTGTCGAAGCAGCCACGGCCATGCCTACCTCTGAGGCACCAAAGACAGACGCTTCCCGGCGATGTTCAAACATTTCAGTCCTGTGGCGGTAGATGTTTTCATAAATAACAATGGCATTATCCACCACCATCCCAATAGCAATAGCTATGGCCGAGAGAGAAACGATATTGATGGTATAATCTCCCACATACAGAAAAATAAAGGCAATGATTAAGGAAAAAGGGATGGTCACAGCCACGATAAAGCTTCCTCTAATCTCACGCAGAAAAAGAAATACAACTAATACTACAAACAGCAGGGCCCAGCCTATTGTGGTGGCCAAGTTGCTTATAGACCGTTTGATAAAATCTGAAGTATCTATGGCAATTGAGACTTTGACATCCGGGGGTAATTTCTTGCTAATTTCTGGAAGAGCCTTTCTAATTTCATTGGCTATTTTAACAGTATTTTCACCTGATTGTTTCTGGACCATGACTAAAAGGCCAGGCTTTCTATCAATCCGGACTCTTCTGTCGACATCTTTAAAAGAATCTTTCACCTCAGCTACATCTCTGAGATAAACAGGAACACCGTTGACATTGCCAACCACAACATTTCTAACCTGATCAGGATTATTAAACTCACCTGGTACTCTCAGGCTGTACTCAGTTCTGCCTATCTTTATACTTCCGGTAGATAAGGTTAAATTCTCTGCAGCCAAAATGCTTGTTATCTGATTTACAGAAAGATGATAAGCTTCTAGTCTATGATGGTCTAAATTTACCTGAATCTCCCTTTCCTCACCACCCATGATTACTGTAGAGGCTACACCTGGCAGTCGTTTTAAAGGATCGCATAGTTCATCATCTATTAAGTAATAAAGCCGAGGATAGCTCTCATCGGCAGTTACCCCTAATATGACGACGGGCATCATGGACAGGTTAAATTTAATGAGCCTTGGCTTTTCGGCATCATCGGGCAAATATTGTTTGGCAAATTCCAGGTTCTGTCTTACTTCATCAGCTACCTCATTAAGGTCAGTCCCCCATTCAAACCTCATGATTACGCTTGAGACGTTTTCTTCAGAAGTAGAAAGTACTTCTTTAATATGGGAAACTGTAGCCACTCTTGATTCGATAACCTCGGTCACCAGTTTCTCGACATCCTCGGCACTTGCTCCCGGATAAAGGGTAATAACAGACATAGTTGGCATTTCGATTTTGGGCATCAAATCAATCGGTAATTGAGTTAAGGCCACGATTCCTATGATCAAGATGGCCATGAATATCATCATGGTCATAACTGGTCTTCTAACTCCAAATTCAGGCAGGTTCATTTTACTTCACCTCCTTCAAGTCTGACCGCAGCCTCATCTTTTAACATCTCTTTTCCAACCACCACAATTTTCTCACCCACCCTTAATCCATCCTGAACTTCTATTAACTCTCTCTCCTCCAGGCCAAGCTTTACTTTTCTTTTGATGGCTTTTTGGTTTTCAACTACATAGACATAATAATTTGAACCCTCCTCTAACACTGCATCAACAGGAATGCTGATAACATTTTCCCTCTCTTCGACCACAATCTTAATCCGGGCAAACATGCCTGGCTTCAGCTGCAAATCAGGATTTGGAACAGCGACCTGGACCTCAAAGCTTCTGGTCAGCGGGTCTGCAGCATGATTAATAACATAAACTTTTCCAATGAAGATATGGCCAGGATAAGAATCTACTGTTAATAATACCTTTTGTCCTACTCGAACCTCCTTTAAATTTCGCTCGGTAATATTTACTTTACACTTAACCCTTGAGATATCCATTAAAGTGATCACACCCCTGCCACCAGGCATCATAGGGTTGATAGTTTCACCTTCGTTGATATACTTTCCAGTTATAACCCCGGAAAAAGGTGCTTTCATTAAAGAAACTTTTATCTGGTGCTGAACTAGGTCTAAAGCCTTTTGTGCCTGATTAAGTTGAGCTAGGGCTACATCATAGGCTAACCTCATCTTTTCATACTGCTGTTCTGAGACGGCTTTTTCCTGGCGAAGGCGTTCCATTCTTTCCATATTAAGCTTGGCATCTTTAAAACTGGCCTGAGCCATCTCCAGAGCTGCTTTAGCCTGAGCTAATTGTAATCTTGCCGCTTCTGTATCCAATTCAGCCAGCAGTTGCCCTTTTTTAACTCTATCGCCTTCCTTGACGTAAATCTTGGCTATTTTTCCGCCGATATCAGGAACAACATTAACCACTTTCCAGGGCTCAATATTCCCGGTTAAAGAGATAACTTTTCTTAGGTTGGCTCGGCTTACTTCGGTAACTTCCACCGGAATAGATTTGATCTCTTCGTTGTTATTCTCTGCCACTTCTCTTTTGCAAGAGAAGTTAACCAACAAAAAAACAAAAAAAAGTGTTGAAATTAATACAGCTTTGCTCGATTTTTTCAACTTAAACCTCCACTTCTAAGAATAAAAATGCCACTGAACAGAATAAGCTTCCATTGGCACATCTTATTTAAACTCTTAAACTTTCGACGTATCATTTCACAGATTGTCTTTAGTATTAATAATATCTGTAGCAATTGCTCTTTCCAGTTGAGCTGAGGCTACAACATAGTCGTAAAGGGCCTGTGAATAATTTATTTTGGCCTGGCTTAAAGCAGCTTGAGCAGAGCTGACATCCAGAGTTGTAGCCAGCCCTTCAGAGTAATTTAACTCTGCAATACGCAGGCTTTCCTGAGCCTGTTCTACATTTTTCTCTTGAGAAAGAAGAGACTCCTTGGCCTCTTTTAAATTGAGAATTGCCCGCCTTACTTCAAACCGTATGGTCTCCTCTAACCCTTTTCGGTTGAGTTCCAGCTCTCTGATGGCGGCCTTGGATTGAGCTATCCTGGCCGAGGTGGCAAAACCATTGAAAAGAGGCACTGTCAGGACAAGGTTGACGCTATAGTAGCTCTGCCAGTTTTTCTCTTTAAAATTAAACTTATCTGCCCAAATGTTATAAGTACCGGCTACAGCTAAAGAAGGAAGGTTGGAAGCCCGAATCATCTTGACCATCTCGCCGGCTATCTGCTTCTGGTATTGAAGCTGAAGAAGCTCAGGTCTGTTTTTAAGGGCTTTAGTCAAGCAGGCCTCTAAATCAGGTTCTATGGGCTGATATTTTAACTCTCCTTTAATTTCAATCGGCTGGGACAGATCCAGGCCTAAGATTGTTTTCAAACCAAGTTCAGCCACTTTTAAATTATTGTGGGCTCTAATCAACTGAGGTTTTAGATTGGCCACCTGAACCTCAGAGCGAAGGAGATCAAACTTAGAAGCCATGCCTACTTCATAAAGATTTTTGACTCTCTTGTAATGCTTCTCAGCCACATCAACTGCTTCCTCGGCCACTTTGACAAGCTCCTTAGCCAGCAGAACCCCATAAAAAGCTTTTTTGGTGTTAAAAACAGTATCATGCTCTGACTGTCTAACTACTTCCTCGGCGGAAAGAAGGCTGTATTTGGCCTGCTTAAAGTTCGAGGTTAAGCGGCCACTGGTAAAAAGGGGAAGAGAAAAAGATAAAGAAAATTGATAATCTTTAGTAAAATCTAAAGCTATCCTGCGAGGGGGCTGACCAGGTATTAAAGACGGCATTTCCAGCTCAAACAGCTTTTCATCCAAAGTATGAACACCTTGGGCATTAAGGGAAGGGAAAAAACTGGAAGCAGCCTCCCTGAGTTTATGCTTGGCTCCTTCTACCTTCTCCTCAGAAGCCAAATGAAATGGATTCTGAGAAAGGGCCAGACGGATGCTGTCTTGAAGAGTTAAGGTCAATTTTTCTTGAGATTGAGCCAATTGGCCAGTAAAAACTATGATAATAAAGGCCCCTAAAAATGCTACTATTTTCTTCATCTTTGCTCTCCTTTTCATTCTTTTGCTTCCCTAATAATTCCCAGAAGAAAAAAGGTCTGAATTAAATCAGCACTTTTGGCATAGCTGTATTTCTTATCAAGCCAGAATCTTTTGAAAAAAAAACCATGAAGCAGAGCATCAAGAATATAACAAGCATCCATGACATTCATCTCTCGAAACTCACCCGAATCTATTCCTTCTTGGAGGATTTCGGCCATGATTCTGTAGATTCTTTTTGCTCTGTTTTTGATGTCATCTAAAAATTTAATATCTCTTTCTGAAACAAAAGGCTCTCCCCTCGGAATCAAGTTATAAACTCTCTTCACCAAAGACTTTTCTGTAAGGAAAATTCGAGATATATTCTTTTTCTGAGAATAAAAACTGAAAATAAAGTTAATTATTTCTTTCACTTTTTCAACAGCACTTTTTGGCTTTTTTTTAATCTCAATTAGCTTCTGTTCTACTTCATTAAAAGAATTAAGAATAATTTCGAAAAAAATATCGCTCTTACTTTCAAAATAGTGGTAAATGGTAGGTTTCGAAAGCTGTGATTTTTCAGCAATTTCATCCATAGTGGTTAAACCATATCCTTTCTGGGCGAAAATTTCTTCTGCTGCTTTTAAAATGTATATTTTGTTTATTTCTCTAATGGCATGCTGCCTTTTGCTTTTGAAATTTCTGTATTCCATAATTAACCTTTTAGTTTTATTTATTTACTTAATGGTTTATAAAAAAAACTATTAAGTTTACTCAAAATAATTATTAAAAAGCCCCTTCGTTTTTCTTGTAAGAAATTTCTGGAAGTATCATTAAATAAATTTATATATATATTGTGAATATTCACTCTCATTTTCATATTTTTTAATATCCTATGTTTTTATCCTTAAAAAGAACTGAGAAAGAATTTTATTCATGTGGAAGCTATATTCCATATAACCTATTTTAAAATTATAAATTTAATGTGAATAATCATTCACTAACATTTTAGACTAAAATTTTACAAATAAAATTTATTTTGTCAAGATTTAATTTAATATTTTTTTTAAACAAAAAACAAAACATTTTCTTAAAGTAGTTTTGAGCATAGAATAAGTTTTTATCTTCAAGGATCTTACCCTGAGTTAAACCTCATTTTGAGACAGCTTTAAAATGAACTTACTTTTTGTCTCAACAGAGGCAAACTTAAAAACTGATCGATCAAATGTTGAATTATATAAATTTTAAATTATCCACAGCATTCTTCCATAATGGCTTTTCAGTGCTGGCTCGAATACTTGTATAACAATATCGACAGGTGTTGAATCTTGAAAAATTTTCGATCAGCTCCCTCCGTGATCCATAATTTTTTATAATCAGGCCGCAGGGAGAGATAGTTCCATCAGGGTTGACATTAAAAAATCTTTCTCCAGTTCGGCAAGGAAGGGAAGTGTAACCTTTGTCAAAAAATTCAAACATTTTATTAAAAACATACTCGGAAGTGCGGATAACTCCATTCCTTTTTCGGAATTCAATAAGTTGCCTAGCGATCTCCTTAAATTCTTCCAACTCTTCTTTGGACAACATGTAACTCTGATCATGTGTTCTTAGAGTGGTGTATGCACTGAGATTAAGCTTCACCTTCCATTTTTGAGCAAGTTCAGCCATCTGAGGAAGAGACCTAAAATTGTCACTCTGAACTACACAACAGAGAGATACAGGCTTTTCTTTATATGCTTCTAAGTCCGTTACGAACTGTTTGATTTTTTTAAAAAGTCCAGGCACCCCACGGAATTCGTCATGACGCTCATCAGGATAATCTAAAGATATGGAAAACTCATCCACGCCTGCCTCGCGAAGACTTCTGTACCTTTCTACAGACAAAAGAGTAGCATTGGTCGTCACTACAATGTAGGGAGCATGATTTGGTTTCTTAAACATTCTAATGATCTGTTCCAAGTCTTTTCTAAGCAACGGTTCTCCACCAGACACCTGAGCGACCAAGGGGCTCAGTTCCTGACAGATTTCCCCAAATTTTTTAGGCGATGCCCTTACTTCATTCACTGGCCCGCCAAGATGACAATGTTTACATCTTGCGTTACAGCTATGGGTTACTTCAAAAGAAACAGCTAATGGTCTCTTGGTAAGATAATTTCTTATTCCACGGTATAGAAGGGAGCCAATCCGGGTATAACAACTAAAAATTGACATTTATAAACCTCCTCTTTCATCCTCAAAAACAAAGCTCAGCAAATGTAGTCGCCAACGTCAAAGCCTTCATCTTCTTGGTTTACCTCAAGTAAAGTCTTAAGGGAAAAGCTCGATTTTTCTTTTCATCATGAAACCAATTTCTGAATTAATGTAAGATTTTACTGCCAATATTGGCCATGCCTTTTTTCAGGTTATGTACGATTCCTCCAATTTTCGGTACTTTAAAGAGGTCAAGTTTTGCATCACTAAGCCAGAGCCCTTTCCGTTCAGGTTCTAAATATTCTTTATTCCAAATATCATCTGTCAATTCTTTGACTTTCTTTCCATATTCGACCAGGCCTTCATAATAGTCTGGATCTTGTAAAGCTTGAGCAGCCGCCTCAT
>Ga0190361_1000320_pt1 | contig 20046 bp, 31 predicted proteins | sample 48721845_MG_FD_161273 | JGI IMG/M metagenome (GOLD analysis project Ga0190361, IMG submission 161273) | Hydrothermal vent microbial mat bacterial communities from Southern Trench, Guaymas Basin, Mexico - 4872-18-4-5_MG | ecosystem: Environmental > Aquatic > Marine > Hydrothermal vents >... | reverse complement strand
TTGGAGAGTTGCCTGATGCATTGTTCAATAAGCTGTTTTTCTCCTTCCTCAGGGTTTTCCTTTACAAAGGCGCATTGAAACTTTCCGTTCAGATGAAGCAAGCCATACCCTATTATTGTCGCGGTGTTAGCGTAAAGATTGGTGGATTCAATATCAAAACAGACAGCATTCATTCTTTCTTCCCTCGCAGTTCAGGATTTATCGAGAACAACTTGACTTTTCCCTTTTTTGAAGTTTTCACTAAGCCGAGTCTTTCAAGCTGAAGCAGAAGGGAATGCGTGTAGGCACGTGCCTTGCCTATGTGGTTGGCGACTTCCCTAGCGGTTACTGGACGACTAAAAGCTCCCTCCAGGCAATATAGGGCTATGAAAGGTTCTTTGAGCATGTCGGGAAGGGCGGCGGCTTTTTCTAAAAGTCTGCGAGGCATACTGCTAAATATCTTGGTGTCGGACATACAAACAAATATAGAAGATTAACTATAAAAAATTTACTGTTAATTCAGAAAGCTAGACTATCTTCTCAGCAGATGAACGCCCAGTCCTAAGATATTCAAGTATGCAGGCTTCTATCTTGCCTTTGTCTCCCTTGTAGGTTTCTATGCATCGGACAGCTTCTTCAAGGTCGCGGACAGAATCTTTTACTCTGCCAGTTATAGTTTCAAGTAGCTCTTCAAGCCCCGCCTCGTCAACCATTATTCAGCCTCCAGAAAAAAGTGAAGGGAGGTTACTCGGCTTTCTTCCCTGCTTTTTCGATTTGGCAGATAACCTTCTTTGGAAGCCATCTGTCCCCTACACGGACTACTCCCTTTACACCTTCACATGCTTGGCTGATTTCTATGGCTTTTTCCAGTCCAGCGGCAACGTCAGGATTGATTTCTCTCACTTTTTCTATTCCTTTTGCTCCTTTCCACGGAGCAGCATGGCCGAGGAACACTACGTCTTCGTAGTTGTGGACGAATGGGGTGGCCGTCAGTCGCATTTCAGGGCTTTCTTTGACGTGCATGAGGTCTTCGATTGTGAAGACGAAGGCGGGTTTACGTATCGCATAGGCTTGTAATAATCCTCTGGGCATCTTAATTTTCACCGATTATTCAATTCTGTTAATGGATTAATAAGTTTAACCGATAAAGATTTACGGTTTCGCTTTCCATAAGGTTTTTACGGTTAACATTTTATGTTTGAGGGAATAAAAAGAATTTAGGGCTTTGCTTTGGCTTGGGCTAAAGGATTTACTCGTGACGGTTGGGAGTATAGGATTTATTTCAGCAAAACCGACGGGAAATTCAGGGTGGAGTTTATTGATTGGCGAAAGGAAATATGGTTGCTTGAAGACCTGACTGTTCCAACAGTAGAGAAGGAATATATTGAGAGCTTAGCGAGTCAAATAGCGTATAGGCTTGAAACTGAAGGGGCAGTCGTCATTAGAGGGACAAAAAAGGAGATTCCTAAAAAAGAAACAGTTACTCCTTGGGGGATGGCAAAGCTTATTCTAGGCAAGGCTGTGCCCTCAGCAGGAGCTGTCGCTGAGGTTTTGCGAGAGAGACGTGAGGAGGAAATTGTGCCCGGTGCGCCTCCCGTGCCTACGCCAGCTCCTCCTACGCCGACACCACCAACCGCCCCGCCAGTCTTCCCGAAGGAGAAACGTGCAGGACTAGGTTTGAGAAATGAGGATTTGCGTAGGTTGAGGGAGTTATTTGAGTCAACGGTTAGAGCCACTATGGGGATTGCCCCGACCAAAAATATGAAAATTTTAGCTGAGGAAGTTATTCATCATCTTGACAGAAAATATAAGTCTACTCCGCGTGATGAAGCTGTTGAAAAGGCTACCATGGAGCTTTTAAGATGGATTAGAGACGAGTTTTATTACAGCGCCGAAATTTAGGCAAACAGTTTCTTACGGAATTCTCTAAGTTGTCTGGCCGCTTCCATTGCCGCTACAGGCTCATGAGAAAGAACAGTATTTATGTATTGTTCCCATAATGTATCCGTCTTCACTTTTATTTCAGGATTTATTTCTTTTTTAGGCGGTTTTGGAGCTTCTTGAGGGAAGGCGGTTGGCTTCCATGGCTGGGCTAAGCCTCTACTTATGAGTTTGTGGGCGTCCCGCTCTGGAACATTAAAGATTTGTCCAGCCTCGAATGGCCCGTAGACTTTGCCGTCTTCTCCGAGGAATGATGGGATATGGGTGACAGCCTTGAGTGCAACCATTTTGTAAATGTATCGTTTCTGAGCTTTCTTGGCTTCTTCGAGTTGCTGTCTCAGAGCAGATATTTCCTCGTATAGTTTGCGTAGCTCTTTCTCCAGCTCTTGAGTTTTAGCCTTGTATTCTCTTGCCTTTGCACGTTCCCTTCTCGCCTCTTCTTTTAGTCGGCTGACTTCAAGATATAGTCTGTCAAGGTCTTCTATTTGCCCGAGGGCTTCAGCTATTCTTTCTCTTGCTCGCTTCAAAATTTCCGCGCCAAGTTCAGGATGCAGAGTTCGGGCATCCTCTATGAGAGACATTAATTGTGCTTCAAGGTAGCTGGTCTCTTTAGTTATATAGGCTTCTTCAGTTTTTTCTTTCATTTCTGTGATTTTCGGTTTAGGGAGTTTCGGCTCGACTTCCCTTTTATAGAATTTTTCAAGCGAGTCGTAGCTTAGAATGTTCGCGAAGACTGGTTTCCAGTCAAAATATTGCGGGTCTACTTGCGCCTCTTCATATTTTTCGAGAATTTTTCTTACAAGATTTTTTATGTGAGGCGCCTTGAATCGTCTTTCAGCTTCTTCCCAGAGATGCATTTCTTTAAGGAGATTTTTGACGCGTGCATAATATTCGTCTACTGTCCATTCTGAAACCAAGCTAGCTTTCCTCCAGTTTCTTCAGCTTCTGCTTAAATTTCCTCACTTTTTTAAGTAGTTTTTCGGCGTCTTCTAGAAATTTTTGATATTCTTCTTCAGCTGACAAAGCTATCCACCTTCTTCTTTCTCCTCTTCTTCTTTCTCCTCTTCGTAAAATTCTGTTAGGACTGCTTGTCTTCTGATTTTTGGGATTGTTTCAAACTTGAAGATTTCCTCTGCTTTGGCTACTGTTTCTTTTTTGGGGTTTAGCCATTCAGCGTATCCTGTTCTGACAAGGAAGTATGCGAGGATAAGCGGTAGCTTGGCTATTTCTCCTTCGCGGTATGGTCCGTAATATTTGTAGTCTTCCGCTGAACGGAAGCGTGGAGAGGGCTTAATGAATTTTACCCATTCATATTCGACCTTTCTTCTAACGAATTTAAGTGGGGGGGCGGGCTTCAGCATTTGCGGTTTATACCATTCAAGGTAGGGTTCAAACTTGAGTCTTTCAATTATTCTCAGGCGAGTTTCCTCCGGCATGATGTAGACTGTTTCGCCAAGGTAGCTTCCGTCCCTGTAAATGTAGCCTTCAGAAGCATGCCTAGAGAGGGCTTCTCCAACGGTGGATATATCTGTTTTATAGCCGTTTGCCAGTAGGAAGCCGGTTATGAGACTTCTTGTGCCTGCGCCGTGAGCTATCAACACTGCGAGAACAGCCAACTTTATTTTTTCTTCACCAGCAGCCTTTACGACACGCATCAACCTATCGAAAACTTTAACTTCGCTTCTGGGAAATATGTTTGAGAACTCACCTCTTAAAAAGCGTAAGGTTACGGCGACAGTATCGTCGGGAAACCGTTTTGCAGATTCAATTTTTACTTCAGCTATACGTTTAGGCACTTCAATCAGTTTTAGAGGAAAAACGCCTCTCATATATTCATGTTTAAGAATGAATCCTCTTCCGCATCTAGGGCAGATTATAGGCGTTCCGAGAGCTTTAGATGCAGCCTTCTTCCTGCTTGAAGCTACAACAATTATTTCTCCCTGCAAATCGCAGAATGGACAGGTATACCTAACGATGAAAGGCATTAACTGTTTCTGGGACATTAGAGTCTCCTCTAAATTAAATAGGTAAGGTTTATTGTAAAAGTTTAACCATTAATGGTTTATGGTTCTTTTCTTTTTCTGATTAGAATTAGAGCTATTATTATCGCTATAATTAGAAGATAGTATGCGATTTGTTTGTTGTCTGGTTTTGGAATTATTGTTGGTTCTGGAGTGGGGGTTGGGGTTGGAGTGGGTGATGGGGCTGGTGCTGGGGCGGGAGAAGGTTCTGTAGTAGGCGAAGCTGTCCATGAGACTGTTACGATGACGGATGAGTGCAGTTCGGCTTTTATGTATATTATGTTGTGTGTCGAATCGTAATACCAGCAGGTTGTTGGGCAACTGTCAAATTCCTGTTTTACGGGGAGCGGGAGGTATAGTGATTGATTAATGAGCATGACTTCGGGGATTCCTCTGTTTGAGGGTTTTATTCTTAAGTCGGCTAGGGCTTGGCTACTGCTGGTTGAAAGCTGAATTTCAAGTTTGTCTTGGTGAGATTCAAAGAAGTCTGTTATTGTAGCATTCGCATTTGTCACGTAGAATCCGTAGCTGTCGAAGAACCAATAGTTGTTTTCGTCTCTGTAGACTTGATTGAATGTGTGGGTTGTTGAAAATGAAATGTAGCAGTTGTCAGGCGGGTTTTTTCCACCATGCCATGTTGGAGGAATGGTTACTGAGGCATAGGCTGTTGGAAGCGATGGCAAACAGGCTAACAGAATCAGGATTATGAATGTTAATTTTTTGGTTACGGAAGGCATACTGCGTGCCAGCTTAAAATCACGTTATCTGTTCCCTCTGGGGGAGCGGAAGATGTCCAGTCAGGGGGATTAGCGGCTCTATAATGAACGGTTATATGTGTAGAGTTTGCGGTTACGTAGAAGGCTCCTGCTGCATCGGCTGACAGGGGAGTCACATCAATCACGTTTGGGGTTAACGCAAGGTTGTGTTGCCATGCGAAGTCTGTTCTTGAGTCGTCACCGCTAAATGTTACGACACCTACCGCTTCGGTTGGAAATCCGGTGTTTCTGACGAATCTTACGCTTGGGTTTCCTTCAATTTGTACTGCACCTAAAGCGTTGTCAAGTATCATGTTTAGAGCGATTGTTGATTCAGTTGAGCTTGAATTAACATAGATTCCGTAGCTGTCAGAGTTAAGTATTCTTGAAAAGAAGAGTGTGCTTCGGTTGTATGCCCATACTATGCCGTAGCTTGTAGTATTTCTGATTAATACTTTGTCTATTGCTATATACTGATTAGATGCATTTGCGGTTATTCCGCATCCGCCGTTGGGACAGTTGGCTTTGTTTCCATCTAGCACCCCGCCATGAATGTAAACGTAATCTCCATCTATAGATAAAATGTCGCATTGAGCGTTATCTGCAAGTTTAAACATGCCGTATATTGCTAGTTCTGTATAGCTTGGAATATGTATTGTAGCGTTTATCTCGAACACTCCTTTGAATACTATGCGTTCCAGCCAAGTTCTCCCACTTGTCAATGCAGCAAAAGTTTGATGAATAACTGCCGTTGCGTTTTCTCCGTAAAATTCGACTTTCCCATGGCAATTTGTGGCGTAGTAGTATGAGCCGTTTCCATTAACAACATAACATGTTGTAGCTGGCAAATCTTCAAGGTAAATGTCGAAGGCAGGGTCATCATATGATAATGCAAGATATCTAATTGCACTTCCAGAGGAATAAACAAGGTCTAGGGTTTGATAGTATTGCTTTAATGCTGAGTTGTTCTTCAAGATTTTCTCGGAAGGTTCTATTTGAGTGTGCGGAATAATTTCTAAGGTCAACACCAACAATACGAACAATAATATTGACAGCCTTGCCGCTTTCATTGAACCTCATTATTTAAGAATCCCTGCTAGCTTTTTAGTTTAACCGTTAAGGATTTATGGTTACTTGCTGAACCTTATAGCTGAAGTTATAGCGAAATCAATGTTCTGGTCACTTTAGTCCGCCTACTCTTTTTGCTACTTCTATGACGAGCCATCCTGTTACTATGGCTATTATGATAAAGGCAATGATTACCGCCATTAGGGTTGCTGTTTGCCCTGCTGTTGCTACTAGCCATAGTGGGTAGAGGACTACTCGTAGGACGTAGCTTATTAGCCATGAGGCTATGATGAATACTACTCCAACTATAAAGTAGAGGGGTAGGCCTTTCAGCTCCATTATTTCTTCACACTAGTAGTTTATGTCTGTTTGTTTTTATAAGATTTTTTATGGTTGTTTTCTTAGTTCTAGGTATAGGAGTATTACGCCGAGGAATGCTAGGAGCTACTTACTTGATAAGTGTTTGTAGACTGTTTCTTTTACGTGTTCCGGTGCTTCGGCGAGAAGTTTGCATCCTTGCACTTTAAGCTGTCCCTTTTTGGTCTTGTAGAATCTGATGGGACGGTTGCATGTGTTGCATTCTCCCACATACGGGCATGCATAAATAATTATTGGATTTGCCAGAAGGAAGAGGGAGCCGTCTACGCATAGGATTTTCTTGGGGTTTATTCGGTAATAGGTGATTTTATGTTTTCCTCTTTTAACTTTTTCTTCTATTACGAAGCCTTGCTCGGCGAGTCTGCGGAGATGATAGCGGTATAAGCCGTCTAGAACGTTGCGTTCAGCCTTATTTGAAGTTTTTAAGCCTGCAAGCTCCCATGTCGAGACTGGTTCGCCTGTTTTTTCGGCTTCAAGCAGCATATACAGAAGTTCGCGGTCTACGTTATCCATTTTTCTACACGGGTTGTTCAGTAAGTTTTTCGTTTGTAGACATTCCTATTGGGGTTCCAACCTTTTCTAGAATGTCGCCTAATATTTTGCAGGCGTGCGGGTCTCCAAAAGTTTTCCATTCGCCAGTTTCCTTGTCCTGTATAAGGTGGCATGTTTTAAGTCCGTTTCCAACGCGAACTTCAGCTTTATATCCTGGCCCAAATTCGGTTTCAACTTGCTCAGCGTTAACGATTTTCCTTGATTTTCTAATTTTGAGAATGTCAAGTGCAGTCATGTCAATCTCCAATATTTGATTTTAGGCAGAACCATAAAAAATTTACGGTTGCTTTCTGTGAGTTAAATTAAGTTTATTTCAAAAAAGATGGGGGGTTATGGTTGCTCAGCTTGGCAAGGGTATGGCTCTACTCGAACAGTTATTGTGTAGGTGTCAGGCGTTATTGCATAGTGGAAGTGAATTGCTATTTGAAAGTCTACGGTGGCATGCCCGGAAATTATTGCGGTATCTGCTTGCTGTCCACCATTAACTATGAAATGAACTGTGATTGACCCGTCAGTCACTAAATTTCCTTGACTATCCGTTATGTTCACTACTGTAAATTTTACTTGTGCGTCGTCATCGCCTCTATTTTCTAGTGTGTGGTTAGCGTAGACTGTGCATCCGCCGTAGGCAACTGGCAAAGTTTCAACAATTGTTTCGTTGAAGCGTTTACCGTCAATCCAGATTGCTTGTTCTACTGGAACGGTTACTTGAACTTCCCCATAATATTGGATTAAAGCCCCGACAGCAATAGTAAAGGCTGAAGCAATTATTAGAAGGGCGACGACCAACTTGAGTGTGCGTTGTCGTTTATCCATAGAAAGCCTCCTAATCTGTGCATGGCTTAACAGTAGTAGTTATAGTGTATGTGTCCGGATAGATATCTACTGCAAAGGTATGGCGTATGCAGAACCGGTCTGTTTCGTATGGTTGCAGTGTAAAGTCGGTTTTAATCATGTAGGAAGCTTCTACGTTTCCATGAACATCTATGCCATCACAGTCCCACCAGTTGTTTAAGGCAGAAATAGCTTCGGCTCCATACATCGCCACGGCATCGTCGCCCAAGAAGTTGTTGTATTGAATCGTCAGTTCTTCCGCGGTATCATCCGCACCGATAGCTTCATACCATCCGCTCCATGAGTTAAAGTTGTCATGGAAAGTATTGTATTCTATTTTTGCTCTGGTTGCCCCGCCTATGCCTGCTTCACAGTTGTAGATTTCGTTATGGTTTATTTCTACCACTCCATCATGCGGGTTTACGTAGATTCCAGTAGTTAAATCATGTATTTTGTTGTGCTCTATGCGAACATTTGTATACTCTGCTACTCCGCTAGACACTCCAAGTATAACGCCACGTGCGAGGGTTACACTGCCTCTGTTAAGGTCATTAAACGAAATTTCAATATTGCTGAGGCATGGTGCAAGGTATATGCAGGACATTTCGCCCATAATCGTTCGGGGGTTTATGGTGAAGCCAGTCACCTTCACATTGTTCGCAGTTATATGGATGCCTCCCGTTATGACCGTGCTGGCTGGACCGTCTAATGAAGCAAGAGTTATTCCTTTATTAATGGTCAGCTCTTCATTATAGGTTCCTGCCTCTACAGCAATAACCTCTCCGCCAGTTGCTGCTGCAATTGCCGCGGAAATTGTATCATAATCGCCGGGAACTTTTATATCCCAAGTTGTCGGTGGAGTATAGTTTGCTGGATAAGCCTCATCAAATATTTCAAGAATCTCCGTAACAATTTCGTTATCCGCTAACTCGGGGGAATAGGTTGTTTCAAACTGCACGGTAACTGGCACACTCGTTTGACTCTGCAACGAATGACATCCATAAAGAATTTCTCCGCCTACTACTGTTGCCGACTCTACGATAGGCATTTGAGAAATGTCTTTTCCGTCTAGCAGAACCGCTTGTTTAACGTCTACAGTAGTTTGTATTTGCCCGTAATATTCAAGTATTGCCGCCGAAACTATGCCTATACATAGCACCATTAGGATAGTCAGCGCCGTTTTTCCGAAGAGTTTTACCTTTCTCATTTTACCACTCATGAATTTAATTGCTGATGTGTTATATAAAGTTTTCTTTTGTTATCTTCAGTAAAATTTTTATAGTGTAACGCCCCATTTATTATTGATTGGAATGGCAAGGTTTACTGCTAGAGTTAGAAAAAGTGGCGGAAGCTTAATAATTGCCATAGACAAGGACGTCGTTAAAATTGAAGGGCTAAAAGTTGGAGATTACGTCGAGGTAAACATTAAAAAGATTAAAGGTGCGGGTCAAGGAGAGAATAAGCAGTAGCCTGCCTTGTTTGCGCGGCATCCTCCGCAGACAGTCTTGTATTGACAGTTTCGGCAAACTTGGGGGATTTCAGCCATTATTTGACTTCGCGTTTTTTCAAGTTTTTCGCGGGTAACATCGGTTATGTGACATATTATATGGTTTAGGAAGGGGCATGGCTTCACGTAGCCTTCAGGGGTTATGCGGATTACGCCTTTCGCGGCTGGGCAAATGTTTTCTGTTTCAAAGCCGAATTTTAAGGCGAAAAACATTCTTATTGAGGGGTCGTCTATAACTGCATGTTCATAGTTGTTTTTCAGAATGTAGAGTAGCAGTCGCCTTAGAGTGTTCGATGAGGGGGAAAGTTTGCCTTTTCCCTTGTATGGGACAATTGTTATTTGTCGGCGGTGTTTTGAGGCTTCATCAATCAATTTTTTTATGTCTTCGAGGTTGTCTGAAAGCAGAGTGGAACGTATGTGGGCACGGTCAGCAATTGAAAGATAGTTTTTCCATAAGCCTTTTAGTCCACGCCACGCATCCTGCCTTTCACCATAATAGTCAAGGGAAACCCAAACAGAGCATTTTTCAGGAAGAGCCGTAAGCTTTTGCGGCGCAACACAGTTAGAAATCACAGCCACTTTATCGAACATTTTAAGGGCATATTCGACTATTCTGTTTAGGTCTGGATGAAGCGTTGGCTCTCCACCGCTGAAAGTTACGCCGTCAACACCAAGCCTATCCCGCAGAATTATAAGGTCAACCGCTACATCGGGAAAACTACGCGTCAAAGGCTGGTCACGGCGAAGAAACAAAGGAACATGACACATCTCACACGAACAAGGGCACAATGTAGTAAGCTCATAGTAGACTAACATGGACGACCACAATTGTGAACTATTATGCCTTCCGCAACATAAGTTTCTGCTGGATTGACGGCAAGGTTATACACTAAACCGTTATAGGGAATCTTCTCAACCTTTTTAAGACATACAAATAGATGACCGCCCAGCTTAAAGCCATATTCTCTTCTACGACATGGGGAAGTAGGCGTTTTCCCTAGATGCTTTAGAATTTTGGCGGCGAATGTAGAGGGAATTGTTATTACATAGGCATCGTGTGCAATTATTTTTCTTCCTTTGTATTGATAAGATTTTCCTTCTCGTTTGATATGGTGAATGCCAGCTGGCACGCCAAGTTTGTGTAGAATGCTACGAATTTGCCTTGCAAGGGTTAAAGAGGCCGTCTTGGCTTCTAAGCCATGCCTGCCAGAAGTTGCCATGTATCCGTCACCTAGGAAGTAGCCATAGATAAATTGCCATAGCACTTTTCGCGGAAGCTTGATGAACCATGAAGGGAGTTGTTTAAGTTCTGCTCTTGCGCCGAAAAGTGCATGAAACATATTTGTAACTGGTTTGCATGTAAAGCTGACTCTGACACAATTACCGATGGGTTTAACGGAAGCGTTCTCTAGGTTGAAAATGCTACGCACAAGACAAATAACATCATTTATTAATGATTCCTCATTACGGTTGAAAGAAAAGTCTATTTGATTACCGCCACGAATACAGCCTTCAGCAACGTAATATCCCGCTAATCTTGCAAATGCGCCGTCAACTTTGATTTGTTTCGGTATTTTAATTTTATAGTCAGGAAGCTTCTTTGTTTTTAGACCGAGCCGTGCAAGCCAGTGATAAAAAGTCCAGTCCGATTTAATTCCAAGTTCTTGCTTGATTTTTTCCTTTGAGACTCCAGCCAAGTAAAGTTCTTTTAATCTTTCAAGTTTGTTTTTGTCAATTTTTCGAGTCAACGCATAAACAAGGTAGTCTCCAAATTCAAAATAGGCTTTAGGGGCAAAATCAGACAGGTTTATGGTTATTTCCTTTTCCTCAGACACGGTTCCGATAGCTACAGCGTCACCTTTTTCAAGTTGACTGGCAGGTATCCACTCGATTCTATATTGCTTGTATGGTTCGTTGCAAATCTTGTTTTTAACTGAACATGTTGGCAAGCATATTCCAAAATGCTTGTTATAGTAACATTTTTTAATCGTCTTAATCGCCAAAACTGGATGCGATGGAGTTAAAAGAAGCGGCATGTTTGAGTAGTATGGGGTTAAAGCTATTAGTTCACCGTTAAATTCTCGGGAATATGTTTTGGAAACCTTGTGGAATCCCTTATGGGTAAGAACCTTCGCACCGACTTGAATATCAGCTATCCTTTGCGGCCCATCTTCAGTTTCAATAATTGAGTCTGGAGGAAGACAGGGGTCTTCCATCCACATTTTGGCAACTTCTTCTGATACGGCTATTTTTTCTATTTCGGCTAGCAAGTCATCTGCTTCTTCAAGTTTAGGTTTTTTCTGTTTAGACTTCTTTTTAAAATCATAGGCTTTTAGAAGACTCATTTTTGCAGCATCTCCTTTACTTTTGAGGCTACGTCTCCTTCGGCTATTATGCATTTTAGATTGCTGTCAAGCTTGTCTGTTCCGTTATCTTCAGCGGTTATCACGCATATTACTGGCTTTTTTCCGTTGGTGATAGAAGCGGGAACTTTTATTGCTAACGTTCCCGTTTCTTCAGAGACTTTCATCAGTTGCTTCTCTATTGAGGGGGAGTTTCCGAAGAAAAGTATTTTGCTCGGCATTTTACATCCGAATATTAGATTGTGTGTTGACCATAAAAATCTTAGGGTAAACTTGGCTAAATTTCTTTGTATCCTCTTTCACGCATACGCTTTCTTACTATTTCAATATATGCTGTTAAAGGATTGGTGAACTTTCTTGGAACTATCGCACAGATATAGTTGCCCTCTTCGAAAGCTTGAGGATGAACCTTTCTGAAGTTTTCTACGGCTTCTCTAAACTTTTTGTGAACGCAAACTTTTTTTGTTTCACGGAGTCTGCTTGGATGTGCCTTTAAGGCTATCAGCACCTTTTTATCTGTAACATAAACATCCGATTTAAAGGAGGCTTCAGGCTCTAAGTTCTTCAACAGCCTAGCCGAATGAGTCACTACGGATTGAGCAGTATGAAAGTCAATTGCTTTGTCCTTTCTTCTAGCAAACTCTAAAATAACATAATCTCGGTATCTGCGTCTAAAATCTTCTTCGCTAAACGGCTTATAAGTAAATGTTCGGGTTGCTAGATAATCTCTGCAAGCTTGCTGAATTTGCTGCCATCTTTTAGGTGTGATGGAGGCAAGCAAGTCACGAGGGCGTTTTAATACGGGGTCTTGCAGAAAAGGCTTTCCTCGGCATTCAGCCAAGTATTTACATGCTCTCTCGAAAGTTCCAAACCTTCTAATCAGCTCCTCTAATGCAACACCCGTTATTCCGCCTATTTCAGCCCCGTAAAGCCCCTTAGTTTTAAAAAATGCTTTTGCCTTAACCACTTCTCTCTTCATCTCTGGAGTTAAGGATTTCTTAAAGAACTCTGGATGTTTAAGCGTGTCTTCCTTTACATGCCCAGGTCGGGCAAAAACCAAGTCTACATCAAAATGGTCTTCAACAAAATGCCATATTAGAAGCTCACCGTATTTTCTGCTTCCATGAGGAAACAGGACTTTAGCCAGTTTATACGCCTTTTCTGGCTGGTCTGTTAAAACATAAATATCTACATCAAAGTCGCCCCGCACAAATGTTCCCTTAGCCGTGCTTCCCACATCTTGCACTCTAACAGGAATGCCCTTCTCTTGATAGAACCTCGCAATTTTTCTCTTTAATCTATCAATAAAGTTTTTGACTTTTTCCCTCTCTTTACTGGAGGGGATTATGAACTCAAATTGGGGAGCAGGAGAATATTCTTCAACTGGTTGAACGGTTGCCCCAATTGCCTTTGCAGATTCTAGAGCTGTTCGGTAATCGTCAGCATAGCCCACAACTCTGCCTTTATAAACTATCACCCATTTAGGCAAGGAATCACCAAGAAAAATCGTTAATAAAGTTAACCGTAAAAAGGGTTATGGTTAGAGTGGCGTGGTTGATGGTTTCTGTATGGCTTCGTATTGTTGTGTTTCTGGATGGTAGGCTAGGACGCCTCTGTTGACCATTCTGGTTAGGGTTTGCTCTACTTTTAGGATTAGCGTGGAAGTTCTATTGAACCAGCCTCCGCCTTCAGGCGGTTTAAGCGTTAGGTAGTCTATTATTTTTTCTTTGCTGGCTTTTCCTTTTCCGAATTTAGTTATGGCGGTTAGGATTAGGGCTTCTAGTGGACTGGCTCCGTAGGGAACTAATGCTCCGTGAACGGTTATGTCTTCAGGTATTTTGACGGGTTCTTGCTGTGAGATTTTTTCGAGGTAGGTGTCGTATATGTCGGTTTCATCAATGTAATGGTATGGAATGTTCAGTTGTTTGGCTAGGTTTTTGGCTAAGTCTTTGGGGAGAAAGTAGCTTTTTTCGGTTTTTTCTAGGGTTACTTGTCCTCCAGGTTTTAGGCGTAGCCACGCGTTTTGTAGCAGAAAGCATTTTTTAAGCGGGTTTGGAGAGGAGCTGTAGGGATTCCAAGCTTCAACGATTACTTCAGGATAGAATACCAAGCCGTATTCCTTGAATAGTTTGGTTTCTTCTTCTATCAGTTTTTTGGCTAGCTCCTCAATAACCATCTTGTTTTTTCCTCCTGTATAGGCGGAGTTTTCTCGGACAGTTTAAGTGCAAAGGAGACTCTCTCTATAAAATTGACTTCTCCTACAACCAAGTATTTTCCGTCTATTATAGCTGTGGGAACTTCAGGTTGTTTACCGCCCAGTATAGCGGCTAAATGTTTTGTTTCCTTTTCTGTGGTGGCTTCTATATAGACGATTGAAACTTCTGGATGTTGACGTTCAAATTCTCGGAGCAAAGGAAGCACTTTCTTACAATGTGAGCATGCTTCAGAGTAGAACATTTTGATTGTATGTTTTGGTATAGGCCAGACTGTTTCTAAGCCTTCAACGTATTTTTTGTAGATGGTTTCTAGCTTAGCCGAAGCCAAGTCTTCTTCGCAGCCTCCTTCTTACAGGGGAAAGGAAGCCTCCGCTTTCCTCTTCAGGTTGCTCCTCCTCTTCCTGCCGGGACGGTTTCATAGTGGGGGTTATTTCGCTTAGCCTTAATTTAGTTGGCTGGGTAAGCTTTGGCATTTTCTTTATTTTTTGAAACGTCTGATTCATAAATTCTAAATCTTTGAGGGTTTGAAGTTCCCTGATGTCGGAGACGAGAAGGCTTAACTGTAGGGCTAAAGCGATTTCGTTTGGCTTTTCTTTGTTTTCTGACTGTTGCTTGTTTATGGAGGATATATTTCTTCCTCTCCCTTACCCTCTATTTCTTCAGCTCTTATCTCAGGAATCGGTTTTGGAATTTCAGGCAGAATCTTTTTTAGGTCGGCGATGACGTCGGGGGGGAGCTTACGTTTCTCCATTAATTGACGTATTTCAGTAATTAAAGTGGATACGCCCTGTATTATCTGCTCTTGGACTTCAAGTTTCTTTTCTAGCTGTTGCTTCTGTATTTTCAGGTAGGCATTTTCGTCGCTGACTTCACGGTATTTCTTGGCGAGCAGTTCAAGCAGTTTTCTTCGTTCAACGTTTTCTTCTTCTAGACGGGCGTTTTCACGCATGGCGGATTCTAGGCTTGTGAATCTTTTGGCGGCTTCATCCTGCACGAAGAGAAGTTGCGCTCTTAAAGTTTCATTTTCTGCTAGAACTTGTTTAATCTGTGAGGCGAGAAACGGTAGAGATTGGCTTCCAAGCACGGCTACTTCTCTGGTTTGAGTTAAGGCGTCTTCAAGCTCCTCAAGTTTCTGCCGTAATGAAAGAATCTCAAGTTTTATGTTGGATGCGGACTTTTCTTTAGGCTCTTCCCCATCTTTCTCTTGCTTCATTTCATAACCTCCCTTTCACTAAACCATCCTGTCTGAGAGTATATTTTACCGAGCTGTTCAGCGGGGAAGGGGCCTAGAAATGTTGATGAAAGAATTATTGCGGCTTTAGCGCGGGTTACCTCCCATTTGTTAACTATTAAATCGTCTAGTTTAGGCTGTTGAGAAGTTAAAAGCAGGTATGCTCGGCTGAACATGGACGGTTTCACGCGGTTACCTCTCCTTTTTGGAGGCTTAGAAGTAGCAACTATGCTCCATTTTCCACTAGGTAAGAGCTGGGCAGTATAGAAGTATAGGGTGTCTCCCTTGAAGGCTATGAAGTCTATTAGTTTTTTGGCAAGCCAGTTTGGAAGAATCTTTGATAGGAGGCTTCGCTCGGTTAGGCGTTGAAGTTCCTCTTCCTTGTTTATGACTGGGACCGCTCCTAGCTGGTAGATTGGTCTTCCAGCAGGATTGTTTGATGGGTCTAAAAGCATAAGTTCGTCTGGAACTAAAGCTTGAATTTTCTGCGGTGCCAGACGCTTTATTTCCTGCTCCATAGCCTCTCTTTTATATCGTGCAAGAGCCAAAGACAGCCTTTCATTTTCTTTTCTAAATCTTTCAGCTTCTGATTTAACCTGCGCCAATCTTACTTCTTGAGTTTCAGTAACGGCTACTTTTGGCTTGCGCCGCGAAAGCTCAGGTTTAAACTTTCTGACATAGCTGATAGCGTAGATTCCCCAAATTAGGAATATGGCGCATACAAGGTAAATTCTATACTGAACCAGAAAATCCAATAAATCAATTATACTCATCTTGCTACCCACCTCCAACATATATGTGGTAGCGTCCAGTTACGGTTCGCTCCGCCATTACAGCGTTGACGTAAGACCAGACAATTGTTACTTTGGCAACTACTTCTATCACTATATGAGTTCCCGGAGTCCCGTGAATTTCAAGTGGAAACAAGCCCCATGGAACTTCTATGTATGTAACTCCCTGAGCCAAAAAGACTGTTTGCATGGGAATGTAGCTGTATAGAACTGATGCGTTTCCAGTTACGACTCGATGGCTAGCTGTAAAGTTAATGTGTAGAGTGGCTGGATATACGAGTCCAGACATGTTGAATACTCGAACATAGCCTGTTAGAAAAGTTACTGAGTCTGCGGCAACCATTTTTTCGGGGGGCGTCGGAACAAACGTTAAGTTCATGGATGCTCTTGGAGCAGACGCATTAATTGCTTGAAGTGTTGTCTGCGCCATCAAACTTTCAAGTTCAGCTTCTTCAAGCCTAGCTGAAGCAATAGACCATTTCTGATAGAGATATACTGTAAATCCGGCTCCAACAAGCAGAAGGCAAATTAACGCTACTGCAATTGACGCTTGTTTTCTTCGAGCCTCAAAATTCAAGTTTTATTTCCTCCTCCTTTTCTTTTTTTATGGGGGGGGTAGGTTTAGGCAGGAACATTGACGGCGTAAACTTGTAGGGGGCTATTAAATGCCATTTTCCGTTTTCCAGTTTCCAGAGTGATTTTTCTTTGCATTTATTACATTTTAGAAGCGCCATGTTTTCCCGCCAGAGGTCTAGCCGTTCAATATAAGTGTCTTTTGAGCCGCAGAGAGGGCATAGTGCTCCTTGAAGGGTCTGCATGACTCTTTCCATGATTGCTTTTTTCTCTTCAATCTGGACTGTTGGATGCTTAAACCATAAGCCGTAATGCTTCATGGTTGCATAAGTAACTGCAAGAACCGCTATAACATATAGTGCAAGTAGAACTTCAAGCATCAGAAAATACCTCCGTTATTTCACAATTTTTAATTAGCCCTTTAGATTTAAGCTCTTTAACGTTTTTCAGAGGAGTCGCATAGACAAACTGGACTATTGTTTTTCCACCTTTCGCGATTAATGTAGCAGGTATCCCCTTCTTGTCCAAGGCCTTTAAAAGATTGATTGCAGAATTAATGTCCGACAAGAATACCTTGTGGAGATACACGGTGTCAATTAGGAGGGATTCAGACGTTTTTAAGTTGTAAGAAGTTGCAGGTGAATCGTTTCGGATTTTATGATTTGTCATTAACTGAAAAACGTAAAGTGTAATGGCTGTTGCTAGTATTGCCGCTCCTACCGAATAGAATATTTGACTTATGTCGGACATTTAGCCTCAAACATGTATCCATACAAAAACCATAAAAATTTTTTGGTTTCATAAGGAGAATAAATTCATTGCAACAATGCTTTAAGTTTAACCGTTAAAGATTTATGGAAAGGTAAAAATGAAAGGGGGATTATTTTGTTGTCTCTGTCTTCTTTCTTCGTAAACTGTAGGCGATTACTGCTTCAGCAACTATCAGCGATATTAATGTGTATCGCATTATGTCGGGAATTATCTTTTTGATTCCTGCCGTGTCAGTTACTCCGTAGACCCATACCACGTGATGTCCAGGCGGCCCGCATCCTCCGCTTGAAGTTCCAGATTCAGTTGTCGTTGACTGTGAGGCTGTAATTGTAAACGAGGGTTCATACCATACTGTTTTGACTTGGCTGATTATTGGCTTAGGCAGAGTTGCCGTAAGTTTTTCTCCTGTAAGGGCGACGACTTCTCCTTTAACGTTGATTGTCATTTGCCAAGTGATGGTTTCTCCGCTTGACGGGGTTCTGCCAAGCTGGTCAACGGTTATTGGCAGTATGAATGATTTACTTCCAGTTTTGTAGCTTGTTGTATATGATTTTTGGTAGCCTCCTGTTCCAGAAGCGGTAAGGGTTATTTTGAGGGTGCTCCAGTCAACGTCTTGTCCAGACGCGGTCCAAGACACTGTTACTCTCATGGCGGTTACTTCGCTACTTTCTACAAAGAAGCTTAATGGAAGAATCCCCAATTTAGCTATTAGGGCAAGCCTGATTGGTTCTCCGTCTGGCCCAAGCAGTTCTGTAGTGCCAGAAACATCAACGCTTAAGTTTGTGTCTGCAGCTTCGGCGTTCCATTCAGCAACAAGCCCCACCTTCACCAAGCAGGCGATGAGAAGAATCGCTATTATGCCTACTGCAATCAGAATTAAGGCTTTCTTTGCGTCTTTATTCATATTGATTGATTCCTCACCGAGAGTATTTGTGAACTACCCCCAGCTTTCGCAAGGGGCTTCCTGATATCCCCCTCGTCCCGAAGGTTCATCCAAAAATGTTTAGATGGATAAACTATAAATATTTATCGGCTCTCATCCCCCCACTCTTTCGGTAGAGACTTTCCGATATAGGATTGCGGTAATTAACGCGACAGCTAGCAAGGGAACGGCTAGCTGCGTGGAAATTTGTATTTTTTGTTCAGGTTGCCATGGAACCGCCATCTGATATGTGGGGTATGATGCTATTAGAACCATTCCTAAAGTGGCGGCTACAGTAAATATTAACAGCAGTATTGATTGAATTATTGCTTTGATGTTAATTTGCATTTAGACGCCTCCAATTATTGATGCGCCTACAAGAGATATAATGTTCCATGTAATGTGTGCGAGGCAGACGGCGGTGGCTGAGCGGGTTTCAGTATAGACGTAGGCCAGCGCATAGCCTGCAAGCGTGGCGGTTATGATGGCGGCAGGCTGCATTTGATAGGCGAGGTAATGCATTATGCCGAAGCTTATCGCCGACGCTACTCTTGCAAAGGCGGTGCCCATCATAGGTTCAAGCACGTTTATCAGAAAGACTCTGAAGAAGCTTTCTTCGCCTGTTCCAGTAGGCACTTGAAGCAGTAAGGTTGTTAGTAGTTGCGGCGTAATGCTAAGCGATAGTGCCAGAGAGCCTATTCCCACAATTATGGATGGCTGTTCGACAAGTTCGGTAGGCCATTTGGTGACTTCGAGGATTCCAATTATACGGAAGGTTCTTGTGAAAAAAGATGCTAAAACTGCAATTACAGCTAGAGAAATCATGCTGATAGCATACGCAAACAGATGGTTTTGTCCATGAGCCATTCTTCCAGAAGTTAACATTATCAATCCTACAACCGTCATTAACGCGTAGGTTATGCCCATTGCCTTGACGGTTTCAATATTAGCGTAAAACCCTACTAGCAGACATATAACGGTTAGCAATAAGCTGAGAACCAAAAGAAATGCATAGGCATATCCTTCTTCAGGCAATGCACATCACCTCTGTGATGGCTCCAATCCATAATAGAATCAGGTATAATATTAAGCTCTTCCATGACTGGGAGGTTACGCGTTGCTTTGCACCTAACCTTAAAATGGTTAGAAGGGACACATAGATGTTTTCGCTCATTATTACTGTGTAGGCGAGAAGTTCTGGAAATGCTAGGGTAATCAGGTTCATGATTGATGTGGTAGGCGGGATAGCGTAGGCTTTGCTTAGAAGCCCAATGGTTACTGCGGTGTTATGCCATGTAACAAGGAATGGAATTAAGCCTATTAATGGAACCGTTAAGCTTATGCTTACTATCAGATTGTTCAGAAATATTTCCTGAGCGGTTATTGTTTGCCTTTCCTCCTCTATGGCTTGGCGCACTTTGTTGGCGGTTTGAATTGACGCTGTAGTATAGGTTTGATTTGCAACCGCAGTTAGATAGCCCACTAGAAAAATGAAGGAAAACAGCATGATGAGCATGAAACGCCTGTCAAGGTAGTCGTTCACGTCTTTAACCTCGGCTTTTTAAGTTCAACTAATCCCAACCAGACAGCTATTATCAGCAGGATAGCACCAAGCACATATTCTGTTCCAGCAGGATAGCCCATTTCAGTAAGCCTTTGAACTACGAAGTCCCAGATTTCCCACGCCATTCTAACTAGAATGCCAAATGCAATTATAGCAATGATTGTTGCAATCAACCCTATGATGAAGCTTCTCAGTTTCAATTTTTCTCGTAATTTGTTGGATGATTCTGCCTAAAAACTTAACCGTGAAAAGTTTACGGTTGAAACGCCCAATCTCTTATTGCGGTTTCCGCAAGTCTACCTTTAATGTTTAAGCCCACAAAGCTTTTCCAGCCCCAGATTATAACTGCTTCAACTCCGTTTTTAGAGAATAATTCCAGCCCCTTAATTAGAAAGTCTGCTTGAGCCTTGTCGTCTAGGCTTGCATAGCCAAACTCCCCCACCCATATTGTATGTTTGCCTGATAAAGTGAGAAGAGTCTGCATTTGAACTGAAAAGGTATCTAGTTGGATTGCCTCATAAATGTCTAAGGCAACTATATCAACGTGCTCGGCTATTCTAGCGATTAAGTTCGGAGTCAG
>Ga0190361_1000319_pt1 | contig 20099 bp, 13 predicted proteins | sample 48721845_MG_FD_161273 | JGI IMG/M metagenome (GOLD analysis project Ga0190361, IMG submission 161273) | Hydrothermal vent microbial mat bacterial communities from Southern Trench, Guaymas Basin, Mexico - 4872-18-4-5_MG | ecosystem: Environmental > Aquatic > Marine > Hydrothermal vents >... | reverse complement strand
TTCCGGGGATGTTAATTATTGGATATTTAATGTTATTTAGATACCGTTCCAGCGCTTCTTCAATTTTATTCCTATCTATTTTTTTCCTGATTTCTTCAACGTTGACGAGGTAATCGTTAATCAGAACCCCTGTGCGTTCTGCTATCTCGTTTTTTCTTTTTGGGAGTAGGCCCTGAATGCCGAGTATCTTTCTTCTTGGTCTGAATAAAAGTTTTATTGCTATATAATTTGTTAATGTACCAACGGCACATCCAATTGCGGGAAATAGTATATAATTAAGAACCATCGTGTAAAAATCCTTTGGACTTACAATTTTATTGATTTAATTAGTTATTGTAGTTGTTTAAATTAAGTATGGCAATAAAATTATATATATGTACTGGAATTATACATGCGAAACTAATTCAGTGTGTATCATTATGACATATATACTGTATCATAATGATACAGATATTAAGAGTCAGGAATGTTTTGTGCGTTTCTGAAAAATTGTATTGATGTAAATTTTAATATTTCAATAATTGCGGTTGCCATATATAATTGTAATTATTGGCATAGATATTGCTTAATTTTTGGTGAACGGTTAAGGTTTCAAAAATTGATATTGGAGGGTAATTATGGATATAAATAGATTTACAGAAAAAGCGCAGGAGGCTCTTCAGGCTTCGCAACTTATAGCTGGGGAATATGGTCATCAGCAGATTGAGAATGAACATCTCCTCCTTGCTCTTCTGAGACAGGAAAATGGGGTTGTTCCTCAAATTATTACAAAGATGGGCAATGATCCTCAGGTTCTCATAGATGAAACGGAGAACATTCTATCGAAAAAGCCTAAAGTGTATGGAGCGGGGGGAAATATATATCTCTCCCATAGCCTCAATACAGTTCTTGCAAATGCTGAGAAAGAGGCAAGGTCCTTAAAGGATGAGTATATCAGTACGGAGCATCTGTTTCTTTCTCTTGTGGATAGCGATGGGGAGCTGCGCAGGGTGTTCAGCTCTCTTGGCATTGACAGGGCAAGGGTTATGGAAGCTCTTAAAAAAATTAGGGGTTCACAGAGAGTCACATCCCAAAATCCCGAGGCTACATATCAGGCTCTCGAGAGATATGCAATAGATCTGACAGCAAAAGCAAGGCAGGGCAAACTCGATCCGGTAATCGGGCGGGATGAAGAGATAAGGAGAGTTATCCAGATACTTTCAAGAAGAACAAAGAATAATCCTGTTTTAATTGGTGAACCGGGTGTTGGCAAGACAGCTATAGTTGAAGGACTTGCTCAGAGAATAGTAAAGGGAGATGTCCCGGAAGGTCTTAAAAACAAGCGGATTATTGCACTGGATATGGGAGCATTACTTGCCGGTGCTAAATTTAGAGGTGAATTTGAGGAAAGGCTCAAGGCTGTGCTGAAGGAAGTACAGGAGTCCGAGGGCAATATAATCCTATTCATTGATGAGCTTCATACGGTTGTTGGAGCTGGTGCTGCTGAAGGAGCGATAGATGCAGGCAATATGCTTAAGCCAATGCTGGCTCGGGGTGAGCTGCATTGTATCGGGGCAACAACCCTTGATGAATACAGAAAATACATAGAAAAGGACCCGGCTCTTGAAAGAAGGTTCCAGCCTCTTATCATACAGCCTCCTTCTGTTGAGGATACAATATCAATTCTCAGGGGGCTGAAAGAGAGGTATGAAATACATCACGGTGTTCGTATCAAGGACAGCGCTCTTGTTGCTGCTGCTGTACTGAGTGACAGATATATCTCTGATAGGTTTTTGCCGGACAAGGCGATAGACCTTGTGGATGAAGCAGCTGCGAAGATCAGAACCGAGATAGATTCTATGCCCACAGAGCTTGATGAGATCATGAGAAAGATCATGCAGCTCGAGATTGAGCGGGAAGCCCTTAAAAAAGAGAAAGACCAGGCATCACGGGAGAGACTGGAGAAGATAGAAAAACAGCTTGCCAACCTGAGAGAAGAGGCCAATACCCTGAGATTCAGATGGGAAGAGGAAAAGAAAGAGCTTGAGAGGCTGAGGTCGTTGAGAAGCGAGATAGAAAATGTCAAGTTTGAAATAGAGAAAGCAGAGAGAAATTATGATCTTAACAAGGTTGCTGAGCTGAAATATGGTAAGTTAATGCAGCTTGAGAAGGAGCTTGAGGAACTCAGTAAGAAGTTCGAGAAGGAAAGTGGAAATATGCTTATAAAAGAGGAGGTTGATGAAGAGGACATTGCTGAGGTTGTTGCAAAATGGACTGGAATACCTGTGTCGAAACTCATGCAGGGTGAAATGGAAAAACTAATACATCTTGAGGAACACCTGCACAAGAGAGTTGTTGGTCAGGATGAGGCAGTTAAGGCAGTTGCAGATGCTATAATAAGGGCAAGGGCTGGTATAAAAGATCCAAACAGGCCAATAGGCAGTTTCATATTCCTGGGACCAACAGGCGTGGGTAAAACCGAGCTTGCACGTGCCCTCGCTGAGTTTCTATTTGATGATGAGAGGAATATGATTAGAATTGATATGTCAGAGTATATGGAGAGGCATACGGTTGCCAAGCTGATCGGTGCACCTCCGGGCTATGTAGGATACGAAGAAGGTGGACAGCTTACCGAGGCTGTGAGGAGAAAACCCTATTCTGTGGTTCTTCTTGATGAGATAGAAAAGGCCCATAACGATGTATTTAACATACTACTCCAGATTCTTGATGAGGGAAGGTTAACTGATTCTCATGGAAGGACTGTAAACTTTAAAAACACCGTTATAATTATGACTAGTAATCTTGGATCAGAATATATACTAGAGTATACGAGCAGCGGACAGAAATCTTTCGAAGAGATAAAACAGGTGGTGCTGGATATTCTCAAGAGAAGTTTCAGGCCAGAGTTTCTCAACAGGATAGATGAGGTTGTAGTATTTCATTCCCTTACGAAAGATCATATTAAAGAGATTACAAAGCTTCAGCTTAACTACCTGGTGAATAGAGTTAAAGAGAGGGGCATTGAACTGGAGTTTACCGATGCTGCGGTGGAACTCCTTGGTGAGAAGGGTTATGATGTAAACTTTGGTGCGAGACCTCTGAAGAGGACGATTCAGAATCTTGTTGAAACTCCTCTGGCGAAGAAAATTGTAAGTGGTGATTTTAAAGAGGGGGATACTGTTGTAATTGATATGAAAGATGGAGAGATAATCTTTAGAAAGAAGAAAAAAGCGGCTGAGGTAACTGAGAAAGCCTAAATATGGAAAGATATAAAACTGAAAAATTGAAGACAGGATATTTAAACTAGAAAGATAATTAGTCAAATGGGGGCCATAAGCGAATGGCTCCCATTTTTCATATTCCCCCCTTTTTCTATTAGTCTTAATAAATCATAAGAAAAAAATCGATTTTATATTCAGCCGTAAGAGCTCACCTAAATCTTATCAAATTTTGAAATAGGTGTTTTTTGTGTATATAATATCTATATAGCAGTTTCCCATCAGGATAAATACGGAGACGGAAAAAGATATGATACTATTTTTCTTGGGAAGAGAACTCCAGAAAAGGTACGGAAAATGTGAATTTAAAAGCGAAGTGAGGTTTTCCAATGATGTTAATGGCTTCCTCAGTGGAATAAAAAGCACAGAGGACTTTAATAAATTTGTACTTTTTATCCATGCCAGGTCTAAAGAAGCCCTGAGCTCAATTTTAACTGGACTTGAAAATAAAGCTCCTTCGATTCCCGAGTTTGTCCCCCTGATTATATTTGCCTCACCAGAACTCGATTTTATTGGTATAGAAGAGTATATCGGAAAAGTGGATGGCTTCATTCATGATTTTCCGGATCCCAGAATAGTGGAAAACCTGGCACTGTTTTATCGGGAGAGAAAGAGTAATGAGATAGAGAAAGAAAAACGACGGATGATCAAATGTGCTCTCTATATGACGATAGCGGAAAACCTAGCGAAATCGGTAAAAGATGAAAGGCTGGCAGGAGGGATTTATCTTGGTATTGATAACTATGGTTATATAAGGGCTGCAACGGATGAAATTCTCAATGTCCTGGGATATTCAAGGGATGAAATTATTGGAAGACATTTCAGTGAAATAGTTTCGAGAGATGAGCTCGAAAAGGTTAAAAGAATTTTTACAGAGAGGAGAACTGGCAAGAGAGGTTCGAAAGAGGTTAAAATCAGGTTCAAAACCAAGGAGGGGAAAACCACAGAAGTTATTGTAGATGCTACGGGGTTGCACATTCCTTCTATTGATGTGAGACCGGAGAAAGATCCTTACAGAGTTCATATAGGGACGCTATGTTATTCGAATATAAAGAGTGTTTTTGAAAAAACCGGGGAGTTAGATAAGGCAAAAATTATTTATGAGGCTTTCAGATCAACCAGTGCTCCAATCTTGATATATGATCCTGATAGAAAATATTTGTACCCGAACTTGGGGTTTTTAAATTATACGGGATACAGCCTTGAGGAAATATATAATAAAGACCTCTCGTATTTTGAGATAGGGGATGAAAAGGCAGATGGGGTTTCAATATTCGATACATATCTCGAACAGTTGAAAGAAAAAAATCATGTGGTATTTCGGGCTGAAATCAGATCGAAGGCAGGAGAGAAAAAATGTTGTGAGGTGACAGCAGACCTGGTGGAAATCGAGGGCAAGCAATTAATCTACCTTGCCTTTGATGACCTCAGTGGGATGATTAAATTTGTGGATGACCTTCAGGCTGTGATTAGCCTCTCCTGGGAGGTTTCAAGGGCCTATACGATTGAGAGGATAGTTGAGAAAACGATATCTATTTTATCATCAATTATAAAATCCCCGCTTCTGTTTATTTATCTCGAAAGTGAGCTGGAAAAGGATTCTCATAATATACTTGTAAGCTCAAACAATACGACAGAATGGATGGATTATTATGATGAGGGGATTCCAGAGATTCTAAGAGAGGGCGTAAGAGAAGCAATTGAGAAATCACATCCCCAGTATATACCGCTCGAAGATGGTAATATTTTGCTTGGCGACCTCCTTAAAAAAGAGATGAAAAGCGGAACCCTTGTTATTTTCCCATTTGGCACAGATGGAGAGAGGCTTGGGGCAACGGGATTGATATCTCACGAACATGGAAGATTTACAGTTCATGAGCTCAGGGTGCTGGAGTTGACAAGCTCAATTATAGGAACGGCTTTAAAGAAGTTTTACCTGGAAAAAGAAAAAGAGCAGTATTTGTTACACCTTGAGGAGCTGGTTAAGGAAAGGACCAAAGAGCTTGAGAATTATGTCTACGTTATTTCTCATGACCTGAAATCTCCTCTCCATGCCGCGAGAGGGTTTGTTGATATGGTAAAGTCGAGGTTTGCTGGTTTTATAAAAACGGAAGATGATGAGTACATCCTCAGAAGAGCCTTTGAGAATATTGATCAAGCAATAAGTATGATAGATGGACTGCTGGTGCTCTCCCGAATTGGTACACAGGAGCTTAACATTGAAGAGGTCAACCTGAGAAAGGTTGTGGAGGATTACTTTATACAGAGGAAAGCTCTCGGTAATGGTGAGGTTGAGATTGATTATAAAATAGAAGGTGAACTTCCAAAAATTATGGCAGATAAAGCCCAGATTGTTCAGCTGTTTAATAATGTGCTTGATAATTCGATAAAGTACAGGAAAGGAAACCGGGTAAAAATAAGTGTTAAAGGGATAAAAAAATCTGATAGAGTGATCGTTTCAATTGAAGACGATGGTATCGGGATTGAAGAGGATGAGATAAATCGGGTATTTGATGTATTTTACAGAGGTATGGGATCTTCAGCAGCAGTTGAGGGCACAGGCCTGGGGCTTACAATAGTAAAAAAGATTCTCGACAGGCAAGGTGGAAGGGTAGCTGTTGAGAGCGAGCCAGGAAAGGGTACCAGGGTAACCATGGAAATTCCCCTTAAGTGGAAACAGGGCTGAGGAATTGCCTCAATTAAATCAATTAAAAAACATTAAAAAATGCATCTCATGTCTGTGAATTGTTTTTGTTTTCCCTGAGATCAGTTACCTTTTTTCTTTTCATTCCTTTTTTTATTGTTTCGGGTTCCACAAGTTTTACCTTTGGTACAATGTCCAATCTTCTTTTTGTTTCAAATATTATCTCTTCTCGAAGCTCGTTGAGCTTTTTCATTTCATCTGAAAAAAGCTCTCCTGAAAGCTCAACCTGGATCTCCAGCTCATCAACATCCTCTCTTCTATCTATTACAAGTTGAAAACCGGGAAGATGGCCAAAAATATCCGTTAGAAGCTGTTCAAACTGTGATGGAAACAGATTTTGACCGTTGAGAATGATCATGTCATCAATTCTTTCGAAGACCCTTGCCATTCGAACAAAACTTCTGCCACATTTGCAATTATCTGGATATATTGTGGTAAGGTCTCCTGTTCTATACCGTATAAGTGGAAAGCCCTCTTTGGTAAGGGTGGTAAGTACCAGCTCGCCCTTCTGGCCGGGAGGTAGCACGTCTCCTGTTTCCGGGTCTATAATTTCAGGAATAAAGTGGTCTTCCGATATATGGAGGCCGGATTTATGCTCGCATTCATATGAAACCCCCGGGCCCATTATCTCCGTCAGCCCGTAGTTGTCGAAAGCTTTGATCTGGAGGTTTTCTTCGAGTTTTGTTCTCAGTTTCTCACTCCACGGTTCTGCGCCAAAAAGTCCAGTTTTTAGTACCAGTTCAGCGGGAGTTATATTCATTTTTTCTATGCTATCCGCAATCAGGGCTCCAAAAGTAGGTGCGCATATAATTACGGTTGTATGATAATCCCTCATTATGAGTATCTGGTGTTCAACTTCTGCGTTTGAACTGGGGATAACGCTTGCACCAAGTTTTTCAGCACCATAATGAAATCCAAGTCCTCCTGTAAACATTCCATATGGGAAGCATATCTGGATTATATCCTCTTTTGTTATTCCTGCTGCCATCAGTACTCTTGCGGTGAGCTCTGACCAGTGGATAATGTCATTTTTAGTGTACCCAACAACTATGGGTTTCCCAGTAGTTCCCGAGGTGGAATGCATTCTTACAACCTCTCGAAGCGGAACGGCAAACATCTCGTATGGATAAGCTTTTCTGAGGGTTTCTTTTGTCGTAAATGGTATTTTCTTTAAATCTTCAATCGAAGAAACAGTAGTCGGGTCGAATCCTATCTCATTGAAGAGGTTCCTGTAGTAGGCAACTCTTCTATGTACCCTGACAAGTATCTGCTGGAGTCTTTCAAGTTGAAGCTGTTCAAGTTCCTCTCTTGAGAGGTATTCCTTTTCTGATATATCATCCATTTTTCTTTCTCCTCTAATGCTATTTAGTTCTTCATTTGTGATTTCAGCTATGATTCCAGGTTATGAGTCAAAATTGAACTGGAATTTTTGGATATTTTCAAAGCTCTTTCCCTCATTCAGGACAAGGGCGAACTTCGAGTTTTCATTATAATTTTCATTATGAGACACATTTTATTGAAACTAACCTTTTCCTATGTATGCCCTTATTACCTCTTTGTTTTCAAGTAGTTCGTCCTTTGTGCCTGAGAGGATTATCTGTCCTGTTTCAATAAGATATGCCCTATCGCATATATCAAGCGATAGTTTTGCGTTCTGTTCAACAAGGAAAATCGTAAGATTTTCCTTTTCTCTCAATTCTACGATTGTTTCGAAGATACCCCTTACAATTTTTGGTGCAAGACCTATAGAGGGTTCATCGAGAAGTAGTAGTTTGGGACTGGACATCAGTGCCCTGGCAATCGAGAGCATCTGCTGTTCGCCGCCAGAGAGTGTTCCGGCTAGCTGATTTCTTCTCTCTTTCAGGACAGGAAATATCTCAAATATTTTTTCCATTTTTTCGGCAATTTTTTGTCTGTTTTTAAACCCATAATCAGTATAAGTGCCCAGCAGAAGATTGTCATAAACACTCATTGGATAAAAGAGTTCTCTTCCCTCCGGGACCATAGCAATCCCGGCTTTTACTATCTCCGATGGTGGAAGCCCCAGAATTTCCCGCTCTTCAAAGAGTATTGATCCCTCTGTTTTATGCTGGAGACCTAGGATGGTCTTTAGTAACGTGGACTTACCAGAGCCATTTGCACCTATGAGAGCTACTATCTCCCCTTTTTTTATATGAAGGGAAATTGATTTTATGGCGCATATTGATTCGTAATACGAACTAAGAGATCTTATTTTCAGCATATTTTTCTTTCCCGTGCTATTTCCATTTTCGTCAGAAGCCTTGTAGATGTATTGGTGCCACTCATCATCACCTGCCATAGATAACACATTCATACAAATGTTATCTGTAGTTATAAACTTTTTTATCTACTAATTATATCTATTCACCTTGTATCTATTCACCGAGATACACCGATATGACATTCGGATTATTACTCACCTCCTCAGGAGTACCTTCGGCTATCTTTTTTCCAAAGTTTAAAACCGTGATTTTATCAGAGACCTCCATCACCATATCCATGTCATGCTCAACTAGAAGTATTGTTATTCCAAGTTCTCTAATCTTATAAAGGTTATCAATGAGATTCTCTGTTTCATTTATTGTAAGACCTGCTGCTGGTTCATCGAGAAGGATAATCTCGGGTTCTGAGGCCAATGCCCTTGTAATTTCTACAAGCCTTTGTTTCTCAAATGAGATAGAATTAATAGGTCTATCGTATATATCGTCCAGGTTCATAAAACTGAGCCAGTACATGGCTCTATCTCGTATTTCCTTTTCTTCTTTTCTTTTCTTTGCTGTGTTGAGACAGCTGGAAAGAAAACCAGCTTTTGATTTTGAGTACTGGCCGACCATGATGTTTTCTATAACACTCATATTGTTGAATACACTGAGATTTTGAAATGTTCTCGAAATACCCAGGTAGGGTATCTGGTAAGGTTTCAGATAATCGATTCTTTTATTATTGAGAAATATTTCTCCGCTATCAGGGGTAATCAGGGAGCTTATTATGTTAAATAGAGTGGTCTTTCCAGCACCGTTAGGCCCTATAACCGAGGTGATGGTACCTGTTTTGACTTCAAAACTGAGGTTGTCTATGGCCTTTAGGCCCCCGAATGATTTATTGAGATTTTTGACCTGGAGTATTTTGTCCATTTTTAATACCCGTCTGGATATTCTGATTATTTTCTTTATTGTTCTTTTTTCTTTCCAATCTTCAACGGGATTTTTATTCCGTATAATCCCTCAGGCCTGAAGAGCATTATTGACATGAGTATAATGCCGTATATCAGTATATCGTAATCCTTGAATATTCTCAGATACTCGGGCAGAAGTGTCAATACTCCCGTTCCAATGAATGCTCCCCATATGTTTTCCATCCCTCCCACTGCAACCATGGTAACGAGAAGCACGGAAAAATGCAGGCCAAATGTTCCAGGGCTCAGAAAAGTAACGTAGTGTGCATATAGAAATCCTGCTATCGATGCATAAACTGCACTCAGAATGAATATCTGGAGTTTTAACTTAGAAATGTTAATACCAAGTGTTGCAGCGGTTGTTTCACTTTTGTGGATTGCCCTCAGCGCTCTACCAATTCGTGAATCAATCAGGTTGAGAGATATAAATAGGATAAATGAAAAAACAGCCCATACAAATATATAGTACAGAAAATCGTTGTTTAACTCTATGCCAAAAATTTTTATCAGAGGTATATTCCCAAAACCCGATGGTCCTCCAGTGAGTGATAAAAGCTCATTAAAAACAATGTGCACGATCTCGCCCAGACCAAGGGTTGCCATGGCCAGATAGTGCCCCTTTAATCTGAGTGTGGGTATGCCCACTATGTATGCAATCAGTGCTGTGAGCAGTACTGCTGAAAGAAACCCGAACCATACGGGCATTCCCAGTTTGGCTGTGAGCACTCCGGATGTGTAGGCTCCTATTCCATAAAAAGCAGCCTGCCCGAGGGAGATCTGTCCTGCATAGCCCATGAGGAGACTGAGCCCGGTAGTGATGATTGCGTTTATCCCAAAGAAGACAAGCACACCCACATAGTAGGGATTCCTTATGAATCCCAGGATAACCATTGCACTGATAAAAACCATGAGAGCTTTAAAGTAATTTCTTTTGAGATGGGAGTTTCTTCTTCCCAGATTATTGTTGAGGTGGATGGATTTACCTTTATTCAAGGTGATTAGCCCTTTTCTTAATTCTTTTTAAAACTTTTTCAGGAGATGCTCCTGTTTTTTGACTAGGATTCCCCCGGGTCTGTAGAATAGAACAATCAGTAATATAACCAGCGCAACTGCATCCTTGTATCCGCTGGATACGAAACCGGCTGCATAGGCTTCAAGAAGACCGATGATCAGTCCTCCAGCTATCGCTCCTTCCATCTTCCCGAGCCCGCCGAGTATTGCCGATCCAAAACCTTTGAGGCCAAGCAGGGAGCCTCTGTCATAGTCTACAAGAGTGATGGGCGTTACTATCACACCTGCAATTGCCCCTATGCATGCACTTAGAGCAAAACTTAGGAGCACCATCTGGTTTACGTTTATTCCCACTATCCTTGCAGCATTTCTGTTGTATGAGCATGCCTGCATGGCCTTTCCGGTAATTGTGAATCTGTAAAAAGCTCCGAGCCCCAAAACAATCATTATTAAAAATCCCATTACCCATAGCATCTGGGGTTGTATTGTTGCTCCAAAAAATGCTATTGGAGTATCACCGCTGAAAGAGGGAAGGATATAACTGTCCTTCCCCCAGATGAACATGGCCGCACCTTTAAACAGAATGGAGCCCGCTATTGTTATTATTATTAAAGTTATTATCGATTGGTCCTGTACGGGCTTGATTGCAAATCTGTGGAATAGGATACCTATTATTGTTACAATTATTACCGCAAAAATCCCTGAGAGAAGAAGATTAAGATGGAGATTATTATGAAAATATACAGCAAGCATTCCACCAAGCATTAGAAACTCGCCCTGGGCAAAGTTTATTATACCCGTTGAGTTGTAGATAATGTTAAACCCCAGGGCAACCATTGCGTAGATACTTCCTATGGTAATGCCTGAAAGTGTATATTGAAGAAATTGATCAAATAGGGTCATTTAGTTTTGCTCAGTATGATTTTTATTATAAAAGGTTCTCTCATTCTGGAAAGATGTGTCACGGATTTTCATATTTTAGATGGTAAAACCTGCTCATTCATCGTTTAAATAGTACTCTAGCATTCAAAATTACCGCCCCTGTTAGTTGTATTTTTAATTAATCGATTACTTATTGTATTTTAAATCAACCCTTATTCTTCGAGAAGTGCAAACTGACCGTTTTTCACGGTAAACATTTCAAATGCCTCTGAGGTCAGGCCATTATGATCCTCCGGTGAAAAATTGAATATTCCCCCGGTTCCAACGAATCCTTTAAGGTTTTCTATTGCTTCTCTTATTCCTTCTTTATCGGCACCAGCTTTCTTTAAAGCCTCATAAAGAATCCACATTGCATCCCATGCATGTCCACCAAAGGTTGAAACTGGCTCGTTAAACTTGCTTTCATAAAGTTTTTTGTACTGGACGAGCACTTTTTTCTGTGGATGATCATCCGGGATGACATCAACTGCCAGCAATCTTCCAGCCGGGAAGATTATACCCTCAGCTGCTTCACCTGCGGTTTTAACATATTTTATATTTCCAAAACCATGGCTCAGGAAGAGTTGCTGGGTCATGCCAAGCTGTCTCATATTTTTTGCCACAATTACCTGTGCAGGTACAATTGACCAGTTAACAATTGCCTGGGCATCGGTTGCTTTTATTTTTGTAAGCTGGGCTGTCATATCTGTATCTTTGGGTCCGTATGTTTCATCGGCAACAATAGTAATGCCATACTGAGGTGCAAGTTTTTTAAGCTGCTCTCTTCCAGCATTTCCAAAACCTGTTGTTCCGGACATTATGGCGATCTTTGTTATTCCATGCTTTTTCATATACTGATATATTTTTTCCACCGCGTGCCTGTCCGATTGTGGCGTCTTAAACACCCATTTTTTTACAGGTTTCACAATTGATTCTGCAGCAGCGCACGAAATCAGCGGTACCTGTGCCTTTTCCACTATTGGGATGACTGCCATTGTTGTACCACTTCTCGATGGACCAACTATTGCCAGAACCCCGTCACTATTTATGAGCTTTTTAACAGCATTTACCGTTTTGGTTTCATCTCCTACTGTATCTTCAATGATAATTTCTACGGGTACCCCATTTATACCACCGTTTTCATTGATCATATCTGCAACCATCTGTGCGGTATTCCTTTCGGGTTCGCCTAACCATGATGCTGGACCGGTTATGGCAAATACTGCTCCAATTTTATAGCTCTCTACTTTCTCTTTTTCCCCAGCTCCGAAAGTGGCAAAGGGAATAAGTAGAGCAACCGCAACCAGCATAAAGAAAACTTTTCTCATCCTCTCCTCCTTGATTAATTTTTGATATGATTGGTTTTAAAAGATTTTTGTATATAAATTGTTTATTCTAAATAATTCTGCTATTTTGTCAATGGTTAAATATTTTTGACACCTATTTTTCTGTACTATTGCGTGGAATAATAATAAAACTTTTATTAAAAGTCTATAATCTTTATTTATTCTCTATTGATTTTATTCTGAGTGAGGTAAATTTATTAGTATAGTTCGAAAATATTTTTTTAAATCGCTCCAGATTTCAGCATTAACTTTCGATTATTATGTATGAAGGTTTAAAAGTAGCGTTTATTAAGTAATGGATTGAATTATGAAATTATTACCCATTGTAATTTTAATATTTGTTTATATTCTGGGATTTGTCATCGGACCATCAATTGGGTCAGGAAAGATCGTGGTAGCTGACCAAATAATAGAAGAAGATATGAATCATGATGGAAAAACTGATGCCTGGAATTATACACATGATAAGAGAATAATAAAGCAAGAACTGGATATAAACTTTGATGGCAAAATTGATAGCGTTTATGTGTATGATGAAAATATGAAGGTCAAAGAGGAAACACTAGATACGAATTATGACGGCAGGATGGACAACTGGAGAGAATATGAGGATGGAGAACTTGTGCTTGATCAGATTGACAGTAACCTGGATGGCAGAATTGATGTATGGATTTATGTCGACAGGGGAAGAATATACAGGATTGAGAAAGACACTGATTTTGATGGAATCCCCGAAACAGTGATTGAATACTAATTGCTTATTTCTATCCTTCCAAAACTCTTGACTTTGAAATTATTAAAAAATATCTTACAAATCGAGATGCTGGCGTAGCTCAACGGTAGAGCAGCTGATTTGTAATCAGCAGGTTGCGGGTTCAAATCCCATCGCCAGCTCCATGGGGAGGTTCCCGAGTGGTCAAAGGGAACAGACTGTAAATCTGTCGGCGTATGCCTTCGCAGGTTCGAATCCTGCCCTCCCCAAACTTCTTTTTATTTTTTTTGAGTTCCTCTGTGTGAACGGGTGAGTATCCTGCCTAGATAAAGAAATTCTCTAGACAAAGAAATTAAATGGATTAAAAAATTACCTGGATAAAAATTATTCAGAAAAAATTGGGAATTATTATCGGGATACTTCTTGGATAAAATGCAGTAAAAAAGAAGGGAGCTTAAATGAAGGAGAAGGGTAGCTTATCACTGCCCGATTCCCTCAAGAAGGATATTATACTTACCTGAGTTTGATAGAATCTCGAGTCTTGTTGATTTTGAATCGCTGTTTGAGGGGCTGAAAGTAACGGTGAAGTACTCCTGCCCTCCCTGTGGTATTGTTAAGGGGGTATTTGGAAAGTTTACCTCAAAGTCTTTAATCTCACCTCCTCGCTTCTTATACGTATTGATCCTGAGTTCTGCAGACCCTTCATTTACAATAGTAAATGTTACAGGATCACTGCTTTCGCCCGGAGTGATCTCTCCAAAGTAATAACTGCTTCCATCGTAGTATGGTTGTCCGTTTAAATATATCTGCATGTTTGGCGCATCTTTTTCTGAGGCTTCTCCATTGATAATGAAAGTAAAAGGATCTGTGTCCGGGTCGTTTGATTCAATGGATATTTCTACAGAATGCTTTCCTTTATAAGATGGATTGTACGTCACTGTAAAGAATATTGTCGAGAGAGGCGAAAGGTAAGCTGGAATTGAGGTGCTATCCAGTATAAAGTTTTCTGAATCTGCGCCAGATTTCGTCATATCGGAGACACCCAGTGGCTCTGTACCTGTATTTTGAATGGTAAATGTAACCGAGGGTGTGCTTTCGCCAATTGTGACTACTCCAAAATCATATCCGATGCTACCAGAGGTGATTTTAACGGAATCAACGGAGACCTGGATATTTGGAACCACTTCAGTGGTTCCCATGCCTTTAATCTCAAATATAAATGTTTGTTCCTGATTATCGGGGTCATTGGTTGAAATTATTACAGAGGCTATTTTTTCACCTTCTGTTGAAGGTTTAAATATAATGTAGAATAATGTCGAATCTCCGGGAGAAATAGTTTCCTGGACATTTTGTGTATCAAGAATAAAATCTGTATTATCTGTTCCTGTAGTGTTTATACTGTATATTTTGAGGTCTTCATTTCCAGTGTTTTCTATTTTAAATGAAACCGGTTCTGATTCCATGGTTTTCTGCACATAGCCGAAATCATAACTGGTGATCCCGGGCAGTATCTCCATGTTGCCGGTACTTATCTTTATGTCTGGTTCGGGTGTTGCATTACCCTCACCGGTGATTGTTACGGTGAAATCATTCTCATCCGGATCGTTTGTGACAAATGATACCTCAAGTTCGTAGGTACCCGTTGAATCAGGATGAAATATTATTCTCAGGGTGGTGTATTCATCTTTGGCAAGAATGGTGGGTATATCGGGTTCTTCCCTGCTGAACTGTGACAGATTACCAGAATAATTAATGTCGTTGATATACAATGAAGTTTCACCTTCATTCTTTATGAGTAATTCAACGATTTCACTTGTTCCTATGAATAGTTTGCCAAGGTGAAGCTGTGTACGATTGTTTAGTTTTGTGATGTTGTAGTATACCTCAAGTTCTGGTTTACTGGAAGTTTGGGAGCTTTCTATCCCCACACCTGTGAGATTGAAGGTAAATATTTCATCATCCGGGTCGTCGCTTTCCAGCACTAGCTTCATCGTAAAGGTTCCGGATCTGGTTGGTATGAACGAGACCGTTATTGTTGTGCTACTGCCGGATTCAAGGATTGTTTCCATTGATGAATCATCCACATAGAATTGATCATAATCCCCGACAAATGAAATCCCTTTTATTGTGAGGGTTAATTCTCCTGTGTTTGATATGTTGAATGTCTGGTTTTTTCTTTGAGAGATTTCGAGCTGACCAAAAGAAAATACACCTGTTTTGTTCTGAATTTCATATTCTTCGTAGCTTATCCTGATATTGGGTTCCTGAGAGATAATTTCAAACACATCCACTCTTGTCGTACAGGAAACAATACCGAGAAGTCCAAGAAGGATTAAGAGGAGATATAATGCTTTTAATTCGTTTTTGGATGACCACCCAGGATTAATCATTTTACCTCTAAAAATGAAGATAATCCACTCTGGAAGTCTGAATAAGATTTTACCAAGAGGTGTTTAAATATTTAGCAGCAAACTTTAATTATAACACTATTTACAGATTTATCAATTTTATTTGATGAAATTTGTATATTGATTAAGGGTATTGTTTGTTTTGTTTGTAGAATGGCAGGTAATTATTGTTTGTATCTTTTTGGGCTAATCAATTTTTAAGTTTACTTTATTTAATTTGTGCGGGTACCCTATGTCCACCAGTAACCCAGTTCGCGGAGAATTCTGGGGCTTTTTTGCCAGTCCTTAACCACCTTAACAAATAATTCCAGGTAAACTTTTTTATTAAATATTTGTTCAAGTTCTTCCCTTGCCAGGGAACCAACTTTTTTAAGAAGCTGTCCGCCTTTCCCTATAATTATTTTCTTCTGTGAATCCCTGTTTACATAGATGATAGCACTAATATAAATCAGACCTTTTTCGTTTTCAGATCTGTCTTCTATTGTTTCTATCTCTACGGCTACAGAGTGAGGGAGCTCCTTTTTAAGAAAATAGAATAGTTTTTCTCTGATGATATCAGAGATTCTGAACTTTAAGGGAAAATCTGTAAGAGTATCTTTTTCGTAGTAGGGATGCCCGGCAGGTAATAAATCTAAAAGTGCTTCTTTTAGCTCATCGAGATTTTTTCCCTTCAGTGCCGATATCCGGATGTATTTCCTTACGGGGTCAGGTTTCTGGGTTTCTTTAAGTACTGTCTGCCACAATTTCCTGAAATCTTCCTCATTTTCACCGCCAGTATCTATCTTGTTGAATGCCATTATAGTTGGGAGACCGGCACTGGCAACAAATCTCATTATATCTTCTTCTTCCTCTCCTGGTTCTCTTGAAACATCCACCACATAGAGTATCCCCTCTATTCCTTCGATGCTTTTTTTTGCGACGGTATTGAGGTGCTGTATAAAACTTTTCTTAAACGAATGTATTCCTGGTGTATCCACAAATACAATCTGGGCATTTTCCATATTCAGTATTCCTCTGACCTGGAACCTGGTTGTTTGAGGAATTTCTGAAACTATACTTACCTTGCTTCCTATGAGTGCATTGAGAAGTGTGGATTTTCCAACATTGGGTCTTCCAATGATAGATATAAATCCAGATTTAAAATTGGTGTTGTTTGCGTTATTCATTGAAATGTCCCTTCATCCTTTTTCAAAAGAAACTATAATTAGAGTTTTTATCAAAAAATATACATTTTATTTTTATATTATGAAAGATTTTTGTCTGAACTTTTTCTTTAGCTTTGGAAAACTTGTCTGAGGGATTTTATAGTTTGTATTGCAAATTACGATATCAATTATTATATTTTAGTCGGAGAGGGTAAAAATGAGATTGCCATTCTGGTTTTGGATAATGATGGGCCTTTCGTTGCTGAGCTGGATAATTCCCGATGGTATTCCAGGGGAGGAGTTTCTTCTTCCGGCACTTGCAATTGGTGGGCTTTTATTGAGAAGGGCACTTATGAAAAACTTCTACCAGCAGCAGTATCAGGCTTATCAGCAACAAAAAAGCCAGAGCGGGGGCTCCTGGCAGGGTGGCCAATCTCAGAGTTCAAGCTCTTTCTATAATAAGTTCAAAAACTGGAGTGGTTTTGGAGGGTACCAGCAGGGAGCTTATCAACAGCAAACACAGAGCGGCGGGACAACATTAAAGAAGGATCCTTATGAAATATTGGGAGTGAAAAAAGGTGCTTCTATGGGTGAAATAAAAAAAGCCTATAGAGAAAAACTCAAGAAATTTCATCCCGATATGGTTGAAAACCTGAAGCTAGGCCCCGAATATAGGGAGATGTTCGAAGAGAAAACAAGGGAAATCCAGGAAGCATATAAGCAACTTGGGGGAACATAATCACTGAAATGTAAGCCTGAGATTACAGAATATATTTTTAGCTTTACTATTATTTATTAGACATAAACCAAAAATGTCTTGAAATTAACTCATAAAATTATTAATATTTTCTGAAAGCGGCCGTCGTATAGTGGCAATACCTCAGCCTTCCAAGCTGAAGACGTGGGTTCGATTCCCATCGGCCGCTCATTTATTTTGTCCTTCCTTTTAACCTTGCAAATTTTATCTTAAAAAATTCTATTTTATCTAAGTTCTTTAGAGGTATAGTGGAGATGGTGTAACCTGCTTATCAATTTATTCTCAGGTGGTTTGTTCTACCCTGTTTTTTGTGGCATTCAGATGTTTTTCGTATATTTCATGGGCCAGTTTAAGGAGAGTTTCTCTATTATTCTTTTCAGGGTCATCAAGAATAATTTCAAGAAGGCCGTTTAGAACTTTCCCAACCATGGGTCCAGGTTTGATACCAAGTTCATCCATTATATCATACCCATTTACGGCAAGGTCCTTTACCGTTATGGCATTTTCAGCTTCGATTATCTGCTGGATTCTTTCTTTTAACTTTTTGATTGAGTTTGATTCACCCTGCTTAAGACCATTTCCAATTCTATCGGCTCTCCTGAGCTCAAAAAGTGCATCGAGATTTTCAAGCCCTACTTTTCTCATGAATCTTCTTACCGCACCATCTGTCCATTGATTTGTGTAGTGGAACATGTGGTTTCTTATGAGATGGGTTATAAAGTTGATATCATTGTTACTGAATTTAAGTCTTCTGAGGATCTTCTTTGCTATTGCTGCGCCTATAATTTCGTGGTTGTAAAAGACCGGTTTTTTACCCTCTCCTTCTTTTTCAATTTCTTTTTTAGCATAGTATTTGCCAACATCATGGAGGAGGGCAGCAAGTCTAATTCTCCAATCATCCTTCGTTGCTGCATCGCACGTGTACAGATTGTGGAAATATATATCGTATCTGTGGTACTTGTTTTGTTTTATTCCATAACCTTTTAGCAGTTCTGGAAGAAAAAGTTCAAGAAGACCTGATTTTCTCATTAGTTCGATTCCAATTGAGGGCTTATCAGCTTTGAGTATCTTTATAAACTCTTCTCTTATTCTTTCAACAGATACCTTTGAGGCTATCTCGAGGGTTTTTCTTATTGCATCGAAGGTTTTTTCCTCTATTTCAAACTCAAGTTGAGCTGCAAACCGGCATGCCCTGAACGGGCGTAGACCATCCTCGCTAAATCTCTCTATCGGGTCTCCTATTGTTCTGATGATTCTTTTTTTTATATCTTTCTGTCCTCCGAATGGGTCTACTAATACTCCTGTTATTGGATTGTATGCAATCCCATTTATTGTAAAATCTCTCCTTGAAAGATCCTCTTCGATAGTTTTTGCGAATCTAACGAAATCAGGTCTCCTTCCATCTGAGTATTTTCCATCTGCTCTGAAAGTGGTTATCTCTATGTTGTGACCTTTTGAGATTACCGTGACTGTTCCGTGCTTTATTCCAGTGGGAATTGCCCTGCGAAAGATCGACATTACCTGCTCAGGGGTTGCATCTGTTGCTATGTCATAGTCGTAGACTTCTCGATTGAGCAGAAGATCCCTGATGGAACCTCCTACCACCCAGGCCTGGAACCCATTTTCATTAAGTCTATTAATAACTTTCATTACATAATCCGGTATATGCATGTTTGAAAGTTAAAGAAAATATCGGTGTGTGTCAATATATGTGCGGTAACTTCCTCAATGGTGATTGAAAATTCAGGATTTAATTCTACTTTGCGTTTTGGATTTCTTTTTTCAGAAAACTCGATATCTGTTCTTTATATTAAGAAGGCGGCCTTTAATGGCCGCCTTCCAACTGATAATTTTTATCTTAATAACTGGAGCACTGATTGTGGGGTTGTATTTGCCTGGGCAAGCATAGCAGTGCCTGATTGCAGCAGAATCTGGTTTTTAACGAAACTTACCATCTGCTCTGCCATATCCGTGTCTCTTATTCGGGATTCAGCTGATTGCATATTTTCATATCCTGTCAGGAGCCCTTTGGCGGCATATTCGAGCCTGTTCTGATATGCTCCGAGGTCTGCTCTCTGTTTTGATACCTTCATGAGTGCCTGATCGATCGCTCCGATTGCCCTGTTAGCCTTTGCCGGTGTGCTGATACTGATAAATGAGGCCGAATGAGCCGGCCCTACGGGGTTTTTCAGACCGAGTCCCTGTGATGTCATTGTACCAATATAGATCCTTTCTCTTTGATCCATATTTGCGCCGAGGTGGATCCACATACTTGCCGTTGGTGTGTTTTCACCAACAGGTCTTGCAAATCTTCCCGTAAGAATGTTCATTGCATTAAACTGAGCATGTGAGGCGATCCTGTCAATTTCGTCAACCAGCTGGGAGACCTCTACCTGGATCATAATTCTGTCTTCATCTGAATAGATACCGTTTGAAGCCTGGACTGCAAGTTCTCTCAATCTCTGAAGAATTGCCTGGGTTTCTTCCAGATACCCTTCCGCTGTCTGGATAAATGAAATACCATCCTCAACGTTTTTTTCGGCTCTCCTGAGCCCTCTGATTTGTGCGCGCATTTTTTCTGAGACCGCCAATCCGGAAGCATCATCCCCTGCCCTGTTTATCCGCATTCCGGAGGAAAGCTT
>Ga0190361_1000317_pt1 | contig 20156 bp, 33 predicted proteins | sample 48721845_MG_FD_161273 | JGI IMG/M metagenome (GOLD analysis project Ga0190361, IMG submission 161273) | Hydrothermal vent microbial mat bacterial communities from Southern Trench, Guaymas Basin, Mexico - 4872-18-4-5_MG | ecosystem: Environmental > Aquatic > Marine > Hydrothermal vents >... | reverse complement strand
TTTCTTCTTCGGCGCTGTTGCCAACAGGTTTGCCAATGTGCCAGGGCTTGCTGCTGGGTTTGGCGGAATGATATTTGACTTCATGGAAGATGTTATCAATACGTTTGCCGGGGCGATTTCGGGGTTTGTAAAGAGTGTTGTGAGCGTTGATGTCTCGAAGATAAGCTCGAATCCGGGATTATATTTACCTATGTCTTGGGCAGATGTTTTAACTGGTGGTGGGATTCCTGCCATTAGCAATGCTCTGGCTGAAGCCCTCAATAAGATTGTCATCAACATACTGGACACCGACAAACCTGTTAGTGTTGAGGGTGCCAAGAAGAACATTATTGAGTATCTTTCGTTCATTACGCAATTCAGTATCCTTGAGATATCTGCGAGGATATGGGAGACAATTGTGGGGGCGATTCTCGGCTCCAAAGTGCTTGGTTCTGGGCTTGGCGGGAAAATTATAGGCAATACGAGGCCGTTGAGCAGTCTCATACGTTCGCTTTACTTCAACATGGGTTTGGGTTGGCTTACGTGGGCGATATTTGGCGATTTGTTGCGTGCAACAATCACTCAGCCGATGAGAGTATACTATAATGAGCTTTACAGACCGGAGCATTTGCAGAGGAGCCAGATAGATGAGTTGTACAGGCGTGGCTTTATTGACGGCGATACGGCGAAAGGAATGTATGCAAAGTTGGGTTATCGTGATGAATACATAAAGATGATTATGAGCATTGCGCAGTACTATCCGCCGCCATCGGAAGTGCAGGAGATGTTCAGAAGGCGTATAATCAATGAAGAGAAGGCAAGAGAGTTGCTAACACGGTTTGGCGTTAAGGGAGAGTTGCAGGACTGGTATATTGAGAATGCACATTACCGCATGAGTGCAGATGTTATTGCTTCTCTGGTTAAGAAGCGTATGGTTGATGAAGACTATGGCAAGAAGCTGTTTGCTGATTATGGCTATCCAGATGAATGGCTTGACTTACTAATCGAAGATTCATATAACCAGATTAACTATTCGCTAACATTCGAACTGTACGAGAATGGGTTAATCTCTGGAGACGACATACCGTACTTCTTGCGTTTAGCTGGGTATGACGAAAGAGTGATTCCGTTATTGACGGAGTTGGGCAGAATAAGAGCGATAAGCGATGAGCGTGGGAAACTAATTACAAGGCTTGGTAATGCGTTAGCAAAGGGCTATATTACTGAAGATGAGTTCAAGCGGATAGCTGTTGGGTACGGGATACCAGAAGAGCAAACAGAGTTACTTATTTATGCTTACAAAACTGAGTATAGGTATGACTTCATTGACGATTTCATAATGTCGATAAGGCGTGCATACAGAGACGGAAAGATAAGCGAAGAGTATTTTAGAATATTGCTATCGATTTATCTTGATGATTTGGACGCAATAGAGACAATCATAGCATACGAAAAGAGCATGAAAGGAGACGAGCCTTTTGTCGTGCACATGCCACAGTTCATCAACGAACCTGAGATGCTTAGCAGGGCGGTAATCGGTATAGAGCGACAGATAAGGAGTTTGAATGAGCGTATGGGTAAAGAGTTGGAAGTGCTTACAAGGATGGTTAGTGCGTTAAGAGACTTGAAGCGTAGAGTTCCAGCGGAGCAGAAAGAGGTTATTGATGAGATGATTGAAGAGCGTGAGAAGATGTTAGAGGAACGCAAAAAGTATTATTCGAAGATGCTGTTAAAACTAAGCTATTACTATCAATTGTATAGACAGCTAAGAGATGTATTCGTGTGAGGTGAATAAAGTATGGCAAAATGGTTAGACCTTTTCCCGCTTGACTGGTTAGACAAAGACGCTAAAGATGAGGTGCTTACATGGATTGCAGGACTGCCGATTGATAGAGTGACTAAGCGTGAGATGTTTATGGAGTGGTGCAAAGAAGTAGGCTACAAGCCAACTAAAGACGACTTCAATTTATTGGTGTAGTGGTATAGGCATAACATTTATAAACTAATTATTTACTATTTCTTTTTGATTTGTTTGTGTAGGTGATACATATGTATAGCTTCGAGGAATTATGTGCAAGATTGCACAAGATAAATATTCAGATTGGTGAAATCCGTAAACGCTTAAAGAAAATGCGTGGCGAGAAACGAAAGCCTCTTATGGACATGCTAAGAGATCTTAAATGCGAAAAATGCCTAACTCTGATAAGAATCCAGCAATCTCGTTTCTACCGTGAACGGGTACAACACTACCAAAAACTTATCTGGAGGGAAATTCATGAGATTGGAGCCAAAGCCATCAGAAGTGTTCATAATGACAAAGTATCCGCATCTGGGTAGATATGAGAACATTCTGTTCACGTGGTTTCTCAAGAACATCGGCTGGGACGATATATTAAGAATTGACTACGACATCAGGGTTGGTAAGGGCTATGTGCCGGACTATATCAAAGAAGAGAACATTCGGCGTATGGCTGAGGCAATCACGAAACTCCGCATAGACGCAGTCATAGAGCGTGTGGACGAAATATGGATAATCGAAATCAAGGAAAAAGCCTCATTATCAGCAGTAGGCCAGCTAATCACTTACTCCAACTACTACACTAAAGAGTTCAAACCCATGAAACCGGTAAATGTCGGCGTCATCTGCGATTACTTCAATCCCAGTATTGTCGATATCTGTGAACAGTACTCAATAGCAATCTTTAAAGTCTCTCCAAACAGAGTAGAAAAAATAGTATAACTCTCGAGGGGTGATACCACATGTCTGAAGAAAAACCCAACTATGAAGACATACTTAACGCAAAATGGCAAATCTACAACCTCACCAACGACATCATCGCAACCATCAGATCTGCCGGTGTCAGCTTCCATAACGATAAATTCGTAGAGTCCTACCACTCCCTTAACATGGCACTCAAAAAACTCAAAGAAATGCTAAGCATAGTAACAAAATTCTCTAACCTCGAGTCCTTAACCCAACAAAAACCCGCTAAAGATAAAAAGAATAATAATAAAGAAAAACAAGATTCCACCCCTAAACCCCAACCAAAGAAAAAAGTTAAAGATTTAGGCTTACATACGTCTGATAAAGCAACGTCTGTTACTACTAATAATAGGCGTGAAAAATAATAATAATAAGGTCTTGTAAAAATAATAATAAGAATGCGGACCCCACAAACCCCCGAACTGGACGAAGGGACTAAACGATGCTTGAACGGGCTTTGAACGACTTCCAGCGGAACGGGGGTCATTTCCAGTGGAGCTTAAAATTTTGAAAGAACGCGTTGTTTTGAAAACGTTGTTATTTTTGTGGGTTTTCTTTATTTTCCTTTATTTTTTGCTTCAGGTGTTCTGGCATTCTTAGTCAGTTGCAGTGGAAGTTACCCCCGTTTCCAGTGGAGGTGTTGTTGGGGTGTTGTTGTTGTGTTGTGGGGTTTGTTGGCTTTGTGGGGTTTGTTTGTGGGGTAGTGGGGTTAGTGAGTTCTCGATTTTCGTGGGCGGAAATATGGGTTTTTGTGAGGCCCTATACCCACAGTTATTATTGTGCAGAACCCTACAAGTGAGTAAGTTTTATACCCATTTACGAGAAAGTTTCAGTAAGGCGGCTTTAAATAGCGATTTACGGCTATTAGATTCGTTTAGTTTAGAAGAGGGCGGGTTGTTAATTAATTGTGGGTATGTATATGATTGTTAATGATTAGCATTAGTGTTAAGTATATATCCGTCGTTTAAATAGTCGATATGTTGTATAAAGACTTTGATATTTTTCAAGATTTTATAACGGGTGAACACGAATGAAAGCGAAATATGAAGAAATAATTGATAACACGAAATATAGAATTGTATATGAAAGCTATTTGTATAAGTTAGTGAAGTCGAAAATCAGATTTGTAGAGCAGTCAAAAAGTTTCACATTTTTTGCGACAAGGCTATTAATTCTATGCGTACAAAAGCTAAAGACGTACAAAATGCTAATTAGAGACCGACAAGTCTTAGTAATTGAAACGCAATATAAGTCGTTTATTTCGAGGTTCAAGACACTAGCAAAGCATCTAGCGTACTACATGAAGAACAAAATCTTAACGAGATTCATAGAAGAGCATAATGTTAGTGAAGATGAGATTCAAGAGATTCTGAAGTCCGTAAAGAATCCGGATCCGATAATGAAATATATTGATTTAAGCGATTTAATGGATCCGCAAGCACAAGAACAGTTTGAAGAAAAGCATAATCCGACTGAAAGTGAGACTTTACAGCTAAAAGAAATAGCAGATACGGATCCGACACCAAAGCGTAAAGTAGTTAAGAAGTTGCCTGAGAAGTTACAAGAAGACTTGGCAGAAAGGCGGCAAGATACTAAAGAATTTGATGAGAAGCAGTTAGATAAACATATTTCACAAGTGATTAAAGAATTCTCGAAAAGATTTGCTAAAGATGCTGAAGTAGTGCATACTCTCAAACAAATAATATCAATCGCTAAATTAGTGCAGAATGGAGACTTAGAAGAGATCTACAATAATATTAGTGAATTCCTAAGGCAAAAAACGATAGTAATTGAGAAGCCTAAAGCATTAACGACTTTACAAGTGCATAAAGTATTTGATATAATCAATAGATTACTCTATGCCGTATTCAATATTATGAAAGAGATTTACTTCAGCGTATCGGAAATAGCATTATTAGGCATGATAGACAAGAAGCGATTACAATACATGTCAAGCATACTATCGTTAATTGAAAATTATACATATCCACAGGATTCAGAAATTTATGAGGTCTCTGAAACATAAATACTATATTATTTTTCAAGATTTTATGTATGGGTGATTCGCGTGAGAATAAGAAAAATTATCAAAAAAGGAAATATCTATGAAAAGCCTGAAAGTCTGGAACACGTGTTTGAAGAAATAACGCTTCTCGAGACACACGACAAATTATTCATTGTGAAGACAACTACAGTTAGCGAGTATAATAAATTATTTCGAATTTATGAATGTACGAGGATTGATTACATTGTCGCTTTACGCAAATAACATTATCTTTTTTCTTAATTTTGTATAGTGAGGTGAAGCGAAGTGGAAATAGAAGTACTCATGAATAAAGAATGTAAAACAGAGACAAGACTATTCAAAGATGTAATTATTGAACAAATAATAAAAGTAATTATGCAAAAAAGAATATTGTATGTAACGACTATTGTACATGAAGAATATGTGTTTAATGAACTTGAAAATAAAATATTTGTCATAAAAGACATGTATGAGTTTGAGGCGTATAACAATGTCTATAAGTAAATATTTCTATCTTTTTCTTAATTTTATTTACGGCGCGTGCAACGTTGCAACGAGAACCCCAAATTCCAGCCCGCCGGCCCCGAACTCGAGAAACTTTCGTTTCTCGAGGCGGGGTGAAACTAAATTAAATCGGACTAACGGACTAATGAGTTTCTTATTTTTCTTGATTTTGAGTATGGGGCGTTCCGGGGAAAACCCCGGGCGCCTCTTAGATAAATGAATATGAGGGAGGTGATTAAAATAGAGGAGGAAAATAGAGAAGAAAAAGTAAAGAGATTAGTTTCCGCTTTGAAAAGAATCGCTGTTAAAAGAGAAGTAGTATTTCATGAGAGAAACGGCGAAGAAATGGTACATGAAGATATATACGATTTGATTCAAGCAGTAATAACAGAGAGAAGACCGGATTATGAATTTACTGACCAACACGATAATGCTGGATATTTTCATAATGATGTGTACCTAATAAATCAATTTGTTATCCTTGTTAGTATATGGAATAATGCTCCAGGGTACTGTTGGGGCGAAACTATAGTAGAAGTATTCAAACTATAACTCTTCTCTTTTTTCTTGATTTTTTTATGGGCGTTTCGCCCAACAAAGTAAAGTTAAGGGGGTGATAGAGATACCGAGTAAAGTAAGTTTAAGTAAGATAAATAGCAGTAAAGGGACTAATGGGACTAAGAACACAGAGAACGGACTAATCGAAGAAGAGTTTAGAACATCTGTAATGAAGGCATCAGGGTTTGCATTCAAACTACGCAAAATGTTATTCGCAAGACTAATTGGTAAAATAGAAGGACAGGATATTGCGAGACTAAGCGGAACACTTAATCAGTTAATTTACAAGTACATGCTAAGTAAGAAAATTCCGAAGGATGCGTATGTACGAATTTCGTTCACGCTAAAAATTGACCCAACAAAAGAAGATATAGTACAAAACCTTATAGGGACTAAGGTAACAATAGAACTCTTTGAAGTCAAGAAGACTAACGGATTCACAATTAGTGAATAGAGACATTAATATTTGTTTAATACTTTACTTTTTTTCTTGATTTTTTTATGGCTGGGTTCAGGGAAACACCTGACCCAGTCTAACTAACAAATTAATTAAGGAGGTGATTGAGATAAGTAAAGTTAAGAAATCAGAATCTGAGAAATTATGTGAAAAAAAGGGTGAGCTGTTTTATAAACTAATGAACGAACTTGACCTTCCAGAAGTCTATACAGTAATGACTGCGATACGTGGTTGTGATTTCTCTCTGCCGATTCACAAGAGAATCTTTACTGCGAGAATTAGATACCTAGTATTTGGGCATAATGCATGGGGAATAATCAGAGATGGGCCAAAATTAACAATAAACAAAATCATTGGACTAATCCTTGAGGCGTTTCTCATGGGTCTGATGAACAGAGAGGATGAATACATGCACTATACCAATCACATCTGTGATGCTTTAAGTATTCTTTCAGATTCTGCGGTTTTCGAGGAGGAAAAAAGTGAGATACAGTGGCTGCTTAGACTTTGTACTAACGTGAAGAATATAGGGGAGAGTTATTACCGTAGCGCCATAGAGAATATACAGGAACTTGTTGCTAAGTACGTTGATTTAGACGAGGAAGTGTACATTAGGATTACACTGAAGAAAAGTATTGGTGAAAAGAGCGAGGTTCTTGTACGTAAGGAGACGACTTTGCGTGAGGTATTCAGTTCTGACTTCCTGGCTTCTATAATAGAAGCGTTCCAGGAGTACAAAAAAGCCTTAAAATATGAAGAGGAACACTTGCCTGTGGTTGATTTTGTTGTCTGTCCTGACCTTAATGGAGTATCTGTTACGGTATCAAATAAGTATGACACTTTTCCTAAACTGTTTATTAGTGTTGACATTAACGAGGGGGGGTATAAGAGATGGAGACCCTCGATTTAGAGAAAGCAGTTGATTTATTAACCAGAGATTTAGAGAGAGCAATTAACAGTAGTGATAAAAACATTCATGTAATTTTCTCGACGTGTTATGAAGACCAAGTAAATGTCAGGATTCACGGAGACGATTTAGCAAAGTTTGGCGATATGGTGCTAACGATAATCGAGAGTTTGTTCAGGAAAACGCCGGTACTCGGACTAGTCTTTATCAAGGCGTTAGAAAAAGGATATGTAGATTACCTAAAAAGTTTAGGGGGTGGTAAAAATACAGGTACAAGATAAAGACATTAGAGACATAACAGATACAATAATAGTTAAGCTATATAATTTATTAACTAAGTATAGTAATTTATACAGTATAGTAATACTAATTAAGTCACTAATCAATTACTTAATGAGTTGCATAGTAGATGAACATAAAATCAATATACGATACGACTTAACAGAAGATGTTAAATGTATCTTAATAATTCTTGATAGAGTAATTGATAGAGATGGTAATGATATAATACCGCTAAGACTTTATTGGCTTCGTAAAGACGATAAACTAACATTCATGGTTTCTCAATGGGTTCCTGCTGATAATGAAGATATTCGTGAAGATATACTATACAAGAGAGAATTGGAGGTGAGTTAAGTGGGTGTAATAGCTAAGTTCAGAGTAAAACTGACTATGCCTAATAAAATTTCTACCAATTTTTTGACTCGGTTACTATACAAGCACTTATCGAAAATAGATAACTTGAGAAGCGATTATGGGAGAATAAATGTGGTAAGAGAGAAGAACGAAGTGAGAATCGTGTACAAGGAAAGCAATAAACGGACTAACTACCGAATACATTGCTTAGTCTCTGCAAGAGTAATCGAAAACAAGAGCAGTAAGAGGAGCAATACTAAGGACTTTATTGTTGATGTGGCATCATTCGAGATATACACTAAGAGCATGTTAAAGAAAGATATTCTTGAGAATACTGGACTGTTCTTCTTAGGGGTGGTGTTATGGAAGCTAAAGGTAATAGCAACGGCAAATCTGGGAAGTTTTCGAATATCAAAACTGTAAGCATCAATAGGCTTAGAATGAACCCAAATGACATCAGGTATTTCAGAGACTCGGACTACATACGCCAATTGGCTAAGAGTATAGAAGAGTTTGGACTAAGGATGCCAATAGTTGTAGAGGACAACAAGGACGGTACTTATACGATAATTGACGGGCATTATAGATACTTAGCAATTAAATTACTGAAATGGACTAAGGTTAAAGTTGTGGTGTTCAAGGGTTCAGAATTAGACAAAGTAAGACTGACGATGAGCATAAGTTCTAACAGTAAGCCATTTAACCCAATGGACAAATTAAAAGCAATAAAATACTTGTGTGAAGTCCTAAAATTAAAGCCTGAACGGGTAGGAGAGTTAATCGGACTAAAGCGCAGAATGGTATATTACTATCTGCTAATCGATAAACATTTAACTGAGGAGGAGAAATTGAAATTAGCAATGGGCAAAATGAGCGTGAGAGAGGCGATAAAGTTGGCAATAAGGCGTAAATCGGGAGTAGCTAACAGGAATGTATGTTTTGTATGCAGAGAATGGCGTGATGGCGTTGTACCGATGTTCTTCTGTCCAAAGCACCACAAAGCGGTACAGAGTCTTGTGAAGAATTTGCTAAGGCTTAACAGCGATGGATTCGCATTAACAGAGCAGGAGAAGGAGAAGATACTGAAGATAGTTATTGCGTTTCTCAGGTCTTTATAATTTTTCTTGATTTTTATTTATGAAAAGTTTGCATGGAGGTGATTGATATTGTCGAAAAGCGTAATTGTTGATAAGCCCGGTTTTAGAGTTATAGAAGTCCTAAAACGTTTTATTGAAGTTAATGCATTAACAAAGACTTATGCGTACATAACGGTTCAAGGAGAGCGTTATAGGATGCTGAGAGGTCAATATAACAAACTGAAGACTATCAAAGACGATTTAGTAAGATTAGGTATCATAGGTAAGAGAACAATATATTTTGTAAGCAGTTCTAAATATTATCCCATAGATAATTCGGTTGCTTTTGCAACGTTGCACAGAATACTTAGCGGTGCCTTTGAGGTCAAGAGGTACAGCATGAACAATTTATTTATGTTGGCAGAATTCGTTTCGAGACAAGATTATTTAGATGATGGGGTTTCACTAATGGTCTGGGCATACAACAGGAACAATGCTAAGACAAGTTTTAAGATTGGTGCGGGGTGGTATGAGTTCATTTGTTCTAATGGTGTAATGGTTGGGAGGACGGCGAAGGTTGTTAAATTCATTCACCTTTACAGTGAAGAGGCTTTAAGGACTAAGCTGTTAACTGCGATTTTCGAGCTGATGAATGAGCAGGAGGTTGTGAAGGGAGTAATAGCTGGTGCAAAGAATATTGCTGTGCCACTGAAGTTGCTTAAAGAAGTGATTAGAAAGAAATATCTAAAAACGATGGTGCCGAAATACGTTCACAGATTAGCCTATAATGAGTTGGCAAGAGGTCATTATGAATTTGTAAGCTTGTGGGAAGTTATCAGAGCGTATTCTTATGTGGCTTCTAACGAGTTGTACAAGAAAGGAAAGCACGACGCAAGATTGAAGACAATATACTTCATTAACAGGCTGATAGACAGAGGGGTAGATTATTTACGAGAATTGGTTAAGCGATGAGAGAATAGAGGTGGGGTGAGAGAATGAAGAAATCAGAGATGGAACGGATTATTGAGGAGGAGGGCGTAAAGTGGTTCGAAGAGATGAGAGAGTTCATAAAGACATTACCTGAAAGGACTAACTCTTTAGAGGAAACAATAACACGAAGGATTGTTCCGATGATTCGCAAGTACCGCGAGTTAGAAAAGAAATACCCGAGATTTACGAGACTTCTTGATTACTTGGGAAATTTGCTTACACATCTAGATGAATAATATAGCTTGTTCTTTTTTCTTGATTTTTTTATTTGAAACGCTTTTATGAGGTGATGTAAAAATGGCGTATAGAGAATGGTTAAGTATAAAGAACGCCGAAAAAGGCGTTATGTCTGCCCAGTCTAATAATAGTAAGAGCGCTAAGAAAACAGCCAAGACAGAGCAACCATTACCAGAAGAGGAACAAGCAAAGTTAAGGTGGTTCGAAGAGGCTTTTGGTGAGCTACCAAAAGTGCGTAAAAGGACTCCAATACTAACATGGGAACCAGGGACTTGGGAGCGTGTCACTATTGTTGAGGACGATGTAAAAATAATGGAGACAAACGACGGCAGGAAAGTGCCATACTTGATCGTTGAGCGGAACAGAATAAGGCATTTGTTACTAATGCCTAAATCGTTGGCTATGAAGATTGCTGACCTGATGGTAAACTATCCAACACTCGAAAAGCTAATCATTGATGTTTACAGACCGCTTGGAACTGATGAAGATAGATATTACAAAGTGAGGGTGGTGGGCTATGAATCTGGAGAGTTCGATTGGATTACGCCAGAGGCTTAAAATGTTTCTCGATGAGGGCTATTTCATTCCCATTATTTCTTTAAGCGATGTACGATTATGGGGTTCGAAGAACTGTGTAGAGATTTGGGTGCTTGACAAAGATACGTGGGCATGGAAAGAGTATGACCTAACAATAGAGAAGGCTGAAAAACTAATGCGGAACCTGAAGCTATTCTTGGAAATGGTGGAGGGAGTAGAAGGTGAATATAGTACTAACAGATGATGAAAAGCAGGTCATAGAGTATACTCGTGGCTGTATTAATGATGCAATTGACTTAATAATTTACTTTCTTAGCAAAACAAAACCAATAGAGGCATCATATGAGCTTGATAGAATACTTGAGTACATTGGTATACTGAGGAGGATAATAGAGGCAGTAAAGGTAAGAGTTAAAAGAGCGAAGATTGAGGAGGGAAGAGAAGATGGATGAGTTAGACTTTATTTCTACTCTATTTTTTGAGCGGTTTAAGGAAGCACAAGAGAAAGCTAAGAAGCGTAAGCCAAACGAAATATACGTAACAGACATCACAGAGTGTAAGAAGAAATCAGAGTTCAGGAAGAAACTGTGGTTTATGGATACAACAAACACAAGCATGTTAATTGGTGAAATTATACATCGTGGTGTAGAGGACTTAATAGCGGAGCACTTCAAGGACAAGAATCCGCAGATTGAGTACGAGGCAGTGAAGCCTGTGGGAGATTATGAGATACACGGCAGAATCGATATTCTGTTGGACGATGCAGTAATAGATGTTAAGTACATGCGTGGGATTGGTGGGACATTGCCATTACAGCACCACGTTGAACAAGTTAAACTGTATCTATGGCTTACTAACAGAGACAAGGGATTTCTCTACTACTTTACGCCAGACGGTTTTGCAATATACGAGGTTAGAGGAAAGCCGACAGATCAAGAAGTATTGTTCAAGATAGAGAATGAGCAATCACCGAAGTATGAGTGGGAATGCCGTTATTGTTCATTTAGACAAATTTGTCCGATTTATCCAACTTTAGAGAACAGGAAAGAGAGGAGAAGATGAAGGGGTAATATTCTATGATTCTGTTTAATTTACCTTCCTATTCCAGATTTTTTGCTGGCTACAGAGATACCGAGATAACATTAATCTATGGCTTTACAGGTAGTGGTAAAACACATTTAGCCGTTTATTACCCACTAAAATACTTTGCACAGCCAGAGCAGTTGGGTAAATTAAGAGCGGAAAAAGGCGTAATAATTATCATTAGCACGGATAAGAGTGTGAGCAGGAAGAGAATAGCGGATTTCATTCACACAGACGACTTTGAGAATCATCCACTACGGCAACACGTTATTTTATCGGAGCCTGATACGTTAGACTCTCAGCATATAACAATAACACGCCAGATACCAAACTATATCAAGAATGCAAGAGTTAGACCGAAACTAATAGTTATCGACCCGCTTACCAAGTTTTACTATGAGGAGATAATGACAGCGTGGAAGACGCAAGTATTAAGTAAATCGAGAGAAGCACAGGGAAAATTGATTGAAGAAATGTATATATTGGAGCAATTGGCGAGAAAATATAGATGTCCTGTGGTGATAACGTCATGGCGGAAGAAAAAAGATATAGACACGCCGATAGAGTATTGGTGGAAAGGCGTTTATGGTGGTTTAAGCGTTTATCACGACGTTTCTGTGGCTATGCGGTTGGAGAGTCTTAACGAGAACCCAAAAATAATAAGGGTAACGTTGGTGAAGAACAGGCATGGAGAGAGTGGTGTATCGTTTAAGCTCAAGATACTGCGTGATGACATAGTTGAGGCCACTTAGCTATATTGTGCTTTCTTTTTTCTCTTCTTCTTTCCACTGCTCTTCGATTATGTCCCACATTATTAGAGAACTCGCTTTTACTCTCGAATACTTTTTCTCATGCGTGACTATGTTGGTGTTCCATTCTTTATCTGCTGTTTCTCTATAAACTATGAACTCTACTGGCTCCATTATTGCACCTACGAGAATACCAAAAATTGGTCTGTAGTCTCTTTTCATCAGTCTTACCGGTTTGTACATGCCGTTCAGAATAAACCTTGTAGTCGTGTCTATACCTTCTAATTGCATTTGCAGAATAGCTAATCTTTTTGCTAATTCTTCTTTTTCAAGATTCATAAGTTCTTTAATCTTCTCATCTAAGTCGCTCATACACTTCACCATTAAATTTTTTTAGGGGGTAATATATTCAATGTATAACCATTTTGGGGGTTATTATAAAAATATATACCCTGTTTTTATTCATCTTCTAAGAATGGTAATCTTTAAAAGACTAATGCGGACTAATGGTTCAATTGATATGCCTAAAATTGCGAGGTGATGATTATGGCAAGCGATGCAATATCTGTTAAGCCTGTTGATTTAGTTGTGAACAAATATTTAGAGAGAGCGAGAGCTGGTGCTACTCTTTATGCTGAAAGAACAAAGACTCCACGAAGAGACCCAACAAAAGCCGCAATAAGCATGAGACCCACCTTAGAAGCTAAAATGCGTTCTAAAGAGACCTGGGACAAATGGGAGATGAAGCTAAGTGCTGTTGGGTTTAATGGCTGGCTAAAAGGAGTACAAACTAAAGGAGTGCAAAGATATCCAACTGGTATAGAGGCTGGTAAAGATAAATACGCTGACTTCTATGGTAAATTCAAAGCACACTTAGAAGAAGGACTCAGACAGATTGTCACTATGCCCAAGACTACACTTGAAGACTCAATTAACAGAGCGGCTGCTATGATAAGATGGAACGCAAAGTTCAGGTATGTGCCAAGGGCATAGACTAGCGTTGCAACGTTGCACAACATTATTTTTTGGAGGTGATAGAAATAGCACGGTATTGGTATTTAGATAAAGTTCTAAAGATGAACACAGAGTACACAACGCACTCACGGCAGGCGCTAAAGATTGAGCGGATAGGTACCGATGACACTTCAGAGGTTACTGTTAAGATTGACAACAAGCCGGTAATGACGTTACATCCGGATTTAGCACCACTAACGCCGACTGACAGCAACCTACTTGGCATGCTCAACTTAGGAGATTTGTTCATTTCAGTGCCACCGGAGGCCACGATAAAGTTTGAGGGCACGAGCAACAAACATGTAAGAATCAAGGGCGTGTTAGCGATACTTGACCCAAACGAGAAAGCGCCGGGCGATTGGTTGAGCCGTTATGATTCGCAGTTCTGGAAGATTTTGAGTTACGATGAGCAGACGCTATCATTAGGTACTGATGAGCCTTGGAATGCGAATGCTGAGGAGACGCTGTGGGAGAAGAAGTGCGGTGCTGCGGAGCAATACCTTATTGATGGGCTTGTGATGATAGATATTTCCGGTGGCACGGTAAACTATGGAGACTTTGGTGTATTGTTCTATTCTGATGACCACTTAATCGAATTCATCTGGAGTAACACGATTTACAGAGGTCTTGACATCAAGCTATTTCCGAAGCCACCAACAGCGACAACCAACTACGAGGCGTTCAGTTTGAAGAACACGCCGTTCAGGTTAACTGATGGGCATTCGCTAAAGATTACTGCGGTTAATGTTTCTGGTGCGGCGAAGTCTCCAACGAGTGGGTCAAACTGGCAAGTGAAGACGTTAGTGACGTATGTTTACGAGAAGCTTAAAAGCTAAGCGTAGCGAGGTGATGCGGTAATGGCGGAGTTCTACAAATGGAAGAAAGTGGCAGATGCAACTGTGACAGCGGGAAATACGGTGGAGTATTCGTGGAAATCTGATGAGAGTTATACTCTTAAGCGGATTTTTATTATTGATAAAGACGGAGGGACCCTCTGGAAGACGCCAGTAACTATTTCGGTGGAAGACTGGACTTTAACTGATGATAAGGTTCCTGCAGAGTTTTTCAACAAACCGCTTAACCAGGCGTATGAGTTTGACATTTCATTAACGCTGAACAAGGAAATCAAGTTTGCGCTTACCAATGGTGAGGGTTCAGATATTAGCATAATGATACTTTTGGAGTTGTGGAAATAATTTTCAAATACCGTTCTGCTTTTTCTTTATTTTTTTAGGAGTTTAGAGGGGTGAGTTATGCATGCGTATTAGTATAGTCAAGCCGATTACTATTTCTGCAGGTGATACGCAGATTATTGACTTCTTTACCGTGCCTGAGGGCAGGGAATTTGATGTGGAAATGGTTATGGGTTCGTTTGAAGCGTCTAACAAGGCGTATGTGAGGTTTGCAATACTTTACGGTGAGCAACAGGTTATTCCTTACGAGGGCGAGATAACGGGTACAGAGGCGTTGTTCTGGACTTACAGCGACTACAGGTTTCCGCCGACATCAATAGTTAGAGTAAGAGTTGTGAATGAAGACATTAATGACCATGTAGTTGTGGTATCGCTGGTTGGGGAGCTTAAGAAGGTGAAAGGATGAATGCTTTACTGTATCGAGCTAACAGTACCGCCGAATACACCGAAGAACGAGGCAGTGATGAAGAGGATAACGATAGAGAAGCCTGTGATTAAGCGTGTTTCGATATACTTTCCGCCCGGTGTAGCGTGTTTAACGAAGGTAGCAATCTTTTTTGGCGAGCAACAGATATTTCCGTCGACGCAGGGAGAATGGGTAACGGGGCATGCAGAGAGTATAGTTGATGAGCCTAACATAGTGATACAGGATGTGCCGAATCAAATCATAATAAAGGGCTATAATATTGATACGCAATATTCTCATACGATTTATATTAGGATAAGCACGGATGATATTTATTCGGTTTACTGGTACAGGACGCTTTACGAGTTAGTCTATTCGCTAAGAGACTTTGTAAGTTTTATGAGCATGGGGGTGTTGTAGTTGAGCACAGGCTATCAGGACTTCCAGTATTTAGCCGGTGTAAATATACTTGGTGTTGCCGAAGAGGTAGAGTTCACGATTAAAGAAGTTGTAGGGGTCGTCGATGTAAATATTGAGTCTGTTGCCGGGACGGTTGTTTTTGACGTTAATGTGCAGGGTACTGTGGATGTGAACATTAAGAGTCAGGAGACTAACATTACTGTAACTGGCACGGTTGATATTAACGCAATAGCCAGCGTGGTGAAGATAGAGCCCAGCGAGGAAGCAGTGTTTGAGATTAAACCGCAAGCAGGAGTGGTGTTTAATATTTCTGGAAGTGTTAATGCAAACATCACGAACACTACTTTGAACGTTGTTGTGGAGAGTGGTTCGGTTGATGTTAATGTTACTAATGCGAGCATAGATGTGAATGTAACAAATAGCGTTCTTAACGTCTCTGTACAGGACACCGTGAATGTAAATGTGACCAACTCATCTATTAGTGTTGTAGTTCAGAGTGGCAGTATAGATGTTAATGTTACTAACAGCAGTTTAAATGTGGTGGTGTCTTCTGGCTCGATTGACGCAAATATAACTAACAGCACCCTTAACGTGGTAGTACAAGAGACCGTAGATGTGAATATAACTAACAGTAGCGTAACTGTTGTAGTCCAAAGCGGTACCATTGATGCAAACATAACCAACACGAGTATTAACGTGAATGTGCAGAACGAGGTTGATGTGAACATAACAAATGCGAGTATTGACGTGAACGTGACAAACAGCGTGCTTTCTGTAAGCGTGAGCGGACAGGCAAGCGTCTCGATAGATAATGCGAGCGTGTACCTGAACGTGAAAAATGAAGAGAACATTGGAGTATATCACGCAATAGATAATAGAGCAAATGCGACAACTCTTGTGAGTAATTATGCGGGCTGGGGCGTCCTCCTTAGGAATGTGCGAGGTGCATGGAAGGGATTTTCGTTAAAAGTAAAGGAATTAAGCGGGTCAAACCAGACGCTAACTGTGTGTGTTGCAATCGATCCAGCCTCTCCGCCACTTATCACGAGAACATTCAACGTGCCTGCAAACTCTGATGGTAATATAACAAGTTGGTCTTTCTGGCAGATCTGGTGGGACTATGATACAGCGTTCATCTACATAGCACAGACCAATCCGAATGTACAGCTATACGTAGATGATACAGGGCATGGAGGAAATGGATTTATACACGGTGAGGGCGGATGGACTTCAGTACAGTATACTATTGGCTTTATGCTCGAAATTAAGGGTAGCTTCTTCAGCACTGTTCCCGTTTCCGGCACGATGAACACGATAAACATACCGAACAAGACGACGAAGGTTAGCTTTAGCGGTACGATGACAATTGTTGGTTGGGTTGAAGTGATTAACGAGTCGTTTATCGGTACTGTGAAAAAGATAGTGTTTGAGGGAAGTGGTGGTGCTGACCTTTATGGCTCAGAGATACGTATTATGATAGACGATAGTGTGATTATTGAGGGCAGTTTAATTGACTTAGCACTACGCAGAATAGCGAGAATTACATACTCAACTAACAGCAAGTTCTGTTCTGTGATAGAAATGGAAGTACCGGTAAAGAATAATCTTAAGATTGAAATACTTGTCGATAGGACAGGTTTAATCGAGCCCCACGCGTCTGTTACTGCTTATTATGAGTCTTTGGGGTGAGGTAAATGATATATGTTCAAAGGCTATTTAGTGATAATCAGACATTATCCGACAAGACGAACATAGACATCTCGGTATCGAAAGTCACCAAATCATTCATAATTTATTTCAGGTTGTATGATAGCACGGATTTTAGGTGTTTGGCGTCAATTGGTGTGTATGTGAAGACTCCTGAAGGCGAGTACTATCCTTATGTTGATGATGATGGAATACCGATTTGGGGCAAACTTGTTGGGGCTGGCGGAAAGATATACATAACCGTGAAGAACCCGATAAATGATATTAGAATAACGCTTGTACCTTTGTACACTGATTACAGCCCGAAGTACGACCTTATAGTTTATGAGGTGCTTGATGAGGTGGTTATGAGATGAGCGGAATAGATGTGCAGTTCATTCCCCTCGACGATTATATTAACTCTGCATCGCCGGAAGGACTTTGTTTTGCAAATGGTATAATCTATATCGCTGAAGAAGAGACTTATAAGGTTCATTTGTTTTCGTATCCGAGCTTTAAGTATTTAGGGTATGTCGACCTGGGAGGCTATTATCCGCATCCTGCTGGTATTAGAGTGTTTAGAAACTACTTATATGTGGTTGATTATACAAAAGGCCGTTATGGAGCCTATAACTTATTGACTAGCTCATTTGATTATGAGAGTTCAAACGGCTGGATACCTAGTGCATCAGGTTTGGCTCTTGCACCTATATTCACTGCTAGGACAACGTTTATAAGCTGGCACTGGAGTTATGCAGAGTATTACCGCTTTAACCGAGACGCTACAGGGCTTACTACAATTAGTTTGTCAAACAATACTGGCTTAGTAGGTGTACAAGACATTCTAACAACGCCAAAGGGCAATCTGATATTGGTTTACGACTTTCAAGACACTGCTGGGTTTATTCTTTGGAACCCGCATGATGATGAGATAGAGGCAATCTGGAAGTGCACTGATATTAAACCGCCAGAAGGAGCAGATATAATCAGTGTAAGGAAGCGGAGGATAATTGTTGGTAAGGAAGGTCAGCTAAATCAGAGACAAGGAGTGCTTATAATTGATGGGTTCCCGTTACTCTAAGAAAGTCATTCTGTTAAGTCTAATTAGTCATGTTTCGTTTATTGCATCGATTTTGTTTTTTTCTCTATTTTTTGGCTGGTATTTCGAATGGAAGCCGGTTTTGAGGTGTGAAGTTTTCGTAAGTTATATATCTTTACCGCTTATGCTATTTATAATTGGTATAATTTCATGGTTGGTGACGTGTATGCCGAACATAAAGTTTAGTAACGTGAAGATTGAGTTTAGCGACAAAGACGATTTTGTGAAGTTTATAAACCAGTTGCAGGGTGTTGCACAAAGGTATGGTTTAAAAATAATACTTAAGCCTATAAGTAGTGATAAGCAAAAGATAGAGATAACTGCGAAGGAGGGTGATTGAGCTATGATAGACCCGCTTTTAGTAATTGGGGTTGTTTCAGGTGCGTCTTTGATTGTTGGGCTGTTTAACAGCTATATTTTGTGGAAGACTGGCAGATTGAGCAAAGATGACATACTGTTGCTTGTGAAGGTGATTGCAACATTCGTACCGCAGATACAGTCGCCAATTATCAGGCAGATTTTCAACGAGTTAACGCATGCGATACTTGAGAGGATGAAGCTTGTGGATAAGTCTCCGGATATCGATAAAATACTTGAGAGGATACGGCAAATTGCTGAGCAACAGGCAACAAGAAGGTGAGTTAAGTGAGTGCCGAAGAGAAAACCAACGAAAACGTCATAGAATTTACTGTTGAGCGCATTTATAAGATTCCTGCACGGGAACCCAACAGATTTGGCGAGTTTGATGTGGCTGTGCTTGTCAGAGATTCGAGGGGTCAGTTTCATACAGTAAAGATACCAGAGAAGGAGTTTAGCGAGGAAAAGCTTGTTGAGGCGGTCAAAAAGGAGGTACTGAAGTACTCCAAATTTATCGGCAAGAAGTTCTCCATAAAGATTTCGTGAGTGCGATGTGCAACGTTGCACATAACAGATGCATATATAATATAATATTATTATTAATAATTATAATATTATTATTAAGTATATATATAATATATTATAACTATTTCTTATTTTTCGTGCAACGTTGCACTGAGTAGTTGCGAGGTGGTGACAGAGTGCCGACTTGTATAGATTTGCCTTGGGGAAAGGTCTGCATACCGACTTTAGAGGACATTGGGCAGCAGGTTTCCGGTTTACTGGGAGATACTTATTCTCAGCTTGTCAGCGATGTTTATGATGCCGTTCCTGACTTTCTGAAGAATGTTTTCGGTACTGCGTGGAGCGGTACGGTTGATTTGTTTAACGATTTTTTGGGCGTTATTAATGAGTCATGGAACTCTCTGCAGGACTTTATCTCTCCGTACCTTAATACTTTGAATGATTGGTGGAATAGTTTTTACGGCTCTTTCGAGTATTTTACTGGCATTATCGGTGATGGCATAAACAACTTAATCAAGAACATCTCTGATTCGTTTGGCGGTTTTGCAGACTGGTTGTTAGGCGGTTTAGGGGATTTGTTTGGCAATCTCTGGGATAGTCTAACTGGCGGTCTTAACTTTTTGTGGGAGGGAATGAAAAGTATAGGTGAAATTATCAATAACGTCTCTGGTGCAGCAATAGGAGCGATAGGTGAAGGGTTTGGCGGGATTGGAGGAATCCTGGCAGATGGTTTTAGTGCTTTCACTAATGGGTTATTAGCTATACCAGAGATGTTTAACGGTGCTTTGGGCACAATAGGTACAATGCTTTCAGGTGTTGGCGATTTCTTCTTCGGCGCTGTTGCCAACAGGTTTGCCAATGTGCCAGGGCTTGCTGCTGGGTTTGGCGGAATGATATTTGACTTCATGGAAGATGTTATCAATACGTTTGCCGGGGCGATTTCGGGGTTGTAA
>Ga0190361_1000316_pt1 | contig 20256 bp, 22 predicted proteins | sample 48721845_MG_FD_161273 | JGI IMG/M metagenome (GOLD analysis project Ga0190361, IMG submission 161273) | Hydrothermal vent microbial mat bacterial communities from Southern Trench, Guaymas Basin, Mexico - 4872-18-4-5_MG | ecosystem: Environmental > Aquatic > Marine > Hydrothermal vents >... | reverse complement strand
AAGAAAAACACTGAATCAACTGAATCAAAGAAAAATATCTATTGAAGAAGAACTTTCCAGCCTGAGACAAAAGTATAAAAGACTCTGTGAAGACAAAAAGCAAATTCTTTCACTTATAAAGGAAAAGCCACACCTGCTCAAAGCAAAGAAGCAGCATCAAGCACTGGTAAAGGAAATTGAAAGCTTTGAACAACAGCTCAACACCACAATTGCACAAAAAGAAAAAGCACAGAAGGCAAAAGATGAGCTTATAACCAAACTCCATCACCTTGAAAAAGAAATAGTATCAATCAAGAATAAAATAACCACGGCAAAAAGAGAATCAGAAACCATAGAACGGGTTAACTGCGACAGGCGGGATTGCCCATTTTTGAAAAATGCCTGGGCTGCAAGGGATTCACTGCCATCCCTGGTTAAGAACCTCAATGCCAAAAAATACCTTGTATCAGAGATAAAACAGAAGATAAATTCAATAACCATCTCCGAAATTCCACAACAGCTTCTTAACAAACTCACCAGGCTCAAGAACAAAAAACAGGAGCTTGACGCAGAAGTCCTCAAACTCGCCCGTCTGGAAGAAGCAGAAAAAAGACTCGTTCATATAAAATCTGAACTCGATGCCATAACACAAACTGGAACAACGAGAAAAGATGAACTCACCGCAATTCTGGCAAATATAGATGACATCAATCTTAAACTAAAGGATCACCACGAAGTACTGCAAAAACTGTCTGCCGTAAACACAAAGCTTGATAGTCTTAAATCCTCATTTGAGAATAAAAACATAACTCTGGGTAACCTCACCCGTTCTCTCGAAGATGCAGAGAAGGCCGAAAAGGAAGCAGAAAATCTCAAACAGAAAATTGATATACTCAGGAGAGACCATAAAGACTACACCTTTATCTGTGAAATGCTGGGAAAAAATGGAATTCAGCCACTCTTGATGGAAGCCAGTCTGCCCCGACTTGAACAACTTACCCAGCAGTTTCTGTCCTCAATATGCGAAAGGCAGTTCAATGTGACCTTTAAAACCACAAAGGAAACAAAATCAGGAAAAATACAGGAAACTCTGGATATAGTGGTAACAGACCTTGAAACAGGCACAGAAAGGGATATTGCAAACTTCTCAGGTGGTGAAAAGACACTTATAAGACAGGCCATCAGAATGGCATCAGCTGTATTCAGAAGTGAAGTGCATAAAAACCGCTGGGACACCTTCTTCTGCGATGAGTCATTCGGAAAACTGGATGAGGTAAACGCAAGACAGCTCCTTTCAGCCATGAAAGCCCTTACAAATTACTTCAAAAAGGTGGTCTATATAAGTCATGAAAGAGAACTTATAGAAATTGCATCACAGAAGGTGCTTATCGAAAATGGAAAGATTGCAAGGCAATAGAAAGGCAAACTATTATATACATCTTCATTAAAAGGAGAAAAAAATGGGATATAGCAGAGTAGAAATAGTGGATGACCCCCTTGAAGGAAAGCTTTTGGTGGCACAAGGAGAAAAAAGAAAAGGAGGAGCATACATTGCCCGCATCACAGGACTAGACAAAAAATACAAGTATGCCAGGCAATTCATCCCTGAAAGAAATATTAAAAATGGAATTGTAACAGCAAAAGTTCCTTTATCCAGACTCCATTCCCCTTTTGATCTTTTAGAGATACGAGCAGGTGGCTCGTGGAAAAACGACTACAGAAACTTCTACATATATGACGCAGAAAAAGAAGAAGTGGAAATTATAGATGAAGATACACTACGGGAAAAACTTGCAGAAATTCTGAAATCTAAGTAAATCCATGATTGTCAATACAGAACCATTCCACAAAGCACTTACCCTCTTGAAAAGGACAACAGGATCAGAAATGGAAAATCCTTTTTTAGTAATGCATTCCTCAAAAGGGAAGCTACACCTCGCATCCCGGGAAAGCCATATCTCAACATTGATAAAAGTCCCGGTAATGGGAGAAATCAAACCGGTTTCAACTCTTTTAAACCCTATCTATTACTTTACAAAAAACATAAAAAGCAAAGCCATAGAAATTACAGGAAGTAAAAACCTGACTCTCACATCCCTGGGTACACAGGAAAACCTGGTTGTCCCGGCAGTTGACATCACACCGGAAATCAGGCCGGTTTATCATGCAGGAACAAAAATAATCAGGACTTCCAGTCTGTTACATGCACTTGACCGGGTGAGCCTTCCCCTTCAGGAAGAAGATGTCATAGCAATTACCGCCAATTCTCTTTCAGGGTACAGCCAGAATATCATCACCTCAGCCACAATCCCCATTTCAGACATCAATGGACTATTGCCTTATGCTCCGGCACGAAGGCTAATCAAACTGCTGAAACTATGCCCTGAGAACCTGCAATACACCACAGGCATGGAAAACCACATCAGATTTACCGCAAGAAACAACCCTCTTGAAATAGAGATAACCGTTAGCCCCGATGCTCTCATACCATCAGAACTCCCTGCTATTCCAGCACCACAACCGTCATTTTACGTTGAAACACAGTTCCTCTACCATAGACTGCGCCGCCTGAGCCTTATAACAAAAGGAATCCCCACAAAAACCCTGCTCCACTTCGATGGGCTGAACCTGCACGTTACCACATCCAACAGTCACCTTACCTCCTCGTTTTCCATCAGCACAAGATCCCTATCTTTCAATCCTGCCTTCATACCATGCAGACTTAGACCCCTACTGTCCTTCGTTTCCGCTGTAAGAACTACCAGGAAGATATACTTCTGTATTAGTGAAAAAACCTGGCTGCTGAAAAATAATCTCGCACTGATGGCTATAATATCCTGTGGTGTCAAAAATAAAATACAATGACCTTCAGGCAGTGCTGGCCTCCACGATTTGAAAAAGTAAGCTAGAGGAAGATAACTATGAAAAAAGCAACTTTTTATTTCGACGGAGTCTGTCTCCCGGTCAATCCTGGAGGAACGGGCACATTTGGTATTGTTGGAGTAAGCAACAATCAAATTATCTGTGAAAAATCAGGAATAGTCTCAGAAACCAGCACCAAGAATATTGCTGAATGGACTGCCTTCATAGAAGCCCTAAAAGAAGCACAAAAACTTAATATTACACACCTTACTGTTAAAGGAGATAGTCAGCTTGTAGTAAACCAGATTAATAATATCTGGCGAGTGAGAGACGGAAATATCGTGAAATTGCACAGGCAGGCAAAGGAGCTCCTAAAATACTTCCAGGAAGTAAACGTAATGTGGATAAGAAGAAAGGGAAATCTGGCTGACAGACCGGCGCATCTAGCCTATATCAAATATATTGAACAAAAACCAAAACAAAGGGCACAAAAAGAAAACTATCGCATAACAAGATTATCCCCGGGTGCATACCGGGTAATTACAGATAAAGAAAAGACCTACACAGTGCGACCTGATGAACCATCCTGCACATGTCCGTTTTTCCAGCGAGTCAACAGTTACAGACTCCATATAAGAAGTGGCATAGTCATAAGATGTAAACACATCTTTGCAGTCCAGGCCTATGCGAAAAAATAAGAAAACAGGCTTTCAAGAAATCAGCGAAAACGAAATTAAAAATCAGATTCTCCAGTATCTCACCGCAAGAGGTATCTTTGCCTGGCGACAGAACTCAGGGGCATTTATTTACGAGAATAACAGGCAGAACCACAAAAGACGATTTGTCCGCTGCGGTATCCCGGGAATTTCTGATATTATCGGCTTTTACAAGGGCACTACCTTCTTTCTGGAAGTGAAAACACCAACAGGCAAACCCACAAAAAACCAGAAACTTTTCCTTGAACAGGTCAATAAAAACAATCAGCTCGGCGTAATTGTAAGAAGCCTGGATGACTGCATTGAACTGTTCGAAGAGTGGGATAGGAAAGCAAACCTTGAATATCTCAGGAAAAGATTCTCAAAATAGACAGAGGAGTTAGAAGTGAAAATAAAGTTCTACATGGCCAAAAAAACGCTCAGAGGTAAAAAAAAGATATACAAACCCGGAGACTTCATTGCCCTCTCTCCTGAAAAAGCACAGCCCTTTGTTGAAAAAGGCTCACTAATTCCTGTGGTTGAAACAATCCGCAGAGAAATTGCCTCTTATGGAGGAGTAATCTTTGTAAAAAGTGCTGTTCTGCAGGAAAATATAGCATTTTGCCTGAAAGAAAGCGAAAATAAACCGCACGGAATCATCACATATACAGAAGAAGAACTTGCTTCCCTGATACTCAAAAACCCCACCCCGGAATCCCTGAAGATAATACATGAAGTAAAAAAAACACTGGGTGGACAAATTATCAGGTAACCTTCTGGTTTCCCAGGAGATTCTGCATTGAACTACCCCTCCCTTACGGAAGGGGCCTTCCCGGCGGGAAAGTTAAAAAATGTTTAGGAAATAGTTCCACCAGGATATCTCATGTTTAGCTTTTTATCGCTTGACACCCTGAGAATTTGCTTTTTCTATCAGAACCAGATAATCTTGCAGGGCATCAAGAAGTTTAACATTCCCCTTTGCTGCAGCAAGTATGTTACCAACAGCCATGTCATAAGCAGCAGGGTCCATTCCCTGTTCTACAAGTATGTCTCTTACCTCATTGCTTATCTCGTTGAACATAACAACTGAGTTTTCCCACAAAGTTTTTTGTTTATACCACTTGTATGTGGTATATATTCCAACAATACAGAAAAATGTTATAAGAAGGCTTATAATGTGGACAGCCCCCCGATTTCTCAGTTTCCTCATCACTGTGCCTCCTCAATACACCTTAAATGCCCCTTTCCGGTTCTCTCTATGGGGGGAGGCAAGATTTAGAATCATTCTACCCTGAGTTTCAATCCCTTATAGGTAGGCTAAAAACTACAACATTTCTAAATACTTACCTCTCTGGTATTTCAAAAACACAGCATATAAACAAAGTCAAACAAAAAAAGATGCCACAATGTCCCTTTCAGTCACTTCTACAAAGCTCAACAGCCACGGTAAAAATGTCTATTTCTATGTTAGAAAAAAAACCAGGAAAAATTTTTATGGAAGAACGGGAACTGCCTCTTATTTATGACTCCGAAGAAAAAAAGGCAGACAAAGCCTATATAAAAGCCAGAACAGTCAAAAAACCAGAGGGGTTCTTCAAGGTATATGTGGAAGGAAATAGAAAACTCCTCGCAGATGCAATACTTAGCGCATTCATAGGAGAACCAGAGTTTGCGGGAAATTTCCTGGATAGTCTTTTCCTGAACCTCAACTCTGCCGTAAAGAAAAACGCAATTTCCCTACATACCCAGGAGGAAGAAACTAACAAAGTCCTCTATAAGTTTGCCAACAACAGACAAACAGCGGTTCTTTTCTGGAATAACGAGTGTGGCATAGCAATAGAAATTTTGGAAAAACTAGAAAGAGATTTAAAAATCAATTAGAAAAAATCAATAGCACATGGCTTTTCCAAAGGAGCCAGAAAATAGGAGGTTACCATGAAGAATAAAAACGGCGAAAGTGTTGCAATAAAAGTTAGAGCAATCGGCCAGGAAGCATTCCAGGTTGACATTCAGGGAGATAAGGAAATTCTCGCAGAAGCCATTCTAAGTACATTCCTAGATGACCCCGAACTGGCCATTAATTTCTCCACAACCCTTTTCTCAAATCTTCAGGTTGCGATTCAGAAAAAAGGTGCCTTCCTGTGTGTACCAGGAAAAAGTGAGAAAAGAGCAGCAAAAATACTGAGTATGCTGGCCAATGATATGGAACTGGCCCTTACCCTATGGTGTGGAATTTTCCAGACAATAGCAAATACCAATGAGGCATCTCCTGCTGAATACGTGATTCCTGAGGGCGAAACCATTCAGTAAACTTAACACTGTGCCAAACTGATCTTCAACCTGTGGGTGTAGTGCAGGCATCTCAACCCTACTAAACTGTCTGTTAAACTTAAATCAGGCCATTTTTTTAAAAAACAAGCACTGTCAAAACCAATGCAATTTTAAGAAAATCCTTAAACTGTAATAAGATAACTAACAAATAAGGAAAAAATTATGCAGAGGGATGGACCAAATAACAATCATAGCAAAGAACGTTTCACCTGCCTGGAAACTCAAAACGATAATGGGAAAAGCATCCCATTTGAATTCTGGGCAACGGAGGGACCCTATGAATGGTAAGCAGAAAATTAAAGATATTGCTTTACAACAAAATGAAAAGCTCACAATACCCTTCACCGAGGATATTGAAAATGCCCTCATCCCACGTGTTTCCAGGCGATGCCAGGGAATCGAATTAAACTCTAGCAACGAACTGATCATTATAGCCAGCACCACAGGAGGACTAAAAAGCACATTTATCTCTAACCTGATGCTGAATTATAAGCTTATAAATCCCGATGGATATATATTCTTGCTTACCTATGAACTGCCAAACCATGTATATCAGTACAGGGCTTACAGTGCCCTTCTCTCACAGCTCAAACCAACTGACCCACTTGAGACCTTCAAACAGGTTTTCACCAATACTTTTTTTATAAGGCGTGTCCCTGCAAATATCATGCTGAAAAAGATGAAGCAACTTAGAGACTGCCTGCCCCTGGATAAGGCTGATAGTGAAATTATCTTTATTATTGATCCCCTTCAGCCAGTTTTTGAAACGGCACTCCACCATTCCAGTGTCAAGGATATCCGGGTAGCTGCAAATGAACTGCTACACCAGATTAAGGAAATCTCCCAGAGGCAAGGCATTACCACTATTGCAATAAGCGAAACCAATCGAGGAGTTGCCCTTAAGCTGCACAGCAGGCAGCAGCAAAAACCCTTTCAGGATATGCGTGATGAAATCAAGTTTGCCCTGCAATCCAGCCTCCGTGAGACTGGCTGTCTGGAATTCAGGGCCACACAGCTATACTTTCTCACCTGGTGGGATAATGGGGAACTTAAAACTGCACCGCCCAGGCCAGCACCAGAAGAAGTTGAGGGGATTCTTCTGAACCTAAAAAACACAGAAGGCCCAGAAAAAGACTGGAATATGACATGGTATCCAAGTCAGTACTTAATCAAAGTTAAAGGAGAAATCAAATGGACGTAAAGAAGGGTAAAAGCATAGCTGAATATCCCATCCCACTGGGCAAAACACCTACCTTTTTAGTAGATAAGAAGAGGCATCTGGGAACTGCCACGCATCCCTATTCAATCGTCACACCATATTGCACAATGCATGTAGTCGGAGAGACCCTGAATACCTATGACCAGTCTGTTGTAATTGCAATGCTGCTGGACCCTATCATCCAGGACGGCAAAATGGAATGGAGGGGAACTGCCTACAGACTGCTTAAGAGGATGTGTCCACACAGACGCCCAGGTAATGATGACTATACCAGGCTCCGTGCCAGTCTAACACGACTTTCAAACACCACCGTTTTTATTGAAAAACCCAAATCAGAGAAATATTTGTTTGACCACAACAAGGTAATTTTCAAAAAACAACCAATCATCCATTACGTAGAAATGGAGACAGAAAAAGGAAGGGTTAAAGAAATAAGGGTTATATTTGCAACTGAATTTGCGGAGTGGGCCAAGCAGCACCTCATAGGGCTCATTAAACTTAACATATGGAACAAACTATCACCAACTGGCAAGGCACTATATACATTTTTAATTTCCCAGAGGGGGGCAAGATACACCATGTCTGTTTTAACCAGGGCACTGCAGATTAGGTTTTATCGTGGCTGTGCTCGTGTTAAAGAAAAACTTGCAAAGCAACTGCAGATCCTGCAGAAAGAAGGCATAATTGAAACTTATGGTTTTGATAACGACACAATCTGGTGGAAGAAGACCAAATGTTAGAGACAACAAACTATCGTGGTTTTGGCAACAAACTATCGTGGTTTTGACAACAAATTATCGTGGTTTTGGCAACTACCCCTCCCCCAAAAAGCAGATGTGGCGGGCATTTCCAGACGAAAAATTTTGGGTAGGTACTTATAGGATCCTATAGGATCCTATAATAGGGGGCGGTGGTTTAAACACCGCCCCCTATTTAAAAATAATAAATAATTTTAATAATTTTAAAAAAAATGAGAACGCAAAGCGTTCTCATTGTGCCGATTTACTAAAGTAAATCGGCATGTATTTAATTATTTAAGTATATTCTTAACAAGGCCTTTCAGACTTTTACTTCTCTTAAATTTTTTCTCAAAGAGGAAAATTTAAGGAAAGGCTTCGAGAGCGCTTAAAGCGCTCTCTCGCACGATTTTGCTTTAGCAAAATCGCCTTTGGCAAAAAGGAAAAATTAAAAATTCTAACTTTTCGACAAAGAGAAATAAAAAAACAACACTATCTCCTCAATGGAAATAAAAAAGAAAAATTCCCCCACCCCCCAATTCCGCCGACCCCCCTCCCCCAAAACAGCCTGAAATGGCACTTTTTTGAGGGTTAAGGCCAGAAAACCATTGAGTAAACTTAAACCATGTTTCTTAAATCACTCACCTATGATGAATTTCTCCAGGCTCTCAGGAAAAGAATGAAAAGGGAAAAACATCGGGATCTCCTGACACGGCTACGTGACTGGCGGTTTCAACCCATGCGATTCCTTATAGATGCACATAAGAAAACTTTTACCATTACAAATCTTTCAATCAACCAGTTACTTAAACGATTTTCTTACCCTAAAGACCTCTTTGATCGATTCCCGCTGAGTCTGCAGGAAGAAACGCTCAATTACCTTCTGGCCACTTCAGAAGACAGAGCTTTATTCAGGTTGAAGCATGAAAATACAATTCGTGCCGTATTATCCACACACTACACCCCAATGGATGATGTTACTGTTTTCCAGCTGCTTCACCCACATTTGAAGAAATCAAGGCTTGCCTTTGCCTGTTTAACCGAAACCGAAACATATGCACGATTTTTCCTCTACAGAAAGAAAATAGAAGACATACCGGTGATCTGTGGATGTGCGGTAAAGAATTCAGAAACAGGAAACGCCACACTAACCCTCTGCCCAACAGTCTATCTGAAGCCTTTTGGAATAACCATTTTCTCCCGGAAAAACCTTCTGGAAATACGCCATGTTGGAAGTATCAACAAAATCAAACACCAGACCTCAGACTTTCACCACAAACTCAAACACAATCAGGAAAAAATCCTGTCCGTTCTCAAACATGCAAATATTAATACTTCTCAAGTCAAGAGTGTCTTTAAGGACCTGAAACTGCACTTTCATCAGAATAGAATAACACTGCTCAATCTGATAGAAACTATTTCTCTAGCTCTCAAGGGTCAGCCCTTCAAAATTAGAATGGCAACTGAGGAACAGATAAGCTCTTTATGTGACTGGAGGTAAAAGTGAATAACTGCGAAAGGTATGCAAGAACTCTTATCAGGATATACAACGCATTTCCACCTGTAAACGGAGTTTTTACACGGAGAAAAAGAGATAGAGCAATCAGTTTTGTAAGAAGAAGAATACTGGATCAGGCAAAAAAAACCAATATCACGGAGTTCCGAATCCAGGTTAACCGGCACGTCTATAACGTAACCATCCAGGATGAAAAACTCCTGAACATAAGTCTCCTGTGGGTTATTCCATTTTCTGGATGAAAGATGACATACAGAAACCACATGTTGATTAATCTCAGCGCTGCCCTCTGGCTTAATGCCTCTCTGGAAAATACAGGAGTCCTGGTCCTCTCCTCAGTCTTTCCAGATCTTATTGATTACTACACCCTGAACGAATATACCTGGTGGGAAGAACACCGGGGCCTTTCTCATTTTTGGGCGTTGTATATCGCTGGCTATATCGCTGGAACTACACTCCTTCCACCACAATCGCTTGAACACTTCCTGTACCTCATTACAGGATGCTTACTGCATATTTTTATGGATTTTTTAACTCCCATGGGCATCCCTGTGCTAACTCCCTCACGCCGAAGGAGCATTTCTCTTTTCAAAACTGGATCCTTCAAGGAAACATTCTTTACACTTTGTATCTTTTCTTTGAGTGTGTATCTGAGAGGTAGAATGTGGCTTGAGACACAATTCCCCGGATTGATATAAAATGCTAAGGCCGGCAGATATTAAACAGAGTATTGATCTGGTCAGTATCATCTCTGAATCAGTACAGCTGAAACGTAGCGGAAGACGCCTCATGGGACTCTGCCCGTTTCATTCAGAAAAACACCCCAGCTTCTGTGTAGACCCTGAAAAACAGCTTTTCTACTGCCACGGTTGCGGTGCAGGTGGAGACGTCTTTAACTTTGTAATGAAGCTCCATAACTATTCATTCCATGAAGCCCTTACCTTTCTTGCAGAAAAAGCAGGCATCAGGGAAATTGAAGATGAAAGGCTGAAATTCCTCAAGCAACTCCAGACACTATTCCGAAAAACCCTTCTTCTCTCACAGAAGGCAAGGATATATCTCACCAAAAGAAAGATAACCCCTGAAAAGGCAGAATATTTTGGCATGGGACTTGCCCCAAAAAACCTGCTTCAAATCCTCAAAGAAAAAAACCAGCTGCTTCAGGCACAGATGTCAGGTTTTAAAAACGAGAACTTTATTCGACTGCTTCAGGGAAGGCTCACGCTTCCTTTCTACGATAGATGCAGGAATCTGGTGGGGTTTGCTGCAAGAACACTGAATAATCAGGTCCCAAAATACATAAATACTGAAGAAACCGAGTTTTTCAAAAAGAAAAACCTTCTTTTTGGCCTTAACTTCCTGAAGCAAAGAGAAAAAGTTTATATTGTAGAAGGGTATTTCGACTGTATCTCATGTTTGATTAACGGAATACCCTCTGTGGCCGCAGGCAGTACCTCTTTTACCACACATCAGGCAAAACTGCTCAAGGGTTTTGACAGGGTGGTTGTTGCTTTTGACGGAGATCATGCCGGGAAAAAGGCAACAATGCGTGCCTTTAAGATACTGGTAGCTGCCGATATCTACCCCCATGCCATCTTTTTGCCTGAAGGAGAAGACCCTGATTCACTGCTGAGAAAAGGCAAAAAAGAGCAATTCTTACGCCTTCATGAAAAAGATCTTTTTAAACTCATCATAAACACAATAGAAAAACTCCCACCACAGAAAGCAATAACAAAACTGAACAATCTGGCAGGTTTTCTGGCAAATATACACTCACCTCTATCAAAACTTCTCCTCCAACAGATCAGAAAAACCTTCTCCATAAAAATAGAAAAGCAAACAAGAAAACACCTGGAAACGGAAGAACAAATCCTTCAGATTCTCCTCTCCAGTCCAGAACTGGTAGAAAACCTTGAAAAAAGACAATTATTTGAGGCAATGGAAAATTCCGAAATAAGGAAAACACTTAAATATTTTGCAAAACATAAAACACTCCCCGAAGGACATACCCACATGAACCTGCTTGCCAGAGCCAGCATCTATCCAGCTCAAAAAAATCTCATAGAAAGGGCCATAAGATACCTTGAAAGAAAAAAAGTCTGCCGGGAAATAGTCCGCCCCTCTGAAAAATCATAGCAAATAAGGGCAGAAACCTTCCCCTTCTGTCACATTTAAACGGAAACTTTTAGAAGACTATCCTGATAGACTCAATCAAAACCACAGTTTTCCTTTTTTAAAAAATAAATAAGGAGGTATGTGATGAACTACCCGATTTACAGGATTTACAGAAGCAAAGCAGCACTTAGATTTACTCTATCCCGGACAAATAGTGCTTTTATTGAAGCAGCACCCACAATCCCTGGACGTGAGCAACAGCAGGTTCAGAAAGGAGAAAGAAAGTATGACTGGCAAAACCAGAAGCTCAGCATGGCAGTAAGCTCAGAAGAACTCCTGGCCATAGCTGCGGCATGTGAAAGTCTCAGAGTCAAAGGCACTTCACCTCTTCCACCTCTCTATCACGACCCAAAAAAGGGAAATTACAACGGTAACCCCAAGCAATTCAGAATCGATCCATACACAAACCAGACAAGCAAAACACCATTTATAGCCATAGCCAATCTTTCAGAAACAGAGATGGGTAAACAGACACGCAGGTTCTCAATAGGTTTAACCTATGCCAATCTATATGCAATACAGGTTTTCGCCACCAGGGCAGCCTCCATAATGCTTGACTGGGATAGCCCTTACTCCGAGAAAGAAAAGGTAACCCCGGAAAAAGACGAAACTCCCCAACCAGAAAAAACTCCAGAACCTGAAGAAGAAATTATCCAGGAGGAAGAGGAAATTTCAGAAAACGACATTCCTTTCTAACAATGCTTACATTTCAAATTGAAAATCTCTACACAAAAGCCACCGGGCCCGGGCATGAAATGCACATCCTGCGCAACATTCTGTCCTGCTATGTGCCTGGTTACAGTTTTACAAAAGCATACAAAGAGGGCAGGTGGAACGGTAAAAAGTATTTCCTCACGAAAAAGGGATTTCTTCCAACCGGACTTCTGCCCTATGCAATTAAAAAACTTCCTCCCTGGATACAGATAAACAAAATAGATCAAAGAAACATTCCTCAGTTCACCTGCAGGGAACCGTGTGTCCACCAGATTACCCTGAGACCCTATCAGATAGGAGCCATTTCCATTGCCTGCTCGAAAAAGAGGGGAGTAATCCAGGCCCCTGCCGGTAGCGGGAAAACAGAAATAGCCATTGGAATCATAAGCTCCCTTTCATACCCCAAGACTCTCTATCTTGTCCACCAGAGCGACCTTATGTACCAGAGCGCCGAACGAATTAAGAAAAGGCTCCAGTGCGAACCAGGACTCATGGGAGATGGAAATTATAAAGAGAAAAGAATAACCGTAGCCATGGTTCAGACACTCTGGCCCCGCATAAAGGAACCACTTACGGAATTATTCCTGAGAAACACAGAACTGCTTATCATTGACGAATGTCATCACGCTTCAGCTACCACCTGGTATAAAATCGCAATGAAAACACAAGCATTCTTCAGATTCGGTCTTTCTGCTACTCCACTGGTTGCAAACTCACTGAAGAATATGAAGCTGGCAGCCGCCACAGGACCTCTTATTGTAAAGATCAGGGAGGACAAACTTGTTGAACATGGCTATCTGTGCTCCCCCAAAATAAAAATCTTCAATGTCCAGTCTCCAATTCTTCCACCATACATGTCATACCCCATGGCCTATGAACAGGGAATTATAAGAAATGCCACAAGGAATCTCCTGATAGAAGACCTGGCAAAAGGACTCGTTGCAGAGGGAAGAACAGTCCTTATCCTGGTTGAAGCGATAGAACATGGCAACAGGCTTGCCGAGCTACTCAACGCCCCATTCCTGAGCGGGAAGGAAACAAGAAAAATAAGAAAGAAGACCATTTCCTCACTCTCAAAAAAAGAAATAGACATGCTTATCACCACCAAAATCTTCGACGAAGGAATAGATGTGCCAGCCATTTCCGCAGTCATCATGGCTGCCGGGGGAAAATCCTATGTACGGTGTATACAGCGCATAGGAAGAAGCATGAGAACAAATGAAAGTAAAAAGAACCCTGTAATTATTGACTTTCTGGATAACTGCCACCCCCACCTCAAACGACACTCTCTAAAGAGAATCAAACTCTACAGAGAAAAAAATTACCCCATTTCATTCCTTAAAAATCAAATACCCCTGTAAAAGTGCCTTTATAGTTGCATTTTTGCCCTTTCTAAGTATTTTAGAAACAATGAGAAAGGCTATATTTACTTCAAATCATGGGAAATCAAAGGAATTACTGGCATGAACGAGGCTAGACTTCACCCTTTCTACGAACAGCTGGAAGAAAAATACCCGGGAATGATCCGCAATCGTCTAAAAGACTTCTCTGAACTAACTCTTACCAGTGACCTATATATAATCAGAGGCATAACAAGATTTCTGGAAACTCCATCCCGGATTGAAAACTCCAGAAACCTTAATCTTCCACACGACAGCCCGGAGACTATCATGACAATCCTTCATAATATTTCCACTCACACGGTCCTCAACGTTGAAGAGGCAAAAAAACTTAAGAGCTTGTTTAAAAAAGTAAAAGAAAAATGTAATAAGCACACAGCCACCTTTAATAATCATGGACTCATTGAAAAGATTTTCTCCTTCTATACAAAAAAGCAACTTCCACACCACCTGGCTCTTAGAATCTGCACAACATTAACCCCTCAATCGCAGGAAGAACTCCTGAAACAGGCAGGAAACAGGTTAAATAAACTCCTTGTAATTCTATCGAGAAGCCGTTTCCGTAGCAAATTCAGGGAAAATCAAGAAAATAATACCGTGGAAAATCCCACATCTGATTTCCTTGAATCCATGATCGATGAAATCCTCGGTTCGACAAAAGGAAGAAAACTTCTTGCAAAAAAACTCTATAAAAAAATCCAAAACCCGACAATCAGCCTAATAATAAAAAATCTGGAGGAGTAGCGAATGGTAGAAAAGATCAAAGTTCAGTTTGTCCATGATCTTCAGTTTATCAAAAAGGTAAATCCCGCACTCTATGAGAAACTCAGGAAGAATATCACAGATGATAAACTGTCAAAAATCAGTGAAACAGCATTTCACAGAAACTTCCATAAACTCAAAACTGAACAAGGAATGATTCAGGTTTTTGCAGAAATAACTCAGGCCCTGGTAGCCATTTATTATAATGCAAGACAACTTGGCCACATATTCCTCCAGCTGGAACTTCTTCAGGAAACGGACATCCTGTCGCTGCTGAAAAATATACTGGAAAATGTGCAAAAAGAGGATATTGAGGTATTCAAGGCATTCTTCAAAAATACAACACCATTCCCCCACTCCCCAGTAGAAATATGGGAAGAGCTTAAAACCTATATGTGGCAATTGCCAGTTCCTCAAGCTAACTCCGGCGAAAAGGAAAAAGAAAGTCATGGGTAGACAAAAAGTTGGTGTAAGGGTCAACAAATTGCATGCAAAAAGTTGGTGTAAAGGTCAACAAATTGCATGCAAAAAGTTGGTGTAAAGGTCAACAAATTGCAAAAAACAGGTCTTAAAAAATAGGAGGACCAGCAGTGAGTTTTCAGTCCAGAATAAAGTCAAAGGGTATTTTTTCGGACGAACTGGCAATTTTAGAAAAAGTAAACAAAGAAAAAGCAGTTTTTTTCAAGGAACTATCGGGAAAATGTCAAAAAGATAGGCTCAGCCATATAGCCCGGAGTCTGGCAGTAAAGGGACTGGTGGATCTGTGTGTAACCAAAAGAAAGGCCAGTAGAAAATCAAGGTCAGATTTTATGCTTGTTTCTCCTGAAAAAGAGAAAGTTAAGCTGGAAGCTATATTGCAAAACCCAAAGGTACTTGAAAAGGCCTATGATGACTACCTTGAGGAGCTTAGAGAGATTTCTCCACATGCCCAGGTCCTACCTTATAAAATGAAGGTTCCTCTTACACTGGAACATTTTAGGGAGTTAATGGAAAAAAAATACCTTTACCTTCACAAAAGGGGCCTGCCAGAGAAAAACATGAAAGTAGAAGGGATTGCAGCCAACGAAAAAGGCCGCGCGTTTGAGGCCTTCATGAAGCAGACACTGACAGACATTGTTGAAAAAATGAATAAGGAAGAAATATCGCCATCTAAGGCATTAAAAGAGATAACAAAATTTAAGGAGGTGTGTTATGCCAGATTTAATGAGCTATTTGTCAGCTCTTCTAGACTGGAGCATGGGAAAAGGCATGACCCTCAAGATAGCCCCGGAGGAAGAAAAAGCAATATTGAACAAATTGATCAAAGAAAGGCTCAATGACCCCTCTGAAGATGCAAAGGCAGAACTGGAGTTACTGCTTAAGAGGCTTAAGCAGATAAATGGAGAGGATAACCACAGGGTCTTCTGTAAGAAGATGAACTGCTACGTAGATGCAGCAACATGTCTAAAACGTGCAGAAAAGAATGCTGAATGCCAGAACTGTGAGGTTTACCTTAATTTCACAAATAAGCTTCCAATGGAACTTGTAGAGGTAGATCCAAGAACCCTTGAAGACTCAGGCTATGACGAAGGTATTTTCCGGCAGATGAACCCTGAGGAACAGTCCTTCCTTGTTGAGGCAATAAAGAATGTTGGTTTTTTTGTTCCCGTAGTTATCTCTGACAAAAAAATTGTCTGCGGCAGAGAAAGGGTAAAGGCAGCCATAGCCGCAGGTAAAGAGACCATTCCGGCCCTTAAGCTCAATGCTCCTGAACAAAAACTCAGGCTTATAGCGCTTGTTGAAAATGTAGCCAGGAAGGTCCCAAGTGGGGTGGATTACAAAAGGGCTATGGACCGCTATCAAGAATTGAGGGTCAAGCCAGGGGAAATTATTGTTCCCCTTAACCCAGAACAGGCAGTAGACCACATTGAACACCTGCCAGATCAATATAAAGAGGAAATTTCAAAGGCTTACGGTAAAGAGGCACAGAAGATTTATATAAATATGAAGTCCCAGCTTCACCACCTGGCAGGTCTTGTCAAAGATAGAATTAATGAGCTTACTGAAACCATCCGCAACCAAAAAACTGAGCTTCAGGCATTGAAGCTTGAGTATGAAGAAGAAAAGCAAAGACTCACCAGCCAGAACACAGACAAACTGTTTGAATACAGAAGAAGAATTACAGACCTTGAATCACAGCTTAAGCAAAAGGAAAGCACCCTGCAGGCCGAAATAGAAATTCTAAGATCAGAGCTTGAGGACGCAGCATCCAGGAAGAAGGAAATTGAAAGATTATACAATGAGGCAGAAAAAAGGCTTAAGACAAGACCGGTTGTTGAAAAATATCCAGAGGACTATAAGAGACTAAAAGAAGAAACTGCACGCCTTAAGAAACGTATAAAGGAATTTGAAGACAGCACGGACATAGTTCAGAGGTACGATAAGCATAGAGACGCACTGTATGCAGCCTTCTCCTTTTTAAAAATGCATATTCCTTCCCTCAAAAAAACCATCCCACAGGTGGAAATAAAAACCCTGATTAACCATCTCAAGACTCTTACTAAAATACTTGAGAAGGAGATAGAGCATGAAAAAACTTAGAGTTAACTCCCGTGCCTTCGTAAAAGCTGCCATCCTGGTCAGATCAGGACTTACCCTTGAGAAAACAGCCCGCATGGCCGGAGTTTCCGTCAGAACCATTAAGAGGTACTTCAGGTCCAACAGGTCGTCTTTCAAATACACTTCTTTTTCACAACTTACAAAAAAACTCATACTTTACTATACATACCAGGGGTGGGACTTCATGATGATTGCAACCGTGCTCAAAATCCCTCCGGCAAAGGTGCTGGGATTCCTTGACACAATCAGAACCAGTGACATAAAATTCTCCAGATGTGCCTGTGGAGTAGCTTTTCCGGTTACTTCGGACCTCTCAAACAGAATATGTCCATTCTGCGAAAAAAGACGTAAGCAAAATAAGCTACAGGCTTTATAGGAAAGAACCTCGAGACATGGGAATGGAGCATAGAAAAAAATCTCATACGGATATCAGTGAAAAAACGCTCAGAAAGTGGCTTGCTGAAATGTTCCCCCAGCAGGAAAATATCAATGCCCTGCTGAACAAGTGGCTTCAGATACTGCCGTATCATATAGTTGCCATCCTCATTTCTAAACTGCACGACCACTATATCATGAATCCCTCTACCTGGAACAAGTCCCCGGAATATCTCTCTGCAATTATCTATGAGCATTACAGAATTTATGTTGAAGCAGGATCCACAGATACTAAAGGACACCCCCTGGGCCGTCCTGAACCATACTGGTGGAAAAAATTTAGGTTGAGGCAATTATAAGATCCGCTGGAAAGGAATTAAATGTTTTGTTTTTGGTAGAAGAAGGACAGGATATTTTGATTTACGCAGACTGGACGGCACAAAAATCCATGCTTCGGCTAAGACAGAAGAACTGACACTTTTGGAAAGTTTTAGAACCTTTTTAATAGAAATGCGTCTCCTCCCCGACATGAATGTCGGGGTCTCCGGCGCTTAAGGGGAAAATCCGATGAAAAACCTGTTTGAAGTAGAAGCAGCAATAATAGGAGCAATTATTGACAGACCGGAACTGTTCCTGAAACTCAATGAGAAGCTCTCGCCCTCTGACTTCTCCCCACAAAGCAGGCTGATATTCACAGCAATAAAGGAACTATTTTCTGAGACCGGTAAAGTTGATTTTCCCTCTCTTCTCAATAAACTCAACAAAAAAGTTGATGCCAGTGTGCTTAAAGCCATTGCCGAATACGGAAGCTTCACCGTTGACGTTGACAATGCAGCTGAACTCCTGAAAAAAGCCAGCCTCAAAAGAAAGCTTGAGTCAGCACTTTCAGGAACACTAAAGCAGCTGTCTCAAAATGCCGAACCAGAAGAAATAGCAAGAAAGCTTGAATACACACTCTGCCAGATACTTTCGCAGAAATATAGATATAACCCGGAAATACCTGATCTCCTAACAGAATATGAACTCTTTGTCAGGGAATTAAAGAGAAACCCCTGGCTACCGCTTCCTTTCACAAGAATACAACAGGCAATTGGAGGAATTATCCCGGGAACATTCTGGATACTCGGAGGTTATACCAGCAGGGGCAAAACTTCAACCGTGGTGGAACTGGCAACCTATCTCCTCAAAAAAGATGCTGTGGTTGTCCATTTTTCCCTTGAAGAAGAGAGAAAATTGACCGTGTCAAGGTACCTGGCAAACCTTACAGGAATTCCCATTCTCGCACAGCTTAAAGAAAAACTGAACGGAGAGGCTGCCAGAACCCTGGAAGATGCAAAAACCTATCTTTCCAGCAAGTCCCTTTACATCTACGATGATGTTTTTGACCTCCAGGATATTTACTTCAGGTCACAATTTGTCCAGACAGAAAAGGGTAAAATTGATTTAATAATAATTGACTACATTCAGCTAGTAAAAATTCACGGCTGTAGAAACCTCACGGAAAAGATGGATGCAGCAGCAATCACCTTTCGTGAAATATCAAAAAGGCTAAATACAACAGTCATAGCAATTTCACAAATAGGAAGGGAATATACAAGGGAATCGGCAGCTATAGGCTTCAAGGGAAGCGGAGGCCTTGAAGCTGCCTGTGATATAGGACTCTGGATAGACCCCGTGCCGGATAAAGAAAGGCAATTTTACCTGAAATTGAGAAAGCACCGGCTTGGACCAACAGGAATTTTCCTCATGGAATTTACAAATACCTTCACCTCAGTAAGAGAAGTAAACGATAAAAACACAAAAAATGAGTTTGATAAAACTCCAGGCCAGATTGAAACCAGCATTGACGAATCCCGGGAGTTTTTTGAAGAAAACCTGGAAGAAATTGATGAGTACTGAACCTATTCCCTCTTCTGATTTGAGATATAAAGGGCCAGAATCAGGTAGTAGTGGCTTCAACTTCCAGCTACCAGAAGTGGTCAGAATGGATAAACAGGAGAGAAGGACTGATGGAAGAAAAAACTATTGATATCAGGCTAGTCAAATTTGACCCTGTCATTTACCCACGATCCACACAATCAGCAGATGAGATAGAACGATACGCAGAACTGATAAGAACAGGCACGGAGCTACCCCCAATCAAGCTTGACCACAGGTACCGGATTGTGGATGGTTATCACAGGTGGCAGGCACACCTGAAACATCACCTCAAGACAATAAGGGTTATCTTCGTGGACACGGCAGACGATTTTGAGGCCCTGCAAATGGCATCCTATCTCAATGCTGTTCAGGGTATGCCATTAACAAAAGACGATCGCAGGAAAAATGCAATAAAGCTCTATCAAATGGCGTGCCACGGATTCGCTCCACCTTCTGAGAAAAAAATGAAGGAAATTGCAAGGGCAGTGGGGGTATCATGGCAGACACTTTACAGGTGGACAGCTGAAGTCAGGAAAAAAAGAAAGCATGAAAGAGAAAAAAAAGTAACAGAACTACGCAAACAGGGAAAAACCCAGGGAGAAACCGCAAGAATCCTTGGCATTTCACAACGAACAGTCAGTGATGTGGAAAGAACAACCCCTTTTAGCAAAAATTCGCAAATGAGAATTTTTGCCAGGGAGGGGAAAAATAACAATTCCTTTGGTTTTACTTCCCGCAGGGAATGCCTGGCAGCCATGCAGGAATTAATAAAAAGCGATATTCCCTCCTGTGAGGAAGGAATAATTCAGAGCAAGATAATTTCCAGTTACACACAGATCAAAACAGAAAGACAACGCTATGGTATTGACATGGAAACATACAGGCATTTCCGGCAGGAAATACAAAAGCATACTGCGAATATATTAACTGAAATGGATTACCTCAATAATAATGTAATAGGACTTCTGGCCCA
>Ga0190361_1000315_pt1 | contig 20299 bp, 21 predicted proteins | sample 48721845_MG_FD_161273 | JGI IMG/M metagenome (GOLD analysis project Ga0190361, IMG submission 161273) | Hydrothermal vent microbial mat bacterial communities from Southern Trench, Guaymas Basin, Mexico - 4872-18-4-5_MG | ecosystem: Environmental > Aquatic > Marine > Hydrothermal vents >... | reverse complement strand
CCTTCCGCCGTCTCTTCGGTCACTATGTCTCCAAAGAAAAAATCATTCAGGAAATGAAGCAGGCCGGCTATCAATTAGAGCAAGAGCTAAACTTTCTGCCTCGACAACACTTTACTATCTATAAACTTCCTCTAACTTAAACTTCCTTTTTCTTTCCTAACTCCCTCAAGAAATTAGCCTTATTCCTTTTTTATCTTTTTGCTCTTCTCTTTAATATATTTGTCTTTTCTTTTTTTAATTATAGTCTTACTTTCTTCTTGAGACAGCTCAATTCACCAAATCCCCAGAAAGGGGTCAAGAAAGGTCAAAATTCCAGCTGGGCTCTTCATTAAGAATTGTCGATATTCCAGAGCTTTTTCGCCAGCTTCCAAAGTCAAGACTTGAGCTGGCCTCCTCATCAAGAACTTAATTCTAAGAAAAGCCTGCTCCAGGAGCAGGTCTTTGCCTTTTGCCGGGGAATATTTGAATAATTATATTTTTTAATCTCTATCAGTCAGTTTAAATTCTTTATCCTCTATCCTTTATCCTTCATCCTTTTTGAGTCGGTTTAATCTCAAAATTCCTTCTCCTACCAGCCGGTCCCTCCCCAAAGCCAAGGAGAAGCTCAAGTCATAAGAAAGTAATAAGAGAATAAAAAGGAGCCAATTTCAAACCAGCTAACCACGCACTTCTTCCCTGGGGAAGTTTTGCTGCCTGTTCAGGGTGAAAACTTGACCCCAGCTTAACCGGCCAATGGCGAAAACCTAGCTCCCAATCATTTTTTAGATTAAAGGTGAAAGGTAAAGAACTAACCCTTTTTAGTTAAGTGATTAGTTGATTTGCGAAATTTGAAGTCCTGACTTCGATCCTTTTTATCTTTCCGCCTCGGAAAGCTGGCGGTGGATGGCGGCGGCCGCCTTTCGGCCGTCTCCTAAGGCCAGAATTACCGTAGCATTTCCCCGGATAGCGTCACCCCCGGCGAAAACACCCGGCAAGTTGGTCTGTAAATTATCATCAACCTGGATAAGCCCCCAGCGATTGACAGCCAATTCCGGCGCTTGCTTAAGAAAAAGCCGGTTAGGCGTGGTTCCCAAAGCTTCAATCACCGTCTCCAGCTCCAAGACAAACTCACTCCCTTCAATGGGCAGAGGCCGCGGCCGACCGCTTGAATCTGGCTCACCCAGTCTCATCCGGACCAATTCCACTCCCCGGCACCACCCCTTCTCGTCTCCTAAAAAACGTCGTGGCGCTACCAGTTCCATCCAGATAATACCTTCTTCAAGGGCGTGCTGAATCTCTTCATCTCTGGCCGGCGACTCTTTTCTAGTCCGACGATAAAGGATATATACTTCTTCTGCTCCCAGCCGTCGGGCACAGCGAGCCGCATCCATAGCCACATTTCCCGCCCCAATGACCCCGACTCGCCGGCCACAAATTATCGGAGTGTCATACTCCAGGAAACGATAAGCTTTCATCAAATTTACCCGAATTAAAAACTCGTTGGCCGAATAAACACCTTTTAAATTTTCTCCCTCAATTCCCAGAAAAAGAGGCGCTCCGGCTCCGGTGCCAATAAAGATGGCCGCAAAGTCTCGTCTTAATTCGGCAAAAGGAATATTCTGCCCAACAAAAAAATTAAGGCGAAATTCTACTCCAATTTCTTGAAGATAAGAAATCTCATAATCCACCACTTCCGTGGGCAAACGAAAAGCGGGGATACCGTATTGGAGGACCCCTCCAGCTTTATGAAGAGCTTCAAACACCACCACCTGATAACCCCAACGCCGTAAATCATAGGCACAAATCAAACCAGCTGGGCCAGAACCAATCACGGCCACCCGTTGGGGTCTTTCTTTAATCTGGAGCTTCTCCCGAAGACCTCTGGCCCGGGCCCAATCAGCCACAAAAGCTTCCAGCTTGCCAATATTAAGGCCGCGCCCATCCTGGGCCAAAGGACAGACCCCCTCACATTGACTTTCCTGAGGGCAAACCCGACCCGTAATAGCCGGCAAAGGATTATCGGCCTGAATAATGAAAAAAGCTTCCTGGAACCGTCGCGCCGCTATGGCCCGAATCATATCCAGCACCCGCAAGTGTATCGGACAATAAACTTCACAGGGAACTCCCCGACACTGCAGACAACGTTGGGCTTCTCGGACGGCCTCTGCTTCAGTATAACCTAAAGGAACAGAAGAAAAATTTTTGATTCGTTCTTCAGGCGACAATTCCCGCATCGGGACCCGTCGTCCGCCAATCTTAATCACTGCTTAACCTCTTAGGATGAAGTTCTTTGGGGGCCAGACCCTCTCTTTGGGCTGCTAATTGGCGCCGATAAGTCTCCAGAGCTAATTTCTCTTTTTGACGAAACATCTCCAGTCGACTAATCACATCATCAAAATTCACTCGGTGGGCATCAAATTCAGGCCCATCAATACAGGCTAGTTTCATGGTTTGACCGAGAAAAACTCGACAGCTGCCACACATACCAGTCCCATCAACCATAATTGTGTTAAGGCTAACAATCGTCTTAATCCGCTGGGGCCGCGTGACCTCAGCCACCTTCTTCATCATTGGAGCTGGACCGATAGCAATTACGCGATCAATTGCCGGGGAGCTGGCCCCAGCTGGTGAATTTATCCAGCGGGCCAAGACATCCGTCACCAGTCCCTTTTCTCCCTGGCTGCCATCATCAGTAGTAATAAAAACCTGGGAACTGGCTTGGCGAATTTCTTCTACCAAAATAAGCCGCTCGGCTGTCCGGGCCCCAATAATCGTCAGAACCTCATTACCCACTGCCTTTAAAGCCTTAAGAATCGGCCAGAGACAAGCAATGCCAGTTCCACCCCCGACGCAGACTACTCGGCCGAAACGCCGAATCTCACTGGGATTGCCCAAAGGTCCTACACAATTTTCTAGATATTGCCCCTTCTGAAGAAGACTGAGATGAAGGGTGGATTTACCTACCACCTGAAAAACGAGAGAAATTATCCCCTTTTCCGGCTGAGCCTCAGCCACTGTCAAAGGAATTCTCTCTCCTTTTTCATGCGTTTGAATAATGACAAATTGCCCTGGCCGAAAACGCTCAGCTACATGGGGGGCCTCTATTTTATAAAGATAAATTTCTGGGCACAGTTGACGCCGCTCAATAATTCTGGCTTTCATAGCCGCTGTTCCTTTTTGCTGACTTCGCCCCGGCGTTCGACCTTAATGGCCAGCTCAGGACAAAACATTTCACAAAGTCCACAGACCAGACACTTTTCAGGATGAAGGGCCACCGGATAAGAATAGCCCCGCTTATTTTTAGTCTCAGCCCAAGCCAATACCCCGGTCTGACAAACTTCAAGACATATCCCACATCCCTGACACTTCTCGCTCTCTAAAAAAATTTCCGCCTCTCCGGTGGACCAGTTATCATCAAAGGCTTTTTTCCGATGGTCACGAGGAGAGGGGAGTCGGTTGACAATTTCGCCCACAATTATTTGATTCTGCCGCAAATCAAGTTCCTGGAGGGGTTGACCCGAATAAAACTCTGTCCATTGGTCATAGAAAAGAAACCGCTCACTGGCACTCAGGCAGCGATTCTCCTCGACTTCCCAAACAACGCAAGGAAGAACCACCTCAACAAAAGAAAAGGCCGGCCTCAGAAGAGCCTTCTTTAGGGTTTCTCGGAACCAGCCAACTTGGAGTGGAGTCCAGCGAGCCAGTAGCTCCGGCTGTAACCGGGCGAAAAAAAGCGGGAGGTTAAAAGGCAATTCATCTTCTCCGGTGACCGACATTCTTCTCAAAGGCGTGGCGGCCGAGATGCATGAGTCCCGGCTGGTAAAAAGACAATTATTAAAGTGAATTACCACTAAGGGAAAAAGAGGATTATTCTGAGGCATATTTATCTCTCTAGGCGAGGGTCGCTCAGTTGGCCAAGAGAACCAAGCTTCTTTTGTGTCTTTCATCAAACTCCTGGCTCTATTTTCGTCCCCCTCTCGCTCCTTAATTAGAGCTAGCCAATCTTCGCCGCCAGATAAGAACAAATCTAAGTTATTCATTAAAACGATGATAGCTCCTTTCTCTGAGGGAAGGGGATTGACTAAAAGTTCCTGCCAAAGAGCCTCCCCCAATCGTCCGTTATGGACCACTTTAAGAGGTAAGAGTTGTCCTAATTTTTGGCCTAGAGGATAGAGACAGCCCGTGCCGATAATCATTTTTAACTGGGCAGGCTCCAGTTCCACCGCCTCCAGGGCCTCCAGGAGAGCAAAAAAGGTTGAACCCAAACCACAGCCAGGACAAAGTTGAGGTGAAAAGGAATTTCTCCAAGTTGAAGCTGCTCTTTGCAGAAATTCTTTGGCCATGTTTCCTATGCTATTTTCTAGGTGAACCGCTAATAATTGTCACCCTCAATCGGCTATTCCTCCTTTGATGTAAAAGTTCCTAGCCTCATTTCGCCAATTTACTCCCTCTCTTACCTTGCTTCTGCTTGAGCTAGGCCGCATTTATTCCTCAACGAGTTTCTCCGGGGCAAGAAAGATTTTTTCTGCCCTCAAGGATTCGTTATCAATCCTTCTGAAGAAAGCCAACCGCAATTTTACTCCCCGGCTCTAAAGTCATCTCGGTGGCTGAAGCTTGGGGGAGTATCTCACAACTCGTTTTTAGCCACTCCATTCGCTCAACTACTGCCCCTAATTTCTCCTTATCAGCCCAGATTAAAAGACAAGGAGACATAATCTCTAAAAAGTGGAATCCCGGGCGCCCTTGCAGAGTTTGTTTCAAAGCTAGGGTAAGTCGCCGGACATGAAGGGGCGTCCAACGAGAAGCAGAGACGGCCCCCCGACGGCTAGCTTCAGCGGGAAGATTAGCTACTTGAACTATTTCTTTCTCGCCTTCTCCCGGCCAAGGAATTTGTCTCCTAGGGTGATTAAAAAGAGACAGGAGCCCAGAATTAATGTATAAAGTTACTACATGGCCTTGAAGCTGAGCGACGTTAACCTGGGGCCCGCTTTCGGCCCAGCTTTCCTCCTCTCCTAAAGAATCTCCGCCAAGAGGATTTCTGAGTTGCCGATCAGCTTCATGCCCAACACTTTTCATCTCTTGAAGGCTTTGAGATCGCCTCCGGCCCAACCCTGGTCTACCCGGTAAGACCGCCGCCCAGCCACCCACTAAAACATCCGCTTCACTGGCCAGAAGAACAATTTTTCTCTTCGGGTTCCTGTTGGCTAAGGAAAAAGCCTGACTCAACAACTCCCCAGGGGGCACTACCTGTCCAGGAAACTTATCAGCCCGGCTTAACAGCCCGAGACAGCCCATCTCCGAAAGAACAAGACCCAAACTTTTGGGATAAGCCAGAGCACACTCTTGGACAGCCCGCAATAAACTCTGAAGCACAATCCCCAAGCCGCAACCCGAACACCATTCAGCCGGAGTCTGGAGGTCAGGAAAAGCAGAAGCGAGGGGATGGACCGTTCCGTCCCGAGTCATAACGGAGAATTTTCACCAATAAAGAAGAGCTTGTCAAGTTAAATTCAGTCAATTTTAACTATCTATAAAAGTTGTTTTTGCTTGCTATTAAAATAAAATCGAAACCAGCTAATATAATATTTGTATATACGCATTAATGGATATTATCTGTTATCCTAATTAATTATTTGAGATTATAATAATTATTACTTACATTTAATTTTTTGTCTTCAGACTACAAGCCAATAAAGATTTTAACCGTGGTGAAATAAATGAGAAGTCCGGTAATATCAACAATTGTGGTCAAGGCCGGGCTGGCCACTACCGCTGGGTCAAAGTGAAACAAAGCTGCCCCTAAAGGTAAAATAGCCCCAATTAACGTAGCCGTAATCACCTGGAAACAGAGAGCCAAAGCCACAGCTATGCCTATCTTACCTAAGGGCACCCCTTCGCCTTGATAAGAACCAGCGACCAGGAGAAATCTTCCATAAGCTATCATTCCCAGTAATATTCCTAGTAAAATGGCGATTTGTGATTCTTTATAGAGAACTCTTAATAAATTTTTTGGTCTTATTTCTTGGAGAGCCAAAGCTCTCACTATCATCGTGGCCGACTGGCTACCTGTATTCCCGCCTGTATCAGCCAACATGGGCATAAAAGCGGCTAAAATGGTAAAGTTCATTAATAACATTTCAAATTTTTGGACAACAGCTCCAGAAATAAAACCCAATAAAGCCAAAATAACCACCCAAGGAGCTCGATTTTTAAATTGATCCCAGGCAGAGGTTCTCATGTAAACAGCTACTTCATGACTGCCGGTAATCGCCATAAATTTCTCCATATCTTCCGTCTGTTCTTGAGTCAGAACATCCATAGCATCATCATAAGTAATTATCCCCACCAAAACATTATTTCCATTGACCACAGGTAGCGCCAAAAGATCATACTTTTGAATTAAAAGGGCCGCTTTTTCTTGATCGTCCTCAACTCGGACAAAGATAACATCGCGATGCATAATCTCTTTAACTTGAACTGTGCGCGGCGCGAGGATCAGGTCTTTTAAAGAGACAAAGCCAATTAATCGTCGCCGTCTATCCACCACGTAGGAGTAATAAATTGTTTCCTTATCCGGAGCAATTTTCCTTAAGTGTTCTATGGCCTGTGATGAAGTCATTTCAGGAGAAAGGGTGGCATAATCAGAAGTCATCACCGCCCCCGCTGTCCCCTCTCTATAGGAAGTTAAGCGCCTAATATCTTCTCTTTCAGCCTGAGCTAAAGCTGGCCAGAGAATTTCTCGTTTCTCCTCAGCTAGTCCTTTAAATAAATCTGCCCGATCATCCGGGGACATTTCGGTTAAAATTTGGACAATCTCATCTCTTTGTAAAACATCAATTATTTTGATTTGAGAGTCCTCATCGAGATGGCTGAAAATCTCCGCTCTCTTCTGAAGGTTAATCTGGCGCAAAACAAAGACAATCTCTTCCGGAGACAAGCCAGCAATTAACTCAGCCACAATAGCTGGATGATTGGTTTCTCCAAACTCTTTCAGAGCTTGGGAGTCTTGGCGGGAGATTAATTCTTTCAGTTCAGGGATGAGAAGTAAGTTTTTCATCGTTCTCCTCCTTTCTAGCCGCCAGCCATTTCTGGCCGCGGCTGGAGGAGAACCTTCAGTCAACTCGAAGAGTGAAAGACTTGTTGGCCAACCAAGCCGCGGGCCTGAGATGGCTGCTAGCTAAAAAGCTTTTTGGAAACCAAGATTGATTCAGGTAAGGCTTGTTACCTGGACCACTCTCCGAGTCACTCATTTAACCCTCTCTCATAAAAGATTGTCGAAAAAACATTATAAATCTTTCTTTTGTTGATCACAAGATGATTAATCCTATATTTAGATTTTTAAATGACTTGACAGGGCACCATGGTCCCGGTAATAGTCGTTAATGCCGTCACCATTCATATCCCGGTACATCATCTGGGAACGCCACTGCTGCCAGGTGCGCATGTTATTCTGAGCCGGGGCCTGCTCAGCCTTAAGCTGATTGTTTGGCTGCGATCTATTCTGAGGAGCAGCCAGCATCAAGCCGGCCCCTACCAGAAGAGCAACCCCTAGGAAAACCAATATTTTCTTTGAGTTCATTTTGAACCTCCTTAAAATTTTTGCCGGCGCTTTCTGGGCTGACTGCCGGACACACATATAAGGAGCAAGAACCGTGCCAGGAGGCTAAGTGGTTGATATGGTGGGAGTTGGGTGAGGGAGGACGAGGAGCGAAAACGACAAATTTGTCAGAAACACGACAAAATTGTTGGGGGAATTGCTAGAAACAGAACTTTTAATTCATTCTAACTCTAAATAAAATAATCTATACATTTACGAATTATTAAAGAAAAAGTGTCTTATTTAATCCTAACACCTCAATCCCTCACTGACCATCTCAATCCTCGAGAATGTTAAGGCTCTCTTTTCACTTTAATTTTCTTTGACAACGCTTTTTTTAATAGTCTACTTTCTGGTAGAGTTTTAAGCGCTTCTATTATAAATTCTGTATCTATCTCCTTGAATTCACCTTTTGAATCAGGATGAGATTTTAAATAACTAGCTAACGCCTTTTTTTCTTCTTCTATAGCAAAGTATTTTATCCAAACATTCCAAAACCCAGGAACTGCATATAACGGACATTCACTGCATATATATTTATCACCTAATGGATCTTTATATACATGTTTTTCCGCCTCTTTACCACACAAAAGACATTTATCTTTTTCCCAATCTAACATTTTGCCCCCCTTCAAATTTTTCTTTAGAATAAGTCAAAAAATTAACTGAATTTTTCAATATCGAATTCCCCAATCATAATTAGTATTGATTTTCCTTTTCCGATCTCTGACTTTTAGTTTTTCTTCAAAATAGGAATCTGCCGGAATTGGAGTAAATGTATAAGTTTAGACTTTACAACATTCTTCAATATTGCTTCCACATTTAAACGTGAACTATATTCCTTTTGTCCAGTATCACCATTCAACCGAATTATAACCTGATTAAGAATAAGTAAAAACTTCTTCAGGATTACCATATTCAGATCTTTTTTGCCTCATTTCTTTATCACATTTACATGCACAGGAAGCGCCTAGTAAAAGAAAAAAGCTGAGAGGAATAATCATAAAAAACCTTTTTCATTTTCTCCCCCATTAATTTTAGTTGTAATATAAAATCTTGCTATAAATTTGCTTTTAATGTAGAAAATTACTTTCTAAGTTTAAACCATTTCCGATTTTTAAAGTCGTAGTAATACTTGAAAATTCGCAAGTAACAGGCAACCCACCTTTCTTCTAAAAGTCGAAATTTTCTTAAATATTCGTCCTCTTCTACTTCTTTCTCAAATATGTCTAAAAGATGACTAAAGCCATGTTCTTCCATGCATTCTTTTATATTTTCGATGGAAGGCAGAAAAACACATTCATTCCATTCTATTTCCCACCGACTATCTGAATTCAAAATTTTCCCATCTATACGTTTATTCACTACATCAATTCCTAATACTTCATTGTAAAAATAATTCCCTTTTTCTAAATAATGATTAGAGAAAAAACTGGAAGGAAGATTCTTACAAAACTCTATATATTCTTTTTGGGCTTCTGATAGATCATCAATGTCTGTAATTATCAATACGGCACTTTTCATTTTACCCCCATATTCATTTGCTTTTTTTTCTTCAATTTACCCTTCTTCTTTACTTTAGTTGACATTATCGATGTCTATATTATTTTGGGCTCTCTTTATTATTCTTTTATAATTAAGCTGTTAAACTTATTGACTTGAATCAAATCCATTAATTTGAGAAAAAACAATATAATATTCGTTACCACACCAATCGTTATACCTAGAAAAAAACCACGCCAAAAACCCATTTTTGTCTCTAATTATCCTTCAAAAAAATTTAAAATTAAAAGCCCTCTCACCAAATCTCATTAATATAAAATCTGGTTATAGCTCTACTTGTCCAGGTCTTTTGTTGGCTCACCTGCCCGATTAGTTCATAAACCCCTGTCTCTTTAGAAGAAAGTTTTTTATTGAACTTGAATACATAAAGCATAACTGCATTTCGAGGTATTGTTCTTTTGACCTCAATCTTAGTACTTTTAGGTCCTTTTACCTCTATGGATATTGTGGCTTTATTACAAGGAGTATTTCCATAATTGGCTACAATCATGGCAATCCAACTATCAAAAGGTGTTTCCGGCCAATAATAATCCACAAAAGTAAAACACTCAAAATCAGTATCAGTCGGTTTTAACCCGCTATATCCAACCATTAGTACGGCAACTTTATCTATGATCTTTGACTCATCAATAACAGCTTCAGCTTCAATTTTCGGCGGGAGTTTTTCAATTAAATATTCATACACTTCGCCCGTGAACCCAAATTCAGGTTCTTTGGTGGACTGAGAATAAACAAAAGAATCCATAAAAATTAATAGACAAAAACAATAACAAATAACAAAAAATTTGAATTTCATATTTCCCCCCTTTTTGTGTATTTTAACCATTTTTGACTATAAAACTCCTAATATAAATTGAAAATTTTAGTAAAACCCATTCCATTATTCATACCAAACAAAATAATTGTTTTAACCTACCCATAATGTATTTACAAATTAACATAAATTTTTATTTCTGTCAACTTTTATTTAAAAAAATCGTATGGAATTTTTAATTTCTTATCTAAAAAATTAAGTTCTGGCTCCTTTATAATCAAACTTACCAAATATATAGTAGTATAGAGGCTCATTATACTCCCCTTTTACCGAGAATAAATATCAAAAAATGAATATAACTCTCGGAAGTGCCTCCCAAAATTTGTACCATTTTTCGAGTGTTTTTTCTTATCCTTTAAAAGGATGTTCTACCCCGTCCCCAAAATCAATTGGCGAACAAAATTGTATACTGGCTTCAAATTAATATTGACATAAAAGAATATTTTATTTTTTAATTATTCTACATCAAAGAAACTCTAAGTTAATGAAGAAAAAATTTAGAGAGGTCTTTGTTTTTGTTACAGGCACATCCCCCCAAGTAATAACCGAGACTATATATGCTTTAATTCACAGCAAATCCCCAATTATTCCTGATGAAATTTATGTCATTACCACAGCACAAGGGAAAAAGGCAATTGAAAAATTTCTCTGGAGAAAAGGAATCTTGGAAAGTTTTATCCAAGAATTCAATTTACCTCGTTTTGAGTTAAAAAAAGAAAACATTCTCATCCCCAAGAACAAGCAAGGGCAAGAAATAGAAGACATATGTACTCAAGAAGACAATGAAGCTATCGCTGATTTAATAACCTCTCTAATCAGAGATAGATCAAAAGATAGCCATGTCCGCCTTCACTGTTCCATAGCTGGCGGCAGAAAAACAATGAGCTTTTACCTGGGCTCGGCTCTTCAACTCTTCGGTCGTCCGTGGGATAAATTATACCATGTGATCGTTCCCCCTGAATTTGAAAGCCACCCAGAATTTTTCTACAAACCCAAAAAGGACCGTCTTCTAAAAATAATAACTAAGGACGGCCAAAAACTAACCATTAATACTTCACAAGCCAAAATCACACTCGCCGATCTGCCTTTCATTCGACTAGGTGGAAAAGTTAATTTCAAAGGAAAGTGCTTTCGGGAATTAGTAGCCGAAGGCCAAAGAGAAATAGATCTAGCTGCCATTCAACCGGAGTTACAGGTCAACCTAGCTGAACGGCTAATAATTTTTGGCGATAAATCATTTCATCTATCGCCCAGTTTATTATATGTTTTAGCTGTTTTCTTAAAACAAAAAACAGATCACTGTCACCATCCAAATAAAGCTTACTGCCTGGACTGTCGGGATTGTTTCGGCGAACTTCTGGAAATATTCAGTGGTGAAAAACTAGTCCAATATTCTAAACTCTATGGAAAAATTGTCGGCAATCATCCCTGGAAAATAAGAACGTTTTTAGAAAAATGGCCGACCGGGCTCCCCATCGAATTATGCCGCCAATATATTAGTAAATTAAACCGCGAGTTAAAAGAAAATATAGCCGACGAAACTTTGCATGGTTTTCTAAAAATAAGTTCTATCAGAATATACGCGAGTAGTCGCTATGGTATTAAATTGGAAAAAAGTAAAATTACTATAAATTGAAATGTTTCCGAAATGTTTCTTTTATTGCTTATTGACTTCAAGTTGGTTAAATTGAAATCAGTCAGTGAAAGGAATAACCATGAATGACGAATATCAAAATGTAATTTTAGCGGCACTCTTCCATGATATAGGTAAATTTTATCAACGGGCGGGTTTTAAATTAAATCTTGGAGAATCCGCCGACTCATACGCTTACACTGCTTATACTAAAAAATCAAAAGGCATTTACACCCACGTCCACGCCGCCTTTACAGCCAAGTTCTTCAGTGAATATCTCAGCAACTTTAGCGAAGCTGAAGTATTGGCTAGTCTCCATCATGTTCCTGAAAACGGCAATAATGAACAGCAACGTTTTCTGGCCACCCTAATTGCTTTAGCTGACCGCATGTCTTCGGGTGAAAGGCAAGACCGGGATGAACAAGAAGAATCAGGCAATCCCCAAGAAGAACCATTAACCTCAATCTTTTCATTAGTTAATAATAATGGCGATCAAACAAAAGAATATTATCAACCCCTTACATATCTCGAGCCGAGTTTGGACTCATTTTTTCCTGTAGAAAATAGGCAGGAAGCTTTTAAAGGCAGGCGGGGAGAAGAAGCTTACCGCGAATTATGGAATAATTTTATCCAAGAATTTCAAAAGCTTAATCATCAAGATATTCTTATCCAGGCCTATTATCTTCTCTACAAATACACCTTATCCATTCCGGCTGCGGTGTATAAAGATAAGCCAGACATTTCACTCTTTCATCATTTAAAAACCACAGCGGCTTTAGCTGCTTGTTTATATATTCTTTATCAATCGGGTAAAATAAATAATAACAAACTCAATCAAATCATCCATGAGTTAACTTCTTTAAAAGAAACACCCCTAAGACAAGACAATTCGCCCCTCATCGAAGAAGACTTCCTCCTAGTCAGCGGAGATATATCAGGCATTCAAGATTTCATCTACAATGTTACTTCCGAGAAAGCCCTAAAAGGACTGAGGGCTCGTTCTTTTTATCTTCAATTACTCTCGGAAATATTGGCCAGGAGGATCCTTCAAGAGTTCAATTTAACTGAAGTCAACCTTCTTTATTGTGGAGGAGGAAATTTTTATATTATTTTACCCAACACAGAACAAACAGAAGCTCGATTAAACTCTCTCCAAAGAGAGATTGATGAGATTCTATTATCAGCCCATAAAGGACAGCTGGCCACTGTCTTATCCTGGATACCAGTTACTTATTATGATTTTTTCCATGATTTCGCCCATATCTGGGAGAACTTGGGAAAGAGTCTGCTTATCAAAAAGAGGAAAAAGTTTGCTTCATTAGCCAGCTCTGGCACACCTTCACTTTTTCAAGAAATAGTCCTCGGACCTTTTGAGGCAGGCGGGCGAAAAAAGAGTTGTCAAATTTGTGGAGAAGAAATTGATGAAGAAAACAGGGAAAGATGCCAGCTTTGTGAGAGTCTGATTGAATTCTCCAATCAATTGGTAAACGCCTCTTCTTTTTTACTAGAAGCCCAAGAACCAAAGCCCTTGCCTCCTCAAAATGTTACCTTAACAGATATAATCGAATCCCTCGGGTTTCGCTTTAAATTTTTAAGAAAAACTGATAGAGAAAAGTTCAGGGCTCTGATTATTAATTCTACGGATTTTGCCGGACAATATCGTGGTTTTACATTTGTCGCTAGAAAAGCCAGAACTTCCCAAGGTGAGATTCTCACTTTAGAGGACATCGCTGCCCACGCCGTTGGAGTAAAGAAATGGGGGGTTCTTCGGGCAGACGTAGACCATCTAGGGAATCTTTTTAGAACAGGCCTAGGAAAAAATAAAACCATTTCCAGAATAAGCACTCTAAGTTCAATGCTGGCCCTTTATTTTTCAGCCCGGATAAGCCAACTTGATTATCTAATTCCCCACAAAGAAGAAGTAAATAACTTAACCGAAGCTATTTACATTGCCTATTCAGGCGGAGATGATCTTTTTCTCATCGGCCCTTGGTCAGCCCTTGTGGATTTAGCCAAATATATTTATGATGATTTCACAAAATTTTCCTGTTATAAATTAAAACTCTCAGCGGGAATATTCTTCTCACCAACTAGAAAATTCCCGATTTATCAAGCAGCTGCCTTAGCTGGAGAAGCTGAAGACAAAGCCAAAAATGAGGGCCGAGACCGATTAACCGTCTTTGGAGAATCTCTCCCCTGGTCTTGTTATCCTGAAATAAAAGCTATTATTAACCTGGTAGTTAGCCTGCTCAAAGGGGAGAAAGGCAAAGAACTGCCTCGTTCTCTAATAAACATTCTTTACAATGTTTATTTAGAAAAGGAGCTAACAAAAAAACAAAAACCTCATGGCATACCCATGGAACGGGTGTGGCGATTCTACTACTCTCTCAAAAAACTGATTGACCGACTCAATGAACAACAGCGGGCCGACCTAGAAAGGCTCTTAGAATTGGTCATCACCAATTATGAAGTTTATCCCTACTTAAATATCGCCACCCGAATTGCTGATTATTTAACAAGAAAAGATAAGGAGGCTTTGAATGAACTATCATAACTATCAAAACCAAAGATATAAACCTCAGGGCAAACCGGAACGATTCCAGCCAGACGTGGACAAGATCAAGAAAATCCTCAACGGCGATGCTCAGCTTTTAAATGAATATGCTAATGATTTGGCAGTGGATTTTATCAGCCCCAAAAACGAACGATACAGACTGAGCACCTCCCAGATAAGAAATGTTCTTGATGAAATTCAAAGAATGCAACAATATGACAAAACTAAACTCCAGCTCTTGAGGCCCAAACTGGCTTACGCCGCAGGTCGACATAAAGGCAAGGTCAAAGAATTTCGGGATTTGATCGAAGAGTTGCTAAAATACACCAATCAGGACAATTTTCAATATTTCAAATATTTTATCGAAGCTATTGTGGCTTATCATAGATACCACGGTGGAAAATAATCAAGTTAAATTATTTTAAAAGAGGAGGACATGATGCTTAATTTTTTAGGCAAGATAATAATTCAGGGAGATATAGTAGTTAAAACAGGCCTGAGAATTGGCGGTTATGCAGGCGGGTTGAAAATTGGAGGAGTGGATTTAAACGTCATTACCACACCTGAAGGAAAACCTTATATTCCGGGTTCTTCTCTTAAAGGAAAGCTGCGGTCTTTAATTGAAAGAAAGTTGGCTGCTGAAAATCCTCAATTTTGGAATGTAAAAGACAACAAAGGCAATATTGTCGGCCATAAGTGCCAAAGCAGTGAAGAATATCAACTGTGCCCTGTCTGTAAAATTTGGGGCATAGCTGTTACTGAAGAACTTAATGTTCCCACTCCGACCAGGCTGATTGTTTGTGATGCTTATCTTGATGACAAAAGTATTACTCCTCAGATGAAAGACAATTTAGAATTGCCTTACACAGAAATCAAGTTTGAAACCGCTATCAACCGGCTCACTGGAACTGCTCTTCACGGAAGTTTAAGACAAATCGAGCGGGTTCCGGCGGGAGCTGTCTTTAAAGATGCTGAAATGATCTACAACGTCTTCGATGAAGAAGATAAAAACATTTTAAAAAATATCTTTATTGCCTTAGAACTCCTGGAGAATGATTATCTCGGGGGAATGGGCTCCCGTGGGTATGGTCGAGTGGCCTTTCAAAACATTCGAATTTACTGGAACAAGCGAGAGAACTACGAAACTGGAGAAATAGATTTAATTCCGGAAAGAGTTTTAAATCAAGATTTAGGCACCACACCAGCTGAAATTGTAAGAAATTTTCAACAATTAATAGAAAAAATAGCTTAAGACCATGGAATACCTACTAGTAAAACTAAAACCAAGAAGTTTCTTCCACATAGGTGAACGAGAAGGGTGGTTTGAAGGAAGTAAAATTTATATCAGCTCGGATACTATTTTTTCAGCTCTTTGTCACTGTCATCTCCTTCTTTACAACGAGGTAGACTCCTTCATAGAATCGTTCTGCTCATCAGAACCACCCTTTCTCATTAGTTCGGCTTTTCCTTATTGGGACTTAAATCTCTACTTTCCTCTTCCCAAAAATCAATTCATTAGAGATGACAAGTTAAAAAAGATAGCCTTTGTCAATTTAAAATTATTACTAAGATTATTAGAAGGTGAAGCAATTGAAGACCTCCAAGAAGAAATATCGTTAGATCCAGAACTTGATTATTTACCCCGCCTTTATCTCCAAGAGAACCCCAAGCCCCACTTACCTTGGATAGTGGAAAACATTCCTCGAGTGGCCTTAAACCGTTTCACCAATCACCCTGGCGAAAACTTTTTCTTTTTCGGTCAAGTTAAATACCTGGAAAACGCGGGATTATTCATTTTAGTTCATATAAAGAAAAAAGAATGGGCAAAAAAAATCAAGGCACTGTTTCGCCTCCTAAGTGAAGAGGGTTTGGGCGGCGACCGGAGTTCCGGAAAAGGCCTTTTTTATCCTCCAGAGTTTCATACTATAGAGATTAAAAAAATACCCGGCGCCAACTCCAGTTACGCCGCTTCAGTTTATTTCCCCACCTCCTCTGAACTCGGAAATCTGGCCAAAAGTTTTTATCAATTAGAACTGCGTCGCGGTTATATCTACTCTCCCGCCAACAAATCATATAGGCGTCGCTCAATTCGGGTTTTTACAGAAGGGTCAATCTTTCCTGGCTTAAATAGAGTTGGCACACTAGTTGACATAACTCCAGAAATATTTAAGGTTCACCGAATTTATCGTTATGGCCTACTTTTTTCTATTCCCTGCAAAATGGAGGAAAGATGAAAGCCAAAATAAGAGTGCTCAACCCGGTTCATATTGGCTCAGGACAGAGCATTTCGCCCACTGGTTACTTTATTGATAAAGATAAAGGCCATTTCAACTTCCTTAAAATGGAGACTCTCTTTCAAGACCCAGATTTCTCTCCATATCAAGAAGAATTCATTAGAGAAGCTGGTTTATCTCGTTATATCGGAAATATCGTGAGAGATCATAATCTCCTCAAAAGACACGTCCTCTACTCTATCCCCGCCTCGCCCCAAGCCAGAAGCAGCAATCCGACTGAAGTGAAGGAGTTTATCAAAAGCGCTGGCCGGCCTTATATCCCAGGCAGTTCACTAAAGGGAGCTATCATTAGCGCTCTTTTTTATTACGCTCTTAAAGAGTTCTGGAAAAAACCCCAAGAAAAAATTTATATTGATAATTACTTAACTACCAAAACAAGCCCAAAAAATTTGGCCAGAAATTACAATCAACTCTTAGAAAAAGTATACTCTTTCCTGTCAGCTCAGGATAAAAGTAATTTTCAGCGCACATATAGACAAGAACCCTCTTCTAGGTCTATCCCTAGCAACTTAGGAAAATTTGCTAATCTTTTAGATATAAGCGACAGCACCTATCTTGATGCTGAGAGCTCTCTAAAATTAGAATATTCCCAAGTAATTGGCGGAAAAGGAAAAAGAAGTATTCCTATTCTTTATGAAACTTTAAAGCCAAATGTGGGACTGGAGGTAAATATAGTCAGAAAGGCCTGTTTCCTTGAAGAAAAAGAAATCTTAGAGATTTGCCATGATTTTTACTTGAAAGTGGCTCACCACGATTCCCCAGCAATGGTCCAAAATTTGGGCAAACATCATTATGTCCTCAGATTAGGCCAAGGGTCCTCTGCTTTTAGTACTTCATTTCTAATCCTGGCCGAAGAGCTCCACCTTAAAGGCTATCTGGTAAAACCTCCTCGAACCAGGAAACGGCTCATAGATGGAGTTAACCAAACCTCATTTGGCTATATCCAATTGACCTTTGGTGATCCTTAAAGAAGGAAATCAGCCAATTTTTCTTTATGTAAAAAGACACAAAAAATGAAAGAAAATGGTCAAGTGGGAAAAATTAAAATCCTGATTAGCTTTTTAGGCGCGGGCAATTATCAAAAAGTTAAGTATCATTTCCATAATAAAAGCTATGAAAGTCATTTATCCTTAATTCCTCTAATAGATATTTACCAACCTGATAAAATTTATGTAATAGGCACTGAAAACTCAAATTGGTCTCTCCTAAGAAATTTAAATTATGAGCAGATTAAAATTCCCTCGGGAAAAAATACGGAAGAATTTTGGACTATCTTTTCCTTGCTAGCCAAAAAGATTAAATTAACTAATGCAGAAATTGCTTTTGATATCACTCATAGTTTCCGCTCAATCCCCTTTTTCGTTGTTATCTTTACCCAGTTCATTAAATTCTTAGATAAGAGTGCCGAGATCTCGCATATTTTCTATGGCCACCTGGACTGGCTTAAGGAAGAAAGCACTATCATTGACCTCCAGCCCCTTGTTGAACTTCTTGATTGGCTGGAAGCAATCTCTTCTCTCCAAAAATACGGAGATTTGGAGGGACTTTGCCAGTTGATGAAAAAGACAGACCAAGAAATAAGAAAAGAGCATTCATTTCCAGTCAGCTCAAGTTTCAAGAAATTATGGCGAACTCTCGAAACACTTAATGGAATCGCCCAAATGACTTTTGTGCCGCAGCTAGGACAGCTTGCTCATGAATTAGCGGAACTCATTGATGATGAAAAATTAAATGATGAAATTGAACAATATGTAAAACCGCTCACCCTTATTCTCCCTGAATTCAAGAAATTAATCCAAAGATTTAAAAAAGAAAACGAATGCGAAACCTTGCTAGAAATCGCCGGTTGGTATTTAGAAAATAAAAATCCCACTCAAGCTCTCATCGTGCTGCGAGAAACTATTGTTACTTATGAAGCGGCCAAAAGAGGTTTTGATATTTATGATAAAAACCAAAGAGATACCGTGGAAAGGGATTTAAACGAAGTTCGACGAACCTCATCAGAGCCTATTCACAAGCTCTGGAATCAGGTTATTGACGCCCGAAATGATGTAGCTCATGCTTTAATGAAAAAAACTGAAAAGAACGTCAATCCTACTAAGGCTTCTCGAAAAGTATGGAGACTTCTGAACAAGAGCCAACAAATCCTTCTGAAGGGAGCTAAACATGCTGGTCGAAATTAATGTAGCTTCACTCTACAAAGGGAAAGCTAAGCTTAATCAACTTCATGAATATTTAGAGAAAGTTTCTGCCTTGGCCGGCGAAGGGAATGAAATCGTCCTCTACGGAGAAGGTCCCATCTGGCTCTATTTAAAAATAGCTCATTTCTTACATGGCAAGGCCAAAAAACTCATCTATCGCTCACCAGTGGTTAATAATCTGGTTATTTTTGACCATGACCCCTATTAACAAATTAATTCCAGACACTAAAGCCCTAATATAATGATTATTCCTTACCAGAAATATCAATTTGTCCTCAGAGCCTTAGAAACAATAGAGTTGCCCCCTTATAAAGGCTCTACTTTCCGAGGTGGCTTTGGTAATGCCTTCAAAAAGGTAGTTTGTGTGTTTAGAAGAAAACAGTGCTCTGAATGCTTAATTAATCGAGAATGTGCCTACTCTTATATATTTGAAACACCTCAACCTGGGACTGCAACTTTTTTCCCTAATGAAAAATATGAAGCTGTCCCTCATCCTTTTATCCTTGAACCTCCATTGACCAACCAAAAAATATTTGAGGCGGGGACTGAACTTACGTTCACTCTTATTTTAATCGGAAAGGCAATCAAATATTTACCATTCTTTGTGATGTCCTTCGAATATCTTGGAGAAATCGGCATCGGTAAAGGAAGAGGTAAATATGAACTGGCCAAAATCACCATGGAAGGAATCAACATATATGAAGCAACCCATAGAGCACTAACTCCAGGTGAACCAAAACTAATTGAGATTCCAGATAAACCTGACTTTGATTCCAACGAAGAACATCTAGCTATTGAATTTTTAACCCCCACTCGCTTGAAACATCAGAGAAAATTTGTCTCTAAACTGGAATTCTTTATTTTAATTACTAATTTACTTAGAAGGATTGCTCTTTTAAACTTTTACCACCATAATCACACCAAACCTGGCTGGAATCATAAAGAATTAATCGAAAAGGCTAGATCAGTGGCTTTACAAAAAGATGAAATGAGTTGGATAGATTGGGAGAGATACTCTCATCGTCAGAAAACCCGATTAAAACTTGGAGGATTGGTGGGAAAAGTTGAGTACAAAGGACGAATAGATGCCTTTAAGTCTTTGTTAAAAGCTGGGGAAATCTTCCACGTGGGCAAAGGTACTTCCTTTGGATTAGGCCAATATAAAATCATTAGTTAATTGGATTTAGGATGGTGTCCATAAAAACGTTTCCGAAATGTTTCACTAATAACTCGTACTACTCCCCAAAATTTTGTTTTTGGGCCTTGCATTGCCTTTATTCTAAAATAATTATAAATTACTAACGGTTAGAATAAGACCTCTAAAAAGAAGGGATTGCGACCACAGCCTGTGTCACGTCTTGCTTAATTTTTATGTTAGAATAAGACCTCTAAAAAGAAGGGATTGCGACCAGATTCAGAAGGAAAGAATATGTCATCAACCTTGCAAGTTAGAATAAGACCTCTAAAAAGAAGGGATTGCGACTTCAGGTTTGGGTTGTGGATTCTCGATTTTCTGGAGTTAGAATAAGACCTCTAAAAAGAAGGGATTGCGACTTGAGTTACCAAACAACTTTATTTGATGTTCCCTGGCGTTAGAATAAGACCTCTAAAAAGAAGGGATTGCGACCAGAATTAAATCAGCCACTTTAATAACTTTCAAATAC
>Ga0190361_1000314_pt1 | contig 20351 bp, 20 predicted proteins | sample 48721845_MG_FD_161273 | JGI IMG/M metagenome (GOLD analysis project Ga0190361, IMG submission 161273) | Hydrothermal vent microbial mat bacterial communities from Southern Trench, Guaymas Basin, Mexico - 4872-18-4-5_MG | ecosystem: Environmental > Aquatic > Marine > Hydrothermal vents >... | reverse complement strand
GGACACATAATGCATCTAAGATTACACAACCCTGCCACTGTCTCAATCTGAATTTTAGGTGGTATTATCTTATGGTTTTTCATAAATATATTTTATATATTCTTAATTCATTCCCAAATAATTTAAAAAATTAAAATATGAATTCAGTCCTTCTTGCCAAGACGGTAACTTGATTCCCAATTTCTTAGCTTTCGTGTTCTTTAAAGCAGAGAATTTAGGTCGTTTTATACCTCCACTTATTCCTCTCCGATCAACGGGTAAAACTTTTGTATTAATTTTTGCTAACTTTAATATTTCCTTGGCAAACTCATACCAACTACAATATCCTTCATTTATAAGGTGGTATATACCCGGTTGGGCTTTAATGTTTAGCAATTTTAAAGTAGCCTTACTCAAATCACCAGCATAAGTGGGGCTAACAATCTGTTCTGAGCTAACTTCGATAACTTCTTTATCACGGGCTTCTTTCATGATATTTAAAACAAAATTACCTTTTTTTTCTGGGCTCCCCTTCTTTCCACCATAAAGGCCACAAGTTCTAATAACAAAAGTTCCTTGAGGATATAAGTTTAGTGCGGCATATTCTCCAGCTAACTTAGAGATACCATATATTTGTAAAGGGTTTGGTTTATCATTCTCTTCGTAGGGTGTTCCTTTTTCTCCATCAAAAACATAATCGGTACTATAAGTAATAAATTGAATATCGTATTGTTTACATAATTTAGCCATTCTGTGTATAGCAACAAAGTTGACTGCCATTGCTTCTAAAGGATTTTTTTCGCAGGCTGTCACAACATGATAGGCTGAGGTATTAATTAAAATATCTGGCCTAACTTCTTCTATTTTTTCTTTAATTTGTAATTCATTTGTTACATCTAACTCGTTTTTATCAAAAGGGAAAATCTCAAAATCAAAAGAGTTAACATCTTTTCTAATCTCCCCGCCTAGTTGACCTGTTTTACCAATCAATAAAATTTTTCTCATATTCTTTCTTCTATTAACGGCCAGTTCTTATCTTTTTCAGAAATATTGGTTGGTTTTATTGGCCATTTTATATTAAAAAATGGGTCATTCCAACGGATACCACTTTCATACTCTGGAGAGTAAAACTCTGACGTAAAATATAAAACCTCACAATTATCTGTCAATGTCTGGAATCCATGAGCAAATCCTTTTGGTACCAGAAACATTCTTTTATTTTTTTCACTCAATTCTACTGCTGCCCAGTGGCCATAAGTTGGAGAGTTCTCTCTTAGGTCAACGGCTACATCATAAACTATACCTTTTATGCATTGAATTATCTTATCTTCTGCTTTTGGAGGCTTTTGAAAATGCATTCCTCTTAGGGTTCCTTTTTTAAGATTCAGAGATCTATTCACCTGAACGATTCCAAAATTCAGGCCAATTTTAGCAAATTCTTTTTTACAAAAAACCCTGCTAAAATATCCTCTCTTGTCAACTTTTAATTCCGGTTCAATGATATATAGGCCTCTAATCTTTGTTTCTCTAAATCTCATACAATTTCTAATTTTGGGAAATGGTATAATAAATTTTCCACCACCTCGATGATAATCTTCCGATTGTTGCGTAACTTCTTTAGCAATATTCTAACATAAAATTAAAAGATAATCGGGTTTCTCCTGATAGACCTTCTCGGGCGGATAAACCGGTAAATAAATTTCAGGTATAGTCGGCAATTCATATCTTAGATATCTTGCTAAAGAATAATTTTATTTGATCATTAGCAAGTTTAAGAACATCTTTATTCTCGTAAAAATTTTTATACCAATCAAGAGTTAGCCTTAAGGCTTCATCTAAATTTAAAATTGGTTTCCATCCTAAAATATTTTTTGCTTTAGAAATGTTCAATTTAAGAAAGTGAGCTTCATGTTTTGTATGGTCTTTTTTAATAATATAGGACCCTTTTTTAAATATCTCCAATGCCTTCTCTACTACTTCTTTTACCGACAAATAATTTCTTTTCTCAGGACCAAAATTCCAGGCTCCAGAAATACTCTTTTTCCCTTGATAAAGTCCCTTAGCAAGCAATAAATAACCATATAATGCTTCTAAAACATATTGCCAAGGTCGAATAAAATTGGGGTTTCTTATAATTATTTTCTCATTTTTTTCAAAGATGGCTCTGATGATATCTGGTATTAGTCTGTCTTTTTGCCAATCCCCCCCACCTAATACGTTACCAGATCGTGCCGAGGCTATTAGGGTTTTGTGTTTTTGAGAATAATCTTTGGGGTTAAAAAATGATTTAATATAGGAATCTATAACTATTTCCGCACTAGCTTTGCTACTACTATAAGGATCGTATCCTCCTAATTTATCATTTTCTTTATAGGGGTGATTATCTTCTTTATTTTCATAAACTTTATCTGTTGTAATCATCACAGCCGATTTTACTTCTCTAGTTTCTTTTATTGCCTCTAATACATTAGCAGTACCAATGATATTTGTTTCAAAAGTGTATAAAGGGCTATCATAACTCTTCCTTACTAAAGACTGAGCCGCTAAATGGAAAACTATTTCTGGTTTCTCTTTTTTAATAATCTCTTTAATTTTCTCAAAATTTCTAATATCAACAAAATAATTCTTGATTCTTCTTTCTATTTTTAATATCGTAAACAAGTTCGGGTGTGTATCTGGTTTAAGAGCTATACCAACAATTTTTCCTTTCCAGTTAAGTAATATTTGTGTAAGCCAGCTGCCTTTAAAGCCTGTATGTCCGGTAATTAAAATTTTCTTATCTTTGAAAAACTTCTGTAGAGATTTCATAATGTTAACATTTTCCTTCCCAAACTGCCCAGGGTCGAGAAGTTTCCCATAACCTATTTAATTCTCCCATCTCTCTATAAGTATCCATACCTTTCCAGAATCCATCATGCCTGTAAACGGAAAGCTGACCATCCTTTGCTAATTTAATTAAACCCTTCTCCATAGGGCCTTTATCAAAATAATCAAAAGCTTTCCTGTTAAAAACCATAAATCCTACGCTGGTATAGTCATACATTAAGGGCTTTTGTTCGAAACTTAAAACTAAATTCCTTGCTTTATCAATTTTAATTAAGCCGTACTTGGAATAGGGATGGGCGCCAGTAAGAGTGCCTATCGTTCCTTGAGATCTATGAAAATCAACCAAATTTTTTATATTAATATTACCAACTCCATCGCCATAAGTAACCATAAATTCCTCCTCGGTTATATATTTTTTAACCCTCAGGATCCTTTCACCTGTTTCACTTTCTAATCCTGTTTCGGCAAAGGTAATTTTAAAATTATCGCTTTCATTATTATGAAAATCAATTTTATTGTGAGAAAGATCTAAAGTAAAATCATTTAAAAATGCTCTCTGATTTAAAAAATAATCTTTAATCATCCCCCCTTTGTAGCCCAAAGCCAGAATAAATTCATTAAATCCGTAATGGGCGTAGATTTTCATTATATGCCAAAGAATTGGTTTGCCACCGATTAAAACCATGGGTTTTGGTTTAAACTCTGTCTCCTCTTTCATTCGGGTTCCTAAACCCCCACAGAGAATAATTGTTTTGATTCTGGTTTTATTTTCCTCCATATACTTAAATTTTACTTAAATTTCTCACATAAATCAACTTTTTTCAACAAAATTGGACTTTTTTGAATTGTTGAGCTATTATTGAATAAAAATAAACATGCTAAAAAGAGTAAGAGAGATAATTTTAGTTTTTGGTGATATCGCTCTAGCTTTAGCTGCTTTATTTTTGACAGTAAGAATTGGTTTTTGGGAAAGTTTTAATTGGCTAATTTTTTATAAGCACTTTTTTCCCTTTATTTTTCTTTATTTTTTCTGGTTCTTGTTGTTTTATATCTTTGGTCTTTACGATCTCGATCTAATTCGACCAAAGCTTGAATTTTTAGCTAGAACCGGCGAGTGTTTTTTAGCTTGTCTCGGGTTAGGAATTGGTTTCTTTTATTTGATTCCCTTCTTTGGAATCACTCCTAAAACGAATCTTTTAATCAACATTCTAATATTTGGGGGGTTATTTTCCATCTGGCGAAGAAGTTTTTATTATATTTTCTCTTCTTTATTTTTAGAAAGGGTTGCTTTTTTGGGAAAAAATTCTCTCTCTCAAAAATTAGCTAATCAGATTAAGAAAAATCCCCAACTGGGATACAAAATGATTGGCTTTTTAGATCCAAGAAAAAATATCTTCTCCCAGGTGAAGCGGAAGAGAATTGAAACCTTGATCATCGCCCGAGAATTAAATGGGAAGTCAAAACTTACTCGGGATCTTTATAAATGTTTGCTGCTAAAAATAAATTTTTTAGATTTGGCTAAAGCTTATGAAATTTTGTTTCAAAAAATTCCTATTGATTTTGTCTCCCAAACTTGGTTTTTAGAAAATTTAGCTGAAGGAGAGAAAAAGATATACGATAAATTAAAAAGAGCCGGAGATGTTATTTTAGCTATCTTAATGATTATTGTTAGCTCTCCTCTCTGGTTAATTTTTAGCTGGCTGATAAAACTTGAAGATAAGGGCCCGGTTTTTTACACTCAAAAAAGAGTTGGCAAAGATAGAAAGGAATTTTTTCTCTGGAAGTTCCGCTCAATGAAAGTTGGGGCAGAAAAAGAAGGAGGGGCAAAATGGGCAGAAAAAGATGACCCCAGAGTGACAAAAATTGGTAAAATTCTAAGAAAGATTCATCTGGACGAACTTCCTCAAATGATTAATGTTTTGAAAGGAGATATTTCCTTGGTAGGGCCTAGACCTGAAAGACCCGAGTTTGTCAAAAAACTAGAGAAAGAAATTCCTCATTATCACCTCCGGCATATTATAAAACCTGGTTTTACGGGTTGGGCCCAAATCAAATTTAGATACGCGAGATCATTGATGGATTCTCATGAGAAATTTCAATATGATCTTTATTACATAAAAAACAGGTCCTTAACTTTGGACCTTGGAATTTTACTTAAAACTTTCCAATTACTTTTTAAGAGCGAATAGGATTTCTTGATAAACCTGCTCGGTAGCTCGGAGCATTTTTTCTAAGGAAAACTCTCTCTCCACTCTTTCTCTGGATTTCTCCCCCATTTTCTGAACTATTTCAGGATTTTTTAATAATTTCTCCAAAGCTCTTTTTAATCCCTCTTTATCTCCCCTTTTCACTAAAATTCCACAATCTTCATTAATTGCTTCTCTAACCCCTCCAACATCTGAGGCGACAATTGCCAAACCAAAACTCATTGCTTCTAAAATTGTTCTGGGAAAACCTTCCCAGTTTGAAGTTAAAACAAAGATATCAGATTCTCTCAACATCTCAAAAACTTTTTCTCGAGGTAAAGCGCCCCGCAATTTTATTTTTTCTTCTAATTTACTTTGCTTGATAAAATTCTCCAATTTTTCTCTTTTAGGGCCATCTCCAATAATTACAATCTTAGCTTTGTTTTTTAATTCGGGAGGTAATTCGCTAAATGCTCGGAGCAAAAGTAAGGGATCTTTTTGTTTTGATAATCTTCCCACAAAAACGATTCTTACTTTCTCTCTTTGATAATCTTTTTCTTTTCTCTGTTCTGGAACTATCTCAACTCCATTGTGAATGGTGATTATTTTATTTTTGGAAGCGATACCATATTTCAAAGCTAGTTTCCGGTCGCATTCTGAAACGCAGATAATTTTTTCTGACCATAGAGCAGCGATTTTCTCAAGAAAAAACACCAATATTCTTTGCCAAATTGGTGTTCCTTTAGTGAAACCCCAACCATGGGCAGTAAATAAAGTCGGAATTTTGTTTTTTATCACCAATCTCCCTAAAGCCCCCGCCATAGTACTGTGGCAACTAACCAAATCTGGTTTGAAATCGCTAACAGCCCTTTTAATCTCGCCCATTGCTTTAAGAATTCCTATGGGGTTGGGGGTATGTTTTAAGAATTTGTTGGGATAGAATTTTGCTCCTATTCTTTCAATCCGGTCTTGAAGCCATCCTCCTGGAAAACTCATTACCGCTACTTTATCTCCTTGGCTTAAGAGGTAGTCAGCTAATTGACAAATATGAACTTGAACCCCACCAATCTCAGATTTAGTAACCAAGTAAAAAATCTTCATTTAAAATTTAGATAAAATTATTCTTTTCTAAATAACTAATTACTTTAGAAATGGACTCTTCAGGAGTTTCTTGGTCGGTTTTAAGTTCAATCTCTGGGCTCTCTGGAGGTTCGTAAGGATCGGAAATTCCCGTGAACCTTTCTATTTCTCCTCGCCGAGCTTTAGCATATAATCCTTTCTTGTCTCTTTGTTCACAGACCTCCAAAGGACAATTGCAATAAACTTCAATAAAATTTTTAACTTCCTTCCTCACTTTATCTCTGATTTCTCGATAAGGGGAAATAAAAGAACAGATAACTCCGATTCCATTTTGGCTAAGCAATTTAGCCACCATAGCTACCCTTCTGATATTTTCATTACGATCTTCTTTGGAAAAACCCAAATCGCTACTCAAGGATTTTCGGACAATATCTCCGTCTAATCTTTCTAACTTCAGCCCTCTCTCTTCTAAAATTCGATAAACTCCATCAGCCACCGTAGTTTTGCCAGCCTGAGAAAGACCGGTAAACCAAAGGGTAAACCCTTTTTGGTCGGTGATTTTTTTATACAAATCATCTACTAAGGCATTTTTACTTTGAGCTAAAAAGTTATAAACTGCTGGTCGGATAATGTATTCTGGTGGATCTTTTTTTTGCTTGATACTCTCTCGAAGCTTTGTTCCGCTAAACTTAACCATTTCTGTCAGAGGACATTGGTCAATAAACACGTGCTTTCTCTCTCTTGGCCAATAAACCACTTCGGGGTATTTTAAAATCTCAATATCAATTTCTTCTTTTCTGAAATTGCTGAAGATTTTTTGAGCATCAAAAGGACCGTAATAATTACCTACTCCTGCGTGATCTCTTCCTACGATAAAGTGAGTACAACCAAAATTTTTACGCAATAAAGCATGAAAAACCGCCTCTCGGGGACCCGCATACCTCATCTTTAAAGGTAATATTCCTAAAAATACTCGCTCTCTTGGATAATAGTGATTGAGCAAAATTTCATAACTTATTAAGATGTATTCGTCCTTAAAATCACCTACCTTTTTGCTCCCAATCACCGGCTGAACAAATAACCCGTCAACTTGAGTTAAAGCAACTTTTTGTAAATACTCATGACCCCGATGAGGAACATTTCTTGTTTGAAAAGCAACAATTTTTTGCCAGCCCTTTTTCTGAAAAATCTCTCTGGTCTCTTTAGGAGTAAAATTATAATCTGGATAATAATCCTTTCTATCATCGATTAATTCGATATCCCCACCAATTAAAAATTCTTTCATCTTATAAACTTCATCAACTCCCGGGTGATCCCTGTCTTTGGTCTGGAAAACATTTTGGGCGAAAGAATCTTTATCGTAAGAATAAATTTCAATATTTTCCAAAAGAGCAATCGGTAAATTTTTTTGATCAACCAAAAGAATTTTCTCTTCCCCTTCAATTTCTTCTTTTTCTTTTTTTGAAACATCTAAAACAATCGGAATTGGCCAAACCGTTCCGTCTCCAAGTCGCATCTCAGAGACAACTTTTTTGAAATCATCTTCCTTCAAAAAGCCAGTTAGAGGAGAGTATACCCCATTGGCAATGTTTTTTACATCTTTTATCTGCTCTTTATTCAACACTAAGGTTTTGTAGCTTTTAATATTTTTTAAAATCTCCTCTTTCTCTGGCAGAGGGATAATTCTTTGAACTAATTTTCCACCATGGGGTTGAATCATAATAGTCAATTGGTTAAGTGATTAAGTGATTGAAGAATTTGAGAGTGAATTTTTCCATTGCTGGCTACCACTCCTTTTAAATTTCGAGTTTCTTTCCGGTTATAAAGTAATTTTCTCCCCTGAAAATCGGTTATTTCCCCTCCTGCTTCTCGCAAAATAATTTCTGGGGCACACGTGTCCCATTGAAAAGTTTTCTTGCTCAAGTTTACATAACCTTCTATTTTTCCTTCAGCAATCATCCCTAATTTAATTCCTATACTCCCAACATATCTGACTTGAAATATTTTGTTTTCTTTTAAAAATTTTCTTTCTGACTCAATTAGATGAAATCGACTTACCGCAAATCGAGAATTAGTTAGCTCAGAAATCTCAGAAACCTTTAACTTTTTTGCTGGATTTTTCCCCTCTTTCAAATAAGCCCCTTTTCCTTTTTCGGCAAAATAAAGTTTTTCACCCACTGGTTTGTAGACCACCCCTAAAACTGGCTCTCCCTTCTCTACTAATCCTATCATTATAGAAAAATCTCCAGTTTTTTTCAAGAAATCCTGGGTACCATCTAACGGATCAACAATCCAAATTCTTTTTTGGCTCAACCGAGAAAGATTATCCTTTGTCTCTTCCGAAAGAATTCCATAATCGTATTTTTTAAGTCCTTCCAAAATAATTTTTTCCGAGAGCAAATCAGCTTCAGTTAAAAAAGATTTATCCTCTTTCTCTTGAACTCGGTAATTTCCTTGATAAATCTTTAAAATCTGATTCCCAGCTTTTTTTGCTAAGTTTATAGCATCTTTTAATTCTCCCATATTTATTTTCGATATTTTAGCGATTTAACATTCTTTCTCAAAAAAATTTGGTAATCTAATTTTGAAAATAATTTCATCAAGAAAGGTTTAATTCTCCAGCTTTCTCTTAACACTAACGAAGGGTAAAAATCTTTGAACAACCTTAATTTCATCTGGGAAATACACTCTTCAATAAATTGAATCTGAGAAGGAGTCAAAGCTTGCTTCCATCGTGAGAGAAAGTCAGCTGAAATCCTTTTCTCTCTCTTAGGACCGTAAGAAGAGTTCCAAATACCTTTGATGTTACGAGCTTCCATTCTAATATCAAGAGGGTTAAGGTTTCTATAGACTTTTTCTGGATCTAAGCTCAAGAAAGAGAAAATTTCCCTAACAGTTTTTTCTGGTTCTCGGACCACATCTTCATAACGAATAAAAAGTAATCTTGGATTTAAAGAAAGATACCATTTTTCGAATTCTCGGTAAGTAAAAAGAACTTCTGAAAGATTTAAAAGAAAACGAATCTTCTTGGGTAAATGCCACTTCAAACCTCGATTGGTTTTGTTGGCGTGCAATTTTGAGGCAACTAAAGCTCGGGGATCCCTTAAAACAACAATTATTTTTGACTGAGAAATTTCCGACAATAATCCCCCAATAAAAAAGGAGTGAATTGGTGATTTTTCGACATAACAAGGCCTGGCAAAATAAAGACAATGGGCTTTACAGTATTCATCAAGAATCTGATAAGGAGTTAGCTCATCTATTGAGGAATTTTTAAATACTTTTTTGAAGTGACCCAAAACTATCTTACACTCTTTTTTGCTTTCAGCAATCTGAGAAATAAATTTTTCAATTGATTTTTTCTTTGGGTCAAACTTTTTCAAGATTTCGGTCTCATTAACCCCAACTACTTGAGAGTGAGAAGCTATTATGTGTTGCAATAAAGTGGTTCCACTCCGAGCGCAACCAACAATAAAAAACTTACCATTTTGTTTATTAATAGCCATAGATTTTATTCAAAAAACCAGCAATAAGGTAAAACAAAAAAAGGTCAAACCAAGAGAGATTTTCTTTCCAAGATAAACCTTTTTTAATCTCTCTGTCTTTTTTCAATCGTAAGCGATTGCCAGCAAACTGATGCTGTTCTGTCTCCCGGAAATTTAGCATTCTTTCTTCAAAAGAAAGACCAACCTCTTTTAATATTCTCTCCAATTCTTTTCTGGGGTTATCGGTTAAATCTTCATAGCGAACAAATATTGTTTTGATATTTTTGTTTCTCTTTTTGATAATTTCTGCCTTTAAATTAGTGAAATTGGAGGCTGGTTTTTTATCTTCAAAAAAATATTTTTCTCTTCCCAAGAATGAATCAAGTCCTTTTCTTTTAATATTTAAGGTGGGACACTCCTCAATAGTTTGGGAAACTTTTTTCCAAAAAGAACAGTCTAAAATTTTTTTTCCACAAGTACAAATCTGATTTTCTAATTTCTGTTTCTGATTAGAAAACATCCGAAATTCTCCCACCCCAACAATTTTAGAGTGCCCTCCTAACAACATATCCAAGAGGGTGCTTCCTGAATGACCCGAGCCTATAATATACAAAATTGGTATTTTGTTTTTTTGCTTTTTTATCCCATCCATTTCTGATACCAGAGTTGAAAAGCCAATAAAATCCATAATTTATCGGGGTTTACATATTTGCCTTTATTATACTTTTCCATTATCTCTTTAATAAAGTTGGGCTGAAAAATTCCCTGTTTAGCTATTTTCCCCGGCTCTAAATACTCTCTGAGATTTTCTCGCCAATCTTTTTTGAACCACTCATAAATTGGTAAGCGGAAGCCGGTTTTTGGCCGAGAAAACAGCTCTTTTGGTAAGTGTTTAAAGAGAATCTTTTTTAAGATATATTTTTGCTGGTTGTTCTTAAATTTTAATTTCGGAGGAATAGTTGCGGTATACTCAACAATTTTTTGATCTAAATATGGCTCCCTTCCTTCCAAGCTCCAGCTCATTGTTGCTCGGTCAGTTTTCACTAAAATGTCATCGGGAAGATAAGTTAGGATATCCCAGAGTTGCATTTGCTCTTGATGATTAATATTAATTTCTTGAAAAAATCGATTCAGGGTACTTATTGTTTTATCTCCTATCAGATTTTTCACTTCTGAGTGTATCCAATAACTACTTGCTAATTGAAAAATTTCTGGAAAATTTTTACCCTTTAGAAGGTTAGTTAATTTTGAGATTTTCTCTCTAAGATTGGAATATTTGGGAAGGGAGAAAATCTTGCTAAAAAGGGAGTAAATTTTTTCAGCTTTTGGTGGAGATAAAGTTCTTAGAAATTTCTCCCCTAAGAGACGGAATAAATAAGGTGTATTCTTTAGCTCATTTAATACTTTGTATTTACTGTATCCCCAAAATAATTCATCTCCGCCATCAGCTGAAAGCACTACTTTAACTTTTTCTGAGGTAAATCTTGAAAGAAGATAGGTGGGTAAGCCGGCGCTATCGCCAAATGGCTCATCGTAAATTTCAACAAAATCTAGGAAAATTTTTCTTAGATCTTCCGAGTTAAGATAATACTGGTGATGGTCAGTGCCTAAAATTTTAGCAACTTTTTCAGCAAAAGGTGCTTCATTATAGGCTTTTTCTTCAAACCCAATAGTGAAAGTTTTTAATTTTTGAGAAGAATTCTTCTGAAGCAAGGTGGTAAGCAAAGAAGAATCAATTCCTCCGCTTAAAAAAATTCCTACTTCAACATCAGATACCAGTCGATATTGAAATGATTCCTTTAATAATTCTTCTAATTCTCCTATTATCTCTTCTTCCGATTTTTGAATTTTATCTTTTAAAAAATATAATTTTGGTTCCCAATATTTAGTTTTCTTCAGGTTAAGTTGTTCATTAATTTCTAAAATAGAACCTGGCTCAAGCTTGAAAGTATTTTTAAAGATTGTGTAAGGAGCAGGGATGTAACCTAATTGCAGATAATAAGATAAAGCTTCAAAATCAATATCTTTTTTGAATTCTGGGAATCCTAAAATACTCTTCAATTCAGAAGCGAAAATAAATGTCTTTGGAGTAGAATAATAAAAAAGTGGTTTTATTCCTAATCTATCTCGAAAGAGGTAGAGTTTTTGATTCCTTTTATCCCAGATAGCAAAGCTGAACATACCTCGGAATTTTTCCAGACAATCTTTCCCCCACTCTTGAAAAGATTTTAAGACAACTTCGGTATCAGAATTACTTTGAAATTTATATCCCTTATTTTCCAACTCCTTTCTAATCTCTCGGAAATTATAAACTTCTCCATTGTAAGTTATCCACAAATTCCCATCTCCACTTGGCATCGGCTGGTGAGCTTTCTCCGATAAATCAATGATTGATAACCTTCGATGGGCTAAACCTAAATTAGATATCTTATCAATAAAAATTCCCGCATCGTCAGGACCCCGATGCCTCAAAATGTCTCGCATTTTCAATAAAATTTCTTTATTTATTTTTTGTTGGGGAGACCAAAGACCGACAATTCCACACATAATTTCAGAAATTTAAAATCTCCGATAAATTTTCTTATAAACTTTCCAATAAAATTCATAGCCTTTCTTGAAGATATCGGAGAAGAATTGAGCAGAAAATTTGTTAATCACGAATCGAGGAAGTTCCAGTAAAGAAATATCTTCGTGTAGAAGCTTAGGTTCAACTGTAAAGCCAAATTCATATCCAGCTTTTTTTAAAACAGCTAAGCATTCCTTGGTGTATTTTCCAAAAGGAAAGGCGAATGACTTTATTGAAACCTGTAATTTTCTCTCTAAAATTTCTTTAGATTGCTTTATCTCTCTTTCAATCTTCTCCTTTTGAAGCTTGCTAAATTTACGATGCCCGAGTCCATGTGAACCAATCTCAAATAATGGGTCTTGACTTAAATGTTTTATTTGCTCCCAGTTCATACAGTTAAATTCTTCTCTAAAAAATCTTTTACCAATGAAATTAACCGGGATAAAAAACACTGCTGGAACGCTGTATTTTTTTAGAATCGGAACGGCTATGTTAAAATTATCCTCCAACCCATCATCAAAGGTCAAAAGAACAGTTTTTCTTGTTAGGATTTTCTCTGGTTGACTTAAGTCAGCTAAAGTTAAAAAATGAAAATTCTTTTTTTTCAAAAACAATATTTGCTCTTCAAACACCTCAGGAGGAATACTTAATTGATGCTCTCTGGAATTTATAGAATGGTAAAGTAAGATAGCCCCTCCGGGTTCGGTGAGCTTAAAAGGGAAGCAGAAACTCTTGACTATTATCTTTTTGATTATCTCTTTAGTTTCCATTAGATTTCCTTTTTCTGATTCGAAGATAATAAGCAAAGGGATAGCTCCAAAACCCATGAATCTCCAATTTCTCGATTTCCATATCATTTCTATGGTAAATGTCATCTAAAACATGAAAACAGAGGATGTGATCGTACTTTCCTGTTTCTTCAAAATTTGTAATATCAATAACAGGGTGTCCGAATTCCGGATTAATATCTAAAGAAAAAATTCTACTTTCTTACCCTTAAAATATCGGGAAGCACTAAAATAATAATTACCTTTCTTATCAGGGGGACCAGAACCAATCTCTAAAATCTTATCTCCCTCTTTTACCATTTGAGCAATTTCTTTAGCTTTCTTTCTAGTAAAAATTCTCACCCGGAAGAGAAGAAAAGAAGCATAATTTCGAAGTTTTTTAAGAGGATTTTTCATAACTGAGGAATTTTAAAATTCTCTCAACTCTTTTTTGCCAGGTATAGTTTTGGACATCTTCCCAAGCTTTTTTAGCTCTTTTCTCCCTTTCCAAGAAATGTTCCTTGGCAAATTTTAGCTTTGAAATTAAATCTTCTAAATTTTCTGGATCAAATAGAAAAGAATTCTCCTCGTTTAAAATTTCGGTTAAAGAACCAATATTTGAAGCCAAAATAGGAGTTTTGGAAGCCATATATTCAAAGAGTTTCAAAGGTGAAGTGTAGCGCCAATAATTCAATTCTTTTTTCAATGGCAATATTAAAAGATCAGCTGCTTTCAAATAATAAGGAATTTCCTGATGAGGTTTTCTTTGGAAAAAAAATAAATTAGGGGGAGCGTCTTTTTTAAGTTCAACCAATTCTGGCTCCTCACCTCCAATAACCACAAAAAAAATTTCTTTTAATACCCCAGCTACTTTCAAAATTAACTCAACCCCCTTGCCTTTCTGCAAACTCCCAGCATATAAACAAACGAAACTATCTTCGGGTAATTTTAAGTATTTCTTTTTTAACTCTTTTTTCCCTAAACTAATCTTCTCAAATTCTCCGAGATCGACTCCATTATGGCAGACCAAAATATTTTTTTCTTCTAAATTATATTTTTCTATCATCTGGTTTTTAAGATTTTCGGTAGTAGCAATAATTTTTATTTTTTTAGCAATCAATCGAAAAAGCGCTTTGCCAATTCTTGTTTCGAAAGGATCATGATTCTCATAAACTCCTTTAAACCCAAGAATCCAGAGAACAAAAATAATCCCAATGTCGCGAGAAAAAATAAAATCGGGCTTGAACCTTAACAAAAAAGGGAGAGATTTTGTAATAAGAATTTTATATCTTAGGACTCGAGGGAGAAAATTCCCGGTAGCCAATCTCAACCATTGATATTTCGTTTGCAAATCTTTATTCCTTTTGTTTTGGGGAGAAATCAAGAGAAATTCATCTTTAAGAATATTCGAGAATGCCTCCGCCATCGCTTGAATTTGAAGTGATTGGGCGCTAAGGGCAGGTATCTGAACATTAGTTAAATATAAAATCCTCATTGGCTCAACAATTTTCGATAATATTCGATTGTTTTTAACAAACCTTCTTCAAATGATATTTTGGGACGGAAACCGATAACATCACGGAGATAAGAAATATCAGCTTGAATCCTAGTATGTTCTGTTTCACCCCTTCTCATCGGGAGATATTTAATTTCCGATTTGCTGCCAGTCAATTTAATAATTTTCTCTGCTATCTCATTAACAGTGATTTCTTTGCCACTTCCAATTTCTACTGCTTCTTCTGGCATTTTCCCACTTTCAAATAGCTCCACGGTGGCTCGAATTGCTTCTTCAACATATAGATGATCTGTGCCTTGGGTGCCATCACCAAAGATAGTTAAGGGTTCCCCCTTCAGGGCTTGCAAGATAAAGGTTGGAACTGCCTTTTGATAAATGTCTGTTCTCTGACGAGGACCGAAGATGTTAAAGTATCTCAACAAAACAACCGGCAAGCCAAATTCATCTCGGTACATTAAGCCAAATTCCTCAGCCGCTATTTTGGTAATCGTGTAAGTATTGCGCCAATAATTTGGCTTGGTTGCATCGTAAACTTTTACTTTGTGTTTTTTGGCAGCATCATAGACATTTAAAGCCCCGAGAATGTTGATTCTGGCTGCATCATAAGCTTTCTCAACTGTCTCGTGAGTCCCTAACATTCCAGCATAATGAAAAACTACATCTTTTCCTTCTACTGCTCTCTCGACTGCTTCTCTGGCAGTAATATCTCCTTTAATAAAAGGGACATTGAGGGTAAATTTGGGTTCAGAAATATCAAAAATAGTAACTTGGTATCCCCTTTTTACCAACTCTTCAACCAAAAAGCTGCCAATAAAACCCGACCCTCCTGTGACTAATATTTTTTGATTTTTTGATTGAGGCATACCCAGTAGAGGAATTTCGAAAATTTATAACAATTTTAAAAATCTTCGAATCCTCAATTTCAAAAACCTCCGACCTTGAGAAGTCTTAAGATAGTTTTCTCTTCTTTTTGCATCTTCTTCGTTTAGGCAACATTCTACATAAATTAATTTTAATGGTAATCGTGACTTTGTTGAAAAATTTATTTTGGCATTATGTTGTTGAAGGCGCTTTCTTAAATTTTTAGTATAACCGATATAAAAATTATTATCTTTTTTGCTTAAACATACATAAACATAATGCCAATTCGAAATTCTCCTACTGGGCATATATCTTTTTTTATACCATATTTTTTCGGTAAATTTCAAGCAATCTCTCTCCGTATTTATCCCAAGTGAAATCTTTAACTCTAAAATAGGCATTTTTACCCATTCTCAGAATCTCTTTTCGATTTCGATAGAAATAGAGCATTTTTTCAGCTAATGCCTCACTCTGACCAATAGGGATAATAAAACCTGATTTACCATCTTCAACTATTGAACCAGCATTCGGAGTAGTAATCACTGGCAACCCATAACTCATTGCTTCATAAACCACCTTGGCTGAACCTTCCATTAGAGTGGGAAAAACAAAAACCTGAGATTGACGAAAATATTTATCCAGATCAACAAAGCCGGTAAAGCTGACATTATTCAAGCGGTAATTCCCCAGAATTTTTCGGATTGTTTTGTATAACCTGCCACAGATAAAAAGTTGGGCATTTTTTAAATTCAATTTATCCCAAGCTTCTAAAAGAAAATTCACTCCCTTCCGGTAGTTAACATTACCAGCAAATATAAAGTTAATTTTCTCCTGGGTAAGTTTCTTTTCAATATCTCTCTCACTAAAATTCTTTGGCATCTCTGCCCCAAAAGGAACAATCTCCACTGGCTTTTTAAACCTTGCCATTTCTAAACTTTGTTTAACAAACGAGGAAGGAACAATGAGAATATCTGCTTTTGATATTGCTTTATCCAAAAAAGAAGAGGTTTTACCAACTTTTGTATCTTGGACAAAACCTTTCTCTTTAAGATAGAGAGCGTATCGGTAATGAGCAATCGGAATATCTAAAAGAACTTTTACCTTTTTTGATTTAAGATAATTAATTGATTTCGGAGAATACTCTCCAAAATGAGACAAAGAATAATCAATTTTTGATTTTTTTAAATTTCTCAAAACGAAATTATCAAAAAGTTTAAGATCTATTGAGCGGGAATCGAAATTTGGCAGAAGATAAATCCTTACACCGTTCAAAAACCTAGCTAAATAATTCTTGTAAAAAGGAGTTTTTACTTTAATTGATTTTTCAAAATTGTTTCTGGCAATAACCTCAAAGGGGATATTCTCTCTGAGAAGAGTTTGAGCAATTTTTCCAAACCGAAAACCGATAGTATTTTTCCGGCCGATATCTGAATTACAACAAAGTAAAATTTTCCTTTCATTTGTCATAGATTAAGATTTAATTTTTCTCGAGAGATCTTTTTAAATTTCTCTACTTGATTCTTAGCGTCAAACTTCAAGGACTTTTGCTTTAAATATTCAGCATAATCTGAATAATTTTTCTCGATGTCTAATATCTTTTCAACCCATTCTTCAATATTCCAGATATCTCGGACTAAGAATTTCTCTTCTAAGAATTCGGGCATTCCTCCTTTCTTCGAAGCCAGAGAAGGAATACCCAAGGCGGCTCCCTCTACCGGAACCCTAGCAAAGGCCTCTTCAATCAACGAAGGAACTAAAAGAATTTTTGTTTTTTTGTACACTTCTAAGGGATCTTTTAACCAAGGTTGATAGAGAATATTCTCCTCTCTCCGAGGAGCAGCAATATCTCTGCCAACTATCATAAATTGCTTATCTTTCATTTCAGCGGCAATTTTCTTAACCACTTCTGAACCCTTTATTGGTTCAGAGCCAATCAAAGTTAAAAATGGCCTTTCCCTGAGAGGGGGGAGATTAATTTTTTGGAGGGTTAAAACATCAATTATTGGGTAGATTACTTCTGATTGGCGATTGAAGATTTTGAAAATCTGATTTTTAATAAAATTTGAGTTAGCAATAATCAGAGTTGCTTTTTCCATTGTTTTTTTGTTATCGGAAAAAAATTGCTTCAAGAAAGGAGACTGAGAGAAAATGTAAATTTCTTTTGCTAAAAATTTTAATCCAGAGAAATAATTGGGAACTCTATTTAAATTATATTCATCTCTGACAAAATAAACTGCTTTTCCTGAAAAGCTATTAATAGCCAGAGGCGCCCATAAACTCTGAGCGAAGAGGAAATCACCCGAGGACTTACAAAAAAAATCACTGACTCTTTTTCGGTTTATGAAGAATTCTAAATAAGGAAACCTAGGTATTTCCTTGATAGGTATTCGTTCAACATCAAAATCTTCAATCTTATATTTTGGAGCAGAGAAACTCTTCTTAACATCGCAGCCAACAAACTTAAACTTTCCAGAAAGATTCTTAAGAAGATAATGAAAAGAGTGTTGAGCCCCTCCGACTCCATAACCCAAGAATTTATCGAAGATTAATATCTTTGGCTCTTTCATAAACTTCCTCATATGTCTTTAAAGTTTCTTTGGCAGTTTCCTCCCAAGAAAAGTTTTTTACTCTCTCCATTCCCTTTTCAATGAGAGTATTTCGATAATCCTCGGAACTGAATATCTTAAAAATCGTCTCAGCTATCTCTTTTGGAGCTCTCGGATCAACTGCTGCCGCACTGTCGCCAGCTATTTCAGTTAGGGCGCTGATATTTGAAATAACTACCGGGAGTCCAAATCTCATCGCTTCAAGAACAGGTAAGCCGAATCCTTCAGAGAAAGATAAAAGGAGAAACAAATCAGCATACCAATATAAAGAAGCTAAATCCTCATTAGAGATCTTCTCCATCAAGAGAACACTTTCTTTCAAGCCCAGTTTTTCAATCAGAGAGAGAAAATCTTTATATCTCCTGTAACTCTCACCAACTAAAACCAAAGAAGTTTTCCATTTATCAATTTTTTTAAAAAAATAAAAGGCTCTAATTAAACCTTCCAGATTTTTATGGGGCCTTTTTTCTGCTACGCATAGGATATAAGGTTTTCTTAATTTTGGAAGAAATTTGGGAGGAATTTTGGGCTTCTCCAAAAATGAGTCTTCATAAATAACTCTTGTTTTTTGAAGGGGAACTTTGAGTATTTGATAAAGATCTTTTTTAGTGCTTTTTGAGACAGCTATTATTTCAACTGCTTTCTGACAAGCTAGCTCAGTAATTTTTTTTAGGTAGAAACTTTTCAGCTTATTTTTTAAAAAACTCGGATACTTGATATAAGTCAAATCGTGAACCGTAATAATAGAGGGGAAATTCTGGCCTAAAGGCAGGTAGGGAGTTAGGCAATGGAAAATGTCACAGGAGATTTTGTTTTTTTTAAAAAAAAATGGATAAAAAAGTTGTCGTTTTAATCCAACCGTCGGAAGATCTGCTTTTAAAAACTGAAATCTCAGATTAAATACTGGGTGGTCAGGGCTTAATTTCTTCTGGACAATTACTTTATAATTGTTTTTTTTATCAATCTTTGATAAGTTCTCTAGCAATTTCAGAGCATAATTCCCTGCTCCAGTTGGTTTTCCAACAATAGATGTAGCGTCTATTAATATTTCCATAGTGGGATTATTCTCTCTTGGAGAATTTTTCGGGGTCTTCTATTCCTTGCTCTTTCATTAATTGATTGTTGATCTCTTCCACTGTTTTGTGTAACTTCAAGTCAACTTCTCTTGAATTAGCAAGTTGAATAAGAGCCCTAATATCTTTCGGAAGACATTTCCCCCCATATCCAAGATACCCACCGTGATAAACATCGAGATGACTGGGTCCGATTCTTGGATCAGCTGAGGCACATTCTCTAACAATCTCATAATCTATTCCTAATTTTTTACACAATTGATACATCTGAACCCCAAATATCACTTTAACTGATAAAAAAGTGTTGCCAAAATATTTTACCATCTCTGCTTCTTTGGCTGAGATAATCCTTTCAAAAGGAGCTCGGGGTAAAAGAGCCATTATCATTTCAGCAACGTCTTGACTTTTTGGGGTGTAGCCAACAATCTGTCTATCAGGGTTTTGCATTCCTTCATCAGCTTTCGCTTCCACTAAAAACTCTGGATTAAATAAAAATTTGTGTTGAGGATATTTTTGTTGAAATCCATCAGTGGTGCCGGGTAAAACGGTTGATTTAATAACAACAATTTTCTCATTCTCTATTTTACTAACCGCATCTTCAACAAAAGATAAATCAAAACCTTTTTCTTTGTCAAAGGGGGTGGGAACACAGATAAAGATTGCATCGGCTTGATTTACTTCCTCAACCGATCCCAAGTTTTTTCCATTATCGTATAAAAGAGGTTTCCGTCCTTCTTTTTCAAAATATCTTTTCAAAGCTCCACCAACCATTCCCACTCCCATTATTCCAATTTTTAAGTCTTTTAATGATTTTTCTTGCATAGTTTTTAATTTTTGATTTTTGTCTTAAACCACTCTTGGACCTTTTTTAAACCTTCCTCAAAAGGAACTTTTGGTTGCCAGCCCAGGACTTTTTTGGCTAAAGTGATATCAGCTTTGGTGTGTAAGACATCACCTGGACGGGGAGGCAAATATTGCTTTTCACCACCGATTAAGTTGGCTAAATAATTTATAGAATAAGATTCCCCGCTGCTAATATTAATTACCTCTCCTCCTTTCAGTTTTTCACTTTCCATTGCCAAGATATTAGCTCTAACAACATCATCAACATAACAGAATCCTCTGGTTTGTTCTCCATCTCCAAAAATTGTTAATGGTTTTCCTTCAGCTTTCAGTTTCAGAAATTTACCAATAACTAAGCTGTAATCGGAATCAAAGTCAATTCTGGGGCCATAGACATTAAAATATCTCAAAGAAATAATCGGTACTTTATAAAGCTCGGTGAATAACTTAGCGAATCTCTCACCAGTCAATTTTTGGAGGGCGTAGGGACTGATAGGATTTGGGGTCATTGATTCTCGCAAGGGTAATTCTTTTTGGTCACCATAAACAGCTGAAGAAGAAGC
>Ga0190361_1000313_pt1 | contig 20412 bp, 20 predicted proteins | sample 48721845_MG_FD_161273 | JGI IMG/M metagenome (GOLD analysis project Ga0190361, IMG submission 161273) | Hydrothermal vent microbial mat bacterial communities from Southern Trench, Guaymas Basin, Mexico - 4872-18-4-5_MG | ecosystem: Environmental > Aquatic > Marine > Hydrothermal vents >... | reverse complement strand
CTTTGATAATTTTTGCTTTTTCTTCTAATGGCAAGTCGAGAGGGACTTTTTTACCAGTTAAAACAAAAAATTCATAGCCATGAGGAGTAAGTAAAAACTTTTTATTTTCTAAAATTTTGGGCTCTTTTGCGATGGCATGAATTGCATCGGCATCGATAACGAAGGGAATATCTATATTTTTCAAGTATTCTAAAACCGTCTCTTGAGTTTCTCTTGACCTTCCCAACCCCCCTCCAATTACCCCAGCTACATTTCCGTAAGCTACTTGTTTTGCAGCTTCTGTTTGTTCAATTAGAATTGAAAGGTGTCTTTTTGTTAGCCACTTTCCTTCTAAAGGATAAGCTGCTAAATTTGGAGAAAAAGAAGAGATAATGTCTGCTGCTCTTCTTGGAGCTATGATTCTTACCATCCCTACTCCAACTTTGAAAGCCGCCATCGCATTCAGAGCAGGAGACCCTGAATAAAAATCAGAACCTCCAATGACAATCAAAAGTCCAAAGTCGTATTTTACAAAATATTGATTCTCTTTTCTTTTTGGAAAAACTTCTTTTAAAATTTCCTTTTCTATTTTTTCCATAAAATTATTCTAACAAATTTCTTGTGTTTAAAAAATTGGTCAGATAAATTAAATTTACTTTAACTTTTACCACCATTTTACCAAACATTATACACAAATCAAAGATTGGTAATTCCTTTTATCGTCTTTAAATTATTGATTCTAATTCTTCTATAAATTCCTTAACTCCTTGATCGATATTACTTCTTAATATCACTTTCTCAGCAAGAATCTCTCCATTATAAATTTTACGCATTTGGGATAGACATTTTCCTTCCCTGCCAGCACATGTGACAAAAAAAATAGATTTCTTTATGTTGTTCCTGTTTTTTAAAAGATAAGTTCTTACTGCTGGGGTTACTCTGCCATTCCAGACCGGACCACCCAAAATAACAACATCATAATCTCCAGGATTTTTTGAGAAATTTATGTCAGTGATTTTGCCACGAGTTGTATCATATCCTGCTATGAGAAATCCAATTAAACCCTTTCTTGACTTTTTGTCTTCTATTTCATCAATGTCAGCATTCAAAGCTTTTGCAATAATTTCTGCTGCTTTCTTTGTGTGGCCATCTCTTGAATAAAAAGCCACAAGAATTTTTGTTGAGTTTTCCTTTTCTGTTTTTTTCATGTTTTATACCTTCTTTTTTAATTTCCTTTCATAATACCAATTACCATTTGAATTCAACCATCAATGCTTTGGTGAAAATAAAAGAATGCTTAAAATAACAAAGAATCTAAAAATAATCAATTCGTGGTGAATAATCTTGCTGCGGGGTGAGGACTCGAACCTCAACTTCCAGGTCCAGAGCCTGGCGTCCTACCATTAGACGACCCCGCATCATTCTTTAAGATATTTTTTAGTTGCCAAGAAACTACATAAAAATCCAAAGGAAACTCCGAGAAGAACTTGATAAAGAAAAATTGAAATTAAATTATCTTTGAAAATATCAAAAATTTTAATTTCTGGAAAGAGAATTGAAAATTTCGGAGAAAGAAAAAATAAACTTGAAAATAAAATTAAGGTTGAAATTAAAGAAGCCAGAAATCCGGTAAAAATTCCTTGAAACAAAAAAGGGAAATAGATCATCCAGTTGGGAGCTCCAACTAGTTTTTGAGTAAAAATTTCTTCTTTGTAATTTAAAATTGACAAATGCAAAGTTGTGAAAACAATTAAAAAGGAAATGAAAAGGAAAAATAAAATTAAAATTATCATTCCTTTTCTAAAGGTGGCTGTGATTGAAAAAATCTTTTCAATCAGAGGTTGTCTTTGAAGATAATCTATCTTTTCAATAGAATCTTTCTTTTTGTCCAAAAAACTTGATATTTTTTCAAAAAGATCAGGATTCTTAAGTTTTATATTCAAGGAAGCCAAAAATGGATTGCCAATTTCCCTCAAAGCTTCCATTAAAACAGGATTTTCTTTGTGCCTTTCTTTAAATGAAGAAAGAGCTTGCTCTCTCGAAATAAAGGTTACTTTTTCAACTTCTGGAAATTTTAAAAGTTGGTCTTTGATTTTTAGAATTTCATCTTCTGAAACTTCTTCTTTAAAATAAACAGAAAAATCAGCTTTCTCTTCAATTCCCTTCAAAAGAACTTTTCCCCCTTTCTCAAAAACTAAAAGAGAAGAAAAAAGAAAAAGAGTCAAAGTCAAAATTAAAATATCAACTAAGGTAATTCCCCAGTTTCTAAAAATAAATTTGAAGGAAGATTTAATTGATCTTCTTAAATTTAAAAACATTTTTATCCCCTTCTTTCGCCGACAATTTTTCCTTTTTTCAAATAAATAACTCTAGTTTTTAGAAAATTAACCACTTCTTTGTTATGGGTGGCTAAAACAATCGTTGTACCCATTTCGTTTATTTTTTTAAGAATTTTTAAGATTTCAAGAGTATTCAAAGAATCTAAATTTCCTGTAGGTTCATCTGCTAAAATGATTTTAGGTCTATGAATCACTGCTCTGGCTATAGCTAATCTTTGTTTTTCTCCGGCAGACAATTCTTCAGGGAAACTTTCCATTTTTTCTTCTAATCCAACTAATTCTAATACTTTTGGAATGTCTCTTTTTATTTCTCTGTCCGAAAAACCTGTCACTTCCATTATAAAACTCAAGTTTTCAAAGACATTTTTTGCTTTCAAAAGCCTGTAGTCTTGAAAAACAACTCCAATTTTTCTTCTCAATTCTGCAATTTCAGATTTTTTCATTTTAAAAATCTCTTTCCCCTCGAAAAAAACTTTACCCTTTGTAGGTTTTTCTTGAGCTAAAATAATTTTTAAAATTGTGGTCTTGCCTGCTCCTGAAGGACCTACAATCGAAACTAGTTCTCCTTTTTCTATTTTAAAAGAAACATCTTCTAATGCTAAAACTTCCTTTCTATTTTTAGTCTTGTAAACTTTAGTTACTTTTTGAAATTCTACCATATTTAATTTCAGCTTCGATAAATTTGTCCAAATTCCCATCTAAAACATCTTCAACTTGAGTCGTCTCAACTTTTGTTCTCAAGTCCTTCACTAATTTGTAAGGATGAAAAACATAAGATCTGATTTGGTTTCCAAATTCAATTTGAACTTTTTTCCCTTTAACTTTTTCTACTTCCTTTTCTTTTTTCTCTTTAAGATATTGATAAAGTTTTGTTCTCAAAATCTCCATTGCCTTTTCTCTATTTTGAGCTAATGATCTTTCTGTTTGACAGGTGACTACAATATTGGTGGGTAAATGAGTGATTCTCACTGCAGTCATTCTTTTGTTAACATATTGACCACCCGGTCCTGAAGATTTGAAAGTTTCAATTTTTAAATCTTGGGGTTTAATTTCGATTTCAGGTTCTGGAATTTTTGGCAAAACAGAGACTAAGGCAAAAGAAGTATGTCTTAAACCCTTGGCAGAGAAAGGAGAAATTCTCACTAATCTATGAACTCCAGATTCCCTTTTTAAAAAACCAAAAGCAAAAGGGCCTTTTGCTTCCAAAATGGCAGATTTTATTCCAATCCTTCCTTCAGCTCCGGGTTCTCCAAAATTTATATCCAAAATATCGCAATCGAATCCTTTTCTCTCACAATATCTTTGATACATTCTTAGTAAAATCGCTGCCCAATCTTGAGCGTCTTGACCCCCTGCACCAGCTTGAATGAAAATTAAAGCATCGTTTCTGTCGTATTTTCCAGAAAGAAAAGTTAAAATTTCTTTTTCTCTTATTTCCTTTTCTATTTCTCTTAAATCTTCTTCTGTTTCTATCAATTCTATCTTTTCTTTTAAGTCCTCGATTTCTTGGACTTCTTTTTTTAATAAATTGTATTCTTTAATCTTTTGTCTATCTTTCCAAAAATCTGGCCTTTCCATTTCCTTTTCCATTTCTCTTATTTTCTTTTTCTTTTTTTCTATGTCAAAGAAAGTCTGAGATTTCCTCTATTTTCTTTTTCAATGTTTTTATTTTTTCTTCCATGAGCCGGAGGTGGGACTTGAACCCACGACCTGAGGTTTACGAAACCTCTGCTCTTCCCCTGAGCTACTCCGGCACGGGCCACCGGCACCTCACTTGACCAGCTCGTTTTGCTTTGCAAAATGAGGGATCTACGTTCGGTGCGGTGTCCCTTTCTCCCCCCAGATGTATATCTGGGGGGAGGCCTCTTAATTGCTAATTACTAAAAACTAACTACTAAATACTATAATTTTTGAGCGGGTAGCGGGAATCGAACCCGCGCTTAGACCTTGGGAAGGTCCCGTACTACCACTATACTATACCCGCAAAGAGCAAAATGGAGGGGCGTACTACCACTATACTACACTCGCATCATTTAAATTGAATAATGATTGGTTCTTCCCCTTCTCTAATAAACCCTTGCTCTCTTGCTTTCTCTTCCCAAAAAAGTTCACTTTTTGCCTTAGATAAAATCCTTTCAAATTCTTTCTTCTTTTTAACTAAGTTTTCGATTTCTTTTTTTAAATTCTGGACTCTTTTTTCAGTTTCTTTTCTTTCTTTGAAAACTTTAATATTTAAAAATAACAGAAATAAAAATAACAAAAAAATAATAAAAAAAATAAAGTTTTTTCCTTTTTCTTTTCCTTTCACTCTTTCATTATAAAAGATTTCATTTCAAAAATAAAAGCCCAAGTAGGCCGTAGGCCGGATTCTGTTTTAGCTGCCATTTGTCTGGGCCTCAAGTCACCCTGAGGCTCAAGCGGCTTGGCCCGAGATTGAGGTAATTTTTCTCAATCTCTTTGGCCTGCCTTGCACCCCGCTGGGATTTAGCCGTTTCACTTCAGCCTTTGGCTGATCCTCCAAAGCTCCTTTAAGGAGCGAAGGAGGACAACGCCTTATAGCTGAACTCGCCCCTCCAGTGCATGCACTAGAGGGGCGCCTCGGCCCTTACGGGCCTCGGCGTCTCTGTTCGCACCCCTCGCCTCATGGCGGCCAGGTGTTACCTGGAGCGTTCCTCCCCCCAGATGTATATCTGGGGGGAAAGGTGTCCGGACCTTCCTCTCCGCTAGAATATTCTAGCGGAGCGGCAGCTCACCTACTTGGGCTATGAAGATTTTAGTCTATGGAAGGCTTTTTGTCAAGGGAGGATAAGGTTTTTCTAACTAATTTATCAGCCTCTTTATTTTTTTTCCTAGAAATTAGTTTAAATTTAACTTTCTTAAAATCCAGTTTTAGGTTCCAAAGTTTTAAAAAAAGAGGTTGTAATTTTTTATCTAAAATCTTATATTTTCCTTCCATTTGATTGACTAATAATTCAGAATCTGACCTTAACTCAACCTCTGTTACTCTCGCTAACTTTTTTCCCAAAAATTTTTTCAAATGCAAAAGAGCTAAAATGGCAGCTTCATATTCTGCTTCGTTGTTTGTTTTTTCACCAATGTATTTTGAGAATTTTTTAAAAATCCCTTTTCTTTCATTACAAAATAAAAAAGCAGCTGCTGCTGGCCCTGGATTTTTTATTGCTCCCCCATCACTAAAAATGATAATTTTTCTCATAAATTTTCAATCAAGCATTTTTTAAATTTTTTCAAATTCTCGTTTTTAATTCTAAAGCCAGAAGCTTGAGGATGACCTCCAAAAGAAATTAAAAGATCTCTGCACTTTTTCATTAGTTCCACCGTATTAACTTCTGGAGGAGATCTCACGGTACCTTGAGTTTCTTTCTCTCCAATTTTAAAAATGAAAGTTGGCTTTTTAAAAATTTGGCAAATTTGAGAAGCGACAGCAGGGATTAAACTAAATTTAAAATCTTTGCTTCCAGCAAAAATTATAGGTTCTTTTTCCAAAATTTGAGATTTAACTTCCTCTATTATTTTCTTTATCTCTCCTTTTCTCGCTTTTCCTTTTTCAATCAATTTTTCAAAGAGTATTTTTGCTTCTTCTAGATTGGCTAAAGTTAAAAGACGAAAGGAGGCTGGTAAATTATTTTCCATATCTCTAACATTCAAAATCGAAATTATTTTATGAATTTCTTGAGGAACTTTAAAAAATAAAGGGAAAATTCTAAAAGCTGGCCTAAAAGAATTTTTCATTAATTCTAAACCTTCATCAGTCATTAATTTGTTCTCTCTTTCTTGAGGCATCATATCAGCCAAAGTAGCTAAAGCTACTAATTCTAAAAAATTTCTTCTCATTGCTTCTGACATTCTTTCTTTCAAAATTTCTTGTGATAGTTTAAAAACGATTCCAACAGTAGCTAGATTTTTAAAAGGATAAGTATCTCCTTTTTGTTTTGGATCGACGATAATATCTGCTTCTGGAAGATCGTTCAAAACTTCATGATGGTCAACAATTATTACACTAAAACCTAATTCTTTAGCTAATTTTACTTCTTTAAAGTTCGAAATCCCACAATCTAGGGCAACCAAAAGGGCTGGAGCGTGTTTCTTTAAAGAGTTTAAAGCAATTTCTGAAATTCCATATCCTTCTTTTTCTCTGTCTGGAAAATAAATTTCTTTTATGTTTCCTCCTAGTGTTTTGATGGTTTCTTCTAAAATGATAACTGAACAAACACCATCCAAATCTGCATCTCCGTAAATTAAAATTTTCTCTTTGTCTGAGATTGCTTTCAAAATTCTTTCGGCTGCTTTTTTCAGATTTTTAATCTCCATAATATCCTAAAATTTTTAAACCCGGTAATTTTTCTCCCGCCAAAAATTTCAATAATGCTCCCCCTCCAGTTGAAGCAAAGGAGAATTTTTGGGTAATCCCCAATTGATTTGTTAACTCAATTGTTTCCCCTCCTCCAATTAACGAAAAGGCTTTACTTTCTAAAATAGCTTCGGCTAACTTTTTTGTTCCTTCAATATATCTTTTATCTTCAATTTTACCAAAAGGACCGTTCCAAAAGATAGTTTTAGCCTCCAATATCTTTTCTCTAAAAAGTTTAATAGTCTTTGGTCCAATATCCAGTCCTCCGTCTTTTTCATCTATTGGAAAAAGAACATTTTTCCTAACTTTTATCTTTACCTTTCCTTCCTGAATTTCTTTCCAAATTAGACGATTAACCAACACCCAATCCCCCATTTCTGAAAATTTTTCAACCAAAGGAGCTTTGTCTTTAACTTTTCTTCCTCCTACCAAAGCTACTAAAGGTTTTTTATAATTTTTCAAAAAATTTTCTAAAACCCTAACTTCTTTTTCAAACAAAAATCCAACTCCAGAAGGCAAATATTTTGGAAGACCAATGACTGAAGCGTGGGGTCGGTGAGCAACTGAAAAAGCTTCGTTGATAAAAATTTGGCCCAATTTTGCTAAAGATTTTGCAAAATCAGGATCGTTCTTTTGTTCTCCAGGATAAAATCTAATATTTTCTAGCATTAAAATTTCTCCTTCTTTCAAAGAATTAACTTCTCTTTCTACCCTCTCACCAATAGCTTCATTGAGTTTTGTGATTTTTTGATGAATTAATTCTTGGAGATGTTTTGCTACAGGATCTAATCTCAGTTCTTCTACAATTTCTCCCTCTGGATCTCCAAAATGAGAAATTAAAATTATTTTTGCTTTGTTTTCTTTCAAAAAATGAATTGTTGGAATCGCGTTTCTTATCCTAAAATCATCTAAAACTTTCCCGTTTTCTATGGGAACGTTAAAATCGCATCTCACTAAAACTCTTTTTCCTTCAAAATCAAAATCTTTAAGTTTTCTTAGAGCCACTGATTTTTCCTAAAGCCTTTTTCAAACTTTCTCTTAATTTTTCAACATCAACCTTTGGTCTTTTCTTTTTTTCTTTTTTAATTTCTGTTTTTTTCCCAGAAATTGGCGTTGGAGTTATTCTTTCAATTTCTTTTAGAGAAACTCCTTCTTTTTCCTTTTCTATTTTTTTCAAACAAGATTTGCAATAAACAGGTCTTGAAGGATCAGGTTCGAAAGGAACTTTAATTTCTTTTCCACAAACTACACATTTTGCATCAAAAAGTTGAACAGGTTGGGAAATTGAAGGTGTAGGAATTTCTCTTTCTGTCCTCGCCCACCTTTCAATCTTTCCTTCAATTATCTCTCTTTTTATTCCGTACCTTTCTCTTGAAACTTTAATTATTGTATCAAAATTTGTCTTCTCAGGTTTCTCCAAAGGAGGTAAAGTTTTGGCAGAAAAAGGAGGGGTAGTGATTCCCTCAACCATTAATTTTATAAAAATATTATATTTTGGCAAATTAATTAGATCTTGAGCGGTCACTTCTGGATAAAACTCTTTTTCTAAAAACAAAGCATCTTCTGCTCCAACTCTAAAAACGATTATCGTTCCTACATTTCCAAAAATCGCTTCTCTAATTCGAGTACTCTTTCCAGTCGGTGTCATTTCATCAAGTTGACCTAAATATTGGTTAGCTAAAGTTAAAGCTAATCTGTATTTTCTCGCTTCAGACAAAATACTAACAAAAGCTTCAGTAGCAAAGTTTTGAAATTCGTCCACATACAAGAAAAAATCTCTTCTTTTTTCCTCTGGAACATCAACTCTCGACATTGCTGCCAATTGCAATTTTGTAACTAATAAAGCTCCTAGAAGTCTTGAATTATCTTCTCCAATTTTTCCTTTGGATAAATTAGCAATTAGAATTTGTCCTTCATCCATTACCTTTCTCATATCAATTTTAGATTTAACTTGGCCGATGATATTCCTAATCAAAGGGTTTGATATGAATTGGCCAACTTTGTTTTGAATAGCGGCAGTAGCTTCAACTTCGTATCTTTGAGTATATTTTGCAAATTCATTAACCCAGAATGATTTAACTACAGGATCTGTCACTCTCTCAACTACCTTTTTTCTATATTCAGGATCAGCCAGCATTCTATTAATTGCTAACAAAGTTGTGTTTGGATATTCCAAAAGAGCTAAAATAGTGTTATTTAGAATGTACTCCATTCTTGCCGACCAAACATCTGGCCAAATTTTCTTAAAAACTCCCATCAAACCAGAAGCTACCAAGTGTCTATGTTCTGGCGACACCTTTTCCATCACATTGAAAGCTATTGGGTATTCAATATCAGCAGGATTAAAATAAACAACGTCGTTAATTCTATGGGAAGGTATATAATGTAAAATTTCCTCTGCTGCCTCACCATGAGGGTCAATAAAACCTATTCCTCTTCCAGCTAAAATATCCTGAACTGCCATGTTTACTAAAAGAGAAGTTTTTCCCATCCCGGTCTTTCCTAAAATATAAATATGACGTCTTCTATCGTCCAATTTTATTCCAAACTTTTTAAATTGATTTCTAAAAGTAGTAAAACCTAAATAGGTAATATCTTTTTCCATAAGTTTTATGGCAAAGTTGGTGGAGGCCCAACTTTTTTAACTTCGACTCGAGGAACAGTAGGTAGAATAATCCTGGTTGGGAAGTGAAAGATGGTTGCTAATTCCTCAATACTCAAAAGACAAGTAGCTCTGATTCCGGGAACGGTTCTGTAGCGAATTAATTTGATAAAAGGTGGAGGATCTCCTCTAAAATTCCAAGGGAAATAAGAAGGTAACCTTTCGACATAATCTTTGAATCTTTGACGTTTTCTTAAATAGAGCCTTCTTCCTTTGGCTACATAATGAATTCTAGTTCTCGTTCCGCCAAAATATGTGAAATAATTCATATGAACAGTTGAAAACTGACTCATTAGATATTCTCTCATTAATTTGTAATTTCCACGATTGTGAGGTTCGTCTTTTTTATAAAGATGAATTACCCTTATCCAACATTGATAGATTGGTTTTTTCAATTTGTTTTCAATCCCTGCTAACACTTCTCTTTCTCCCGGTGTCAATCTCAATTCAGGGGCTATCAATTCTAAAGGCTTTTCTTCTTCTTTTGGTTTTGGTTTTCCCATCACTAAGGTTTCAAAAACCTCTTCAAAAATTGATTTTGGTTTTTTGGCAGATTTTCTTTTTGCAATTCTATCAGCTTCTGCTCTTGCTTTTGCTTGCCAAGGAAAAATCTTATCTAAAATTGGATTGCAAACAATCTGAAACCAAATCTGCTCTCCAGATTGAAGTTTTGATAGTGCTTCCAAAAGAGCATCCATTGGATCTAACCTCTTCTCCTCTACAACTCTTTTTTCTTCTTCAGGCCTTTCAAAAAACATAGTATAAGTTTTAATTGGAAAATGATCAGGTTTTGCTAAAGTATAATCCTCAGAATAAAGATCCCATTTTTCATTGGGAATATTTTGGGGTACCTTTTTGGTGTAATCTTCAACTTCTGAAATTTCTGCATCTGGATATTGAGAAAAAATAGCAGTTTCTGCAGCATTTTTAAAAAAATCAGGAATTCTCATAAAAATATGAACCTCTCCTCCAAAAGAACAAATCTCAAAAGAAAACCAACCTCCATATCCTAAAGGATGTAAAGCTCCTTTGCACCACCTTTCTCTCCAGTTTCCAACATCAATTATGCCCCAGAGCATTGAAAAAACATTTTCCATCGCAGAAAATGGTTTTTTTACTTCTCTCGGAGGTTTAATTTCAAGTAATATCCATTTGAAAGATTTTTTATAAAAAACCTCCCATCTCATCCACCAAAGATAAAAAAATCTAAAAGGAAAATACAAGATTAATGGGAAAAAGAACCACCACCAGTTCTTTAAAATTTGCCAAAAAATTGTCATGTTTTAAAAAGAAAAAATTTCCTTAAAATAATCAATTAAAAATGGAAAAAATTTCGAAGTTAAAAAAGCAAAGAAAAAACCTAAAAATCCGCTAAAAATGTATAAAAAAGTATGTAAAAAACTAACAAAAAATCCGACTAAAAATTTCCTGTCAGGATACCATTCTTGAGTCCAATAAGCACAAAGAGAAAATAAAATTAGAAAAAAAAGAATTGCAGAAAAAAATAAAATTTTCATTCCCAAGTTTAGTGGAAAAAATAAAAAAACAAAGAAAAAGGAAAGGGGAACAAAATGTAAAATCCTTTTTTCAACTGTATCTAGGGCCATTAGATTTGAGCGGTTTTTGGTCTGTATCTTCCTTGAGAATCTCTTTCAAAATACTTTTTGTTATAAAGATAAAGGAAAACAGTAGTTGGCTTTACAATCCTTTGCTTTCTAACTTCCTCTAAAATTTCCTCTTTTGTCATCGGTCTTTTCTTTTCTTTCAAAATTCTCAAAATTACATCTTTTACTTCTCCTGGAAAATAACCCCATTCAGCTAAAGCATAAGTTCCTCTTCCAACTAAAACAAATCTTTCATCTTTTATAAGTTCGTTATGAACTGTCGGTACCTTTGCACCTTTAATTTGGGCTGCAATTTCTGTAAAGTGAAGGGGTCTTTGAGCTTTTTTCAAAACCAAATAGGCCTTGTCTCTAATTCCTCTTGGTTTTATTTCAGGCCATTCTAAAAGCCCATAGAAACCTTCTTCATTCTTGGCCACAATTTTTGAGATCTCAAGAAAAGAATTCAAAACTTCTCTTTCAATTCCAAAAATCTTTGAGATCTCTTCAAATTTCAAAAGCTTTCTTTCTTTCTTGAAAAACTTTACTAACTTTGACAAAAACTTTTTGGCTCTTTCCAAATAATTCTTGCCTATGGTCCAGAGAGTAAAAAATTCATCGGTCTGATTCTTTCTTTGAAATCTTTTATCCAATTTCAAAAGCAAAAGAATTTCTCTTCCCTTTTCTAAAACTAAATTCTCTTCTTTCCTCACCCCTCCTTTTTTCTTAAACTCTGAAAAAATGGAATCGAAAACTGCTTTTTTGGTTCCAATCTCTTCTCTAATTTTTTTCAGGGCAGCTTCCTCAATTTGTCTTACTCTCTCTCTACAAACTCCAAAATCTCTACCAATAGCTTCTAAAGTTTCTTTTTCTTTCCCGAAAAGGCCAAATCTTCTTTCTATAACCTCTCTTTCTCTTCCGTTTAAATTTGAGATTAAAGCCTGGCAAACTTTTTTTAGATTAACCTTTGCCATATTTTTTTATTTTAAAACAAAAAATAAGACTTTGTCAATAACCATATTTTGGCCAACAACACTTTTTATATTTTTTCCCAGAACCGCAGGGACAAGGGTCATTTCTTCCTACTTTTTTCCCTTCGATTTTCACCCTTTCTTCTCTTTTGGGTTTCATATAAATTGACAAAATTCCTTTTCCGATGGTTTTTTTAATTTCAGAAATCATTTTTTTGAAAAGGAAATTACCTTCTCTCTTGTATTCGACGAGAGGATCTAAATTTCCATAAGCTCTTAATTTAACAGAATCTCTCAGATGCTCCATTGTTTCTAAATAATCTACCCAAAATGAATCAAAAACAGAGAGAGAATAATATTTGCCAATTTTAAAGAAATTCTCCTTTCCGAATTCCTCTTCTTTTCTTTTTAAATCTTCAACATTAAAACCTGCTTCTTTAACAAATTCTTCAAGATTTCTTTTCAAAGCATCATAATCAGCTAACAAAATTTCTCTTCTCATTTTATAGAAAAATTCTCGATGTTTGTTCATTACTTCGTCGTATTCCAAAAGATTTTTTCTGATATCAAAGTTAATTCCCTCAACTTTAGCCTGAACTTCATCGATTGCTTTTGTAACTAATTTAGATTCTATGGGTTGATCTTCTGGAATTTTTAAAGTTTCCATTAAAGATTTTATTTTTTCCCCTCCAAATATTCTAATTAATTCATCTTCCAAGGAAATGAAAAATTGACTTTCCCCTGGATCTCCTTGTCTTCCGGCTCTTCCCCTTAATTGATTGTCAATTCTTTTGGCTTCATGTCTTTCAGTTCCTAAAACAAAAAGACCGCCCAACTCCCTCACTTTTTCTGCTTCCTTTTCATCTGGAGGATTACCTCCCAAAATAATGTCAACTCCCCTTCCTGCCATGTTTGTTGCAACAGTAACAGCCTTTAATTTTCCAGCTTGAGCTATAATTTGAGCTTCCTTTTCATGATGTTTTGCGTTTAGAACTTGATGGGGGATTCCTGCTCTTTTTAAAAGTTTTGACAAATGTTCATTTTTTTCTATTGATCTTGTTCCGACTAAGATTGGTTGTCCTTTTTGATATCTTCTTTTCACTTCTTCAACGATTGCTTTAAATTTTGCTCTTTCTGTCTTAAAAATTTTATCTGGGAGATCCTTTCTAATCATTGGTTTGTTCGTAGGAATGATTACAACTTCTAGCCCATAAACTTTCTCAAACTCTTCGGCAGAAGTAGCTGCAGTTCCTGTCATTCCAGCTAATTTTTTGTATTTTCTAAAGAAATTTTGAAATGAAATTGTCGCTAAAGTTATAGATTCTGTTTTTACCCTCACTTCTTTGTGTCCCCTCACATATTCTTTAGCCTCCACTGCTTGATGAATTCCAGCTGACCATCTTCTTCCTGGCATTAATCTTCCGGTAAACTCATCCACAATAATGATTTGACCATTTTTTATCACATAATCCCTATCTAAATGGAAAAATTCCTTTGCTCTAATAGCATTTTCTATTCTATGGATTGTTCTAAAATCAGCTTCTGCCCAAGGATCTTTTTTCAGAAAAGAGATAACCCTTTCTTGCCCTTTCTCTGTCCATTCAAAAGTTCTATCCTTTTCGTCTATTATATAATCCTCTTTTCTTTTTAATTTCTCTGCTAAATTTGCAAAAAAGTAATAAATAGTTTCTGGTTCTTTTGAAGGAGCAGAAATTATTAAAGGGGTTCTGGCTTCGTCTATTAATATAAAATCTACTTCATCAACAATAGCATAATGCAATTCTCTTTGAACAATTTGACTCTTGTCATAAGCCATATTATCTCTTAGATAATCAAATCCAAATTCATTGTTTGTTCCATAAGTAATATCTGCCAAATAAGCCTCCGATCTTTTGCAGGGTCTTAAAAAATCTTCAACAACATAAAAAGAACCCAATTCATCTCTCAATTTTTCTTTTTCTTCTGGAGGTTTTTTATATTCTGGGTCATACAAAAAAGACTGTTCATGATTTAAACACCCTACAGAAAGTCCCAAAAGATGATAAATTTGACCCATCCAAACAGTATCCCTTCTTGCTAAATAATCATTAACAGTTACCAGATGGCATCCTTTTCCTTCTAAAGCATTTAGATAAAGAGGCATTGTCGCTGTTAAAGTCTTTCCTTCTCCAGTTTTCATTTCAACGACTTTTCCTTGATGCAAAGCAATAGCTCCCATTACTTGAACATCGTAATGTCTTTGTCCCAAAGTTCTTTTTGCAGCTTCTCTAACTAAAGCAAAGGCTTCTGGTAAAATATCATCTAAAGTTTCTCCTTTCTTTAATCTTTCTTTGAACTCTAAAGTTTTCTCTTTTAATTTTTCATCAGGAATCTTTTCAAATTCCTTTTCAAGAGAATTTATTTTCTCAACGACCGGCCTTATTTTCCTTAAATATTTTTCGTTTTGATCTCCAAAAATTTTTTTGAGATTTAACATATTTTAAATTTTAGTCCTTTTTAATAAAAAATAAAGGTGGCTTTCGCCACATAAATAAAAGAGCTATTGTTGAATGTTGCAATCTATAAACGAAGTTTTTTGATCTCTCTTACATTCTTGAAGATTAGAATTTTGCACCTCGCACTCTTTAAGCTCACATTCTTGTAGGTTAGAATTTCTGATCTTGCACTTTATTAGAATGCATTCTTGTATATTACTATTTTCTATTTCCTCGTTTTCAAGAGTTCGCTCAACTAAATTTGCATCTCGTATCATTTCATTCTCTCACCTCTAAATTAAATTTTATCTTAATCTTCTTGAGATGTCAACCTAAAAGAAATTAAAGAATTCTTTCTCAAATTCTTGAAAATTCCTTTTGAAAAATTTTCCTTTGCCAAATCTTCTGGAAAAATTAATCCCTTTTTTATTTCTCCCTCAATCAACTTTTTTAAAACCTCCAACGGAAAGACGACAGAAATTTTTTGCATTGAGTTTAGTTTTTCTTTCTTTTTTGAAAAACTTTTGACGACTAAAGAAAGTTTTTCTTTTTTTGTTTCGATTTTAATCTTTCCAAAAGTTAAATTATCTTCAATTTTTCTTTCCAAAATTCTTTTTGTTTTTTCGAAATTTTCTTTGTTTAAGAATCCGTGATTTTTCAAAAAGTTGTAAAATTCAAAAAAGCCATAAGGTCTCACTACCCTAAAAATGAAATTTTTTATTTTCAATTTTTTCATTAATTGCTCAAACCCAGAGAGAGCAAAATAACTCTCAGCTAAAATTCCAAAAAATTTTTCTCTTTTTAAACCAGAAAAAGGAGGAAATCTTTTTTTCTTTCCATTAATTAATTGAATTGATGAAAGTTCGTGTTCTAAAATTAAGTCCTCAAAACACCATAAAAAAGGATAAAAAAATTTTTGGGGAGATAAAGTTCCAGCAAAAACTTCAATTTTTTTAATTTCTTTTAATTTTTTAGCAAAAAACGAAATCAAAAAATTCAAAAGCCCAGGACAAAAACCACAATTTGGTAAAACACAAATTTTTGCTTTCTTAATTTCTTTTTTCTTTTTTAAATAGATTTCAGCTTCCAAATCTGAAAGGTCGATTAAATCTTTTTTGTATTTTAAAGCATATTTCAAAGAAAGCTTCCCCACTTTTCCCGGTAAAGCTCCCAAAAAAATATCGTAATTTTTCAAATTTGAATTTTTCTTCCAAAAGTTAACTCTAAAACCTTTTTTCTTTAAAAGATAAAAAAAGGCTCTTCCGATTCTCCCTTTTCCAAAAATTAAAATTTTCTTTTTCATAATGAAAAAAATGGTGGCAAGGTTAAACTTGCTTTAAAAATTTCAGGTGAAAAATATTTTAAAGAAAATTTCTTTTTAAATTTTTCAAATTTTTTCTCAATCTTTGCTTTTTTCAAATCAATTTTTTTAGACCCTATTAAAAAACAATACTCACCACAATGGAAAGAAGGAACGCAGAATCTCAAAATAAAAACTTTTGGAAAAACCTTTTTTAATCTTAAAAAAATTTTTTTAACAAAATTTTCAAAATCCAAAAAAGAAGCTCCCAAAGTAATTAATATCCCTTCTTTGGTTAAGATTTTAAAAGCTCTTTTGTAAAATTTTAGAGAAAAAAGAGCTAAAGAATTTTTTTCACCAAAATTTAGAGAATCAATAATAATAATGTCGTATTTTTCGTTTGTGTTTTTCAAAAATTTCTCCCCTCTCTCTATAAAAACTTTTACTCTCTCATCAGAAAAAGAATTTTGAGAAACAAATCTTAAATGGGTCTTTGCCAAATTTATCATTGTTTTATCCATCTCTACTAAATGGACTTTTTCAACAGAATGTTTTAAAACCTCCCTCAAGGCTCCTCCATCTCCCCCACCAATAATTAAAATTCTTTGAGGGTCTTTGTGAGGAAATAAGACAGAATGAGAAATCATTTCATGATAGATGAATTCATCGTATTCTGTTAATTGTAAAATTCCATCTAACACTAAAATTCTTCCATAAATTGGATTTTTAAAAATTAAAACATCTTGGAATTTGCTTTTTCCTTTAAAAATTATTTTTTCAATCAAAAAATAATGTTTGATTCCCTTTTCTCTCTTTCCTGGAATTTTCTTCTCTAAAAACCAATTTTTATAAATAGGCATAGAAATTTTTTTTGAATTTTACTCTTTTGGGAGTTTGAGGTAGAAATTCAAAGATAAAAAGAGAGGCTCCTATTTTTGGTAATTTTTCAATTGTTTCTCGAGTGAAAAATTCACTCAATCTTTTTTTAATTTCCTTATCTTCTTCGTAAAGCTCAATCTGAGGGTAAAAAATTTTTCCATTAATCCTTTCTAAAATAATCAAATTCTCTTTTGAGAAAAATTTCTGCAAAAACAAAAATCTATTTCCAATAGATTCATCCCCTACTTCTAAAAATCCAAACCCCCCTTCTTTTCCTAAATTTTCTTTTCCAAATTTCACGAATTTTCTAACTCCTTCTTCTGTATAAACTGGATTTGTCAAAAATCCCACAAAGTTTCCCTTCAATTTCTTTACTTTTGAAATGTCAACCTTTTTGGTTTCGATCTTCAAATGGTATTTTTTTGCCAAATAATTAATATTCTTTAGAATTCTCTCATCTAAATCGCAAACTGTACATTCAATTTCAGAATCTACCAAAGTTAAAATTATGGAAATAAAATCGTCATCTCCAACAAACAAAAATTTTCTCTTCAAAGGTAAATACTCCAAAATCTTCTTTACTAAAAAAAGAGCAGAACCTTGAGAAATTGGCATTTGATCAAATTTGATTTCGGGGAAAAATTTAAATTCTTTTTTAAAAAGATTAATTACTAAATCTTTTGGTTTTATTTTAACTTTTAATTTTTTCTCTATCTTTCTTTTAATTTCTTTTTCAGTTTGAGGTTCAGGAATGTTCTTTAAAAAATTTTTATTTCTAACTTCAATTTTTCCATTTTTCTTTACTCTTATTACTTTTTCTTTTTGTAAAAATTTTAAGTATCGCCAGAAATCCCAATCTTCAGTAAAATTTTTCAAAATAAATTCTGAATTTTTTTTCGAGTAAATTATATCCTTTACCCTTTTTAAAAAAGAAAGGAAAGATGGCTTTTCATAATTTTCAAAAAATTGATTTAAAATTTCATCTGAAATTTTCAAATTTTTGAGAGAAGTAGAAAATTTTTTTGCACAAATAAAAAAATCTTTCTTGGCAAAAGACAAAAATTTTTTATAAAGTTTTTTTTCAAACATTAACCTTCCCTCTTTTTATCACTCTAACTTTTACTCTTTGAGGTTTTATTTTCTTTTTTAAAACTTCCAAAGCTTTTTCAGGAAAAGTTTTAGGACCACAAGTGAAAATATCTAAAGCTACGTAATTGTGTTCTGGCCAAGAATGAAAAGAAATGTGAGATTCTGCCAATAATAAAACCCCAGTCATTCCATGGGGATTAAATTTATGAAAAGAAAATTCCAATGGAGTGTTTCCTGCTTTTTTTGCAGCTAACCTCAAAACTCTCTCAAGCTCTCTTGAGTTTTCGATTATTTTTCCACCCCAAAATTCGGCAATCAAGTGAATTCCGAGATATTTCTGTTGTGTTTTTTTGGCCCATCGAGTGGACCCCTTTGTTTTTTTCATGTTTTTTTTAATAGTTAATCGCTTACCTCTTCTCGGGTTCTCCCGAGAAGAAGCCTTCCTCCTCCCCTCCAGATGTATATCTGGGGGGAGAAGAAAAAACAAAGGGTAAAAAAAGCGATTAACTATTTAATTTTTACAAAATTTCTTTTAAAAAGTCAAGATCAAATTCCTTCTTGTAAATCTCTTTTTCCTCCTTTCTTCTGAGCTAATTTTGAAAGTAAAAGTTTTCTTTTCGCCTTCCTCGCCCCTCTTTCGTATTTTGCGGTTAATTTACCTTTAAATTTTTTTATTTTTCTTTTTAACTCTTCCTTGACCTCTTTTAATGCCAACTCTAAACTTTCTTTTTGAGCTTCGGCTCTTAAAGATTTTCCAGGAAACTTAATTTGACATTCAGCATAGAAAACAGGGCCCTTTCTATGATGTCCTGACATCTTTGCGATTTCTACGAAAGCCTCAGCCCTTGGTCTTCCCTTTCCAAAGAATCCATCCCAATATTTTTTACCAAAAGTTTTCTTTGCAAACTTTTCTAAAGAATTAATTTTCTTTTCGATTTCTTTTTTGAATTTTTCTCCTATTTCCAAATTGGTTGCTTTAATGTTAATCTTCATTGCAAAATCTATTAGCCCCACATTGGAATTCCCTAATGTGGGGCGAGGAGTGCTTTATCTCTTTTTCTTCTTTTTTTTAGCTTTCTTCTTCTTTTTGGCCTTCTTCTTCTTTTTTTTGGCCATTATTTTTTAAAGTACTTTTTACGCCTAGTCGACCTAAACCTAGGCGATTCCTTATTTCATTTTTTCACTTCAAAAAAACTTGTCAAGATGTGGAAAACTTTAAAATTTGAAATTGCAAATTGTAAACTTTAGATTTTGTTTTAAAAGAGCCGGTGGAGTTGATCCCAATACTAGGTGTTTCTGTGGATACTTACCCACCGGCCCAATTTTATTTTAAAAAATTTAAAATCTTTTTCAAAACAAAAATAATTTTTTTAATATCTTCTTGATGATAATGAGATTGAAGAGGAAAATTAATGATTCTTTTTGCAGCTTCCAATGTGTTTGGATAATCTTTTGGATTTATTTTCCAATAATTTTGAGCTTTTTTGTTCAAAATTATAGGATCTTTCCAAATTCTCGTACAAAAAATTCTTCTTTTTTGAAGCTCCTTTACAATTTTGTCTCTTTTTCCTTCAAGATTTTTGGGAACTAAAGCTGAAAGATAGCAAAAAATGTTTCCTTCCTCCTCTTGCACTTCAAAACCAAGCTCTTTTAAAGACTCTTGATAAAAAAGCGCTAAATTTTTTCTTTTTTCAAGATTCTTTTCAAAATCATTTAAAAACAAAGAAAATAAATTTAGAGAAACATTGTTGATTGCTAAAAATTCTTTCTTTTTTTCTCCTCTCATCATTCGAGGAGCTATTTTCTGTCCAAATTTTTTGAAAAGAAAAGCAAAAGATGAAATTGAATTTAAAAAAGAAATAAAATCTCTCAAGTTAAATTTACTTTCTCTCAAATTTACTTTCCAATCTTTTGGACAAACTAAAAGTCCCCCTCTTGCCATTGGAAACTGTTTGTAAAGAGAAAAGAAAGAAACTGTTCCAAAATTTCCAACAAAAGAGTTTTTATATTTTGCAAAAAAAGCATGGGCTGCGTCTTCAATAACAAAAATGTTTGAAGTTTTGAGTTTAAAAAAGAGATTATCAATATCCATTGGCAATCCGAATGTATGACAAATTAGGATTGCTTTCGTATTTTCTGAGATTTTATCTTTTATTTTTTCAAGCTTTATGTGAAAAGTTTTTAAATCAATGTCTAAAAAAATAGGTTTTATATTGTACTCTTTCAAAATTGGATAAAAAACGTCGCAAATGAAAGCTGGCATTAGAATTTGAGAATTTCTAAGATTTAACTTCTCAACAATAATCCTAAAGGCGGTTCTTGCCATGTCTACAAAATAAAGTTCTTTTTCAGGAAAGAAAGGAGCCAATTTTTCTTTAATCTCTTTCAAATTTGTTTTTTGAAAAAAGCAAGAAAAACTTTTTAATATTTTTTTCTTTTCAATTTGGGGGTGGACAAAATACATAGATTTTAATCATTCTAACAAAAAAGCAGGCCTTGCTCGAGTAAGGCCTGCCCACCTAGTAGGACCCAGCTTTCGCTGGCGTATCCACAGATATTTCAATTTTAGCAAAATTAAACTCTTTTGTCAATACCTACTGTAAAAATCTCTTCAAACTCTCTTCCCAGGCAGGATTAATCTTTATTGCCTCTTCAAATTTTTGTTTTGCTAAATCATTTTTTCCTGCAAGTTTTAAAACCTGAATTAAAACAGCATGAGAATTCAGAAGATTCTTTTCTAAATCAACTG
>Ga0190361_1000312_pt1 | contig 20452 bp, 16 predicted proteins | sample 48721845_MG_FD_161273 | JGI IMG/M metagenome (GOLD analysis project Ga0190361, IMG submission 161273) | Hydrothermal vent microbial mat bacterial communities from Southern Trench, Guaymas Basin, Mexico - 4872-18-4-5_MG | ecosystem: Environmental > Aquatic > Marine > Hydrothermal vents >... | reverse complement strand
TGTTGTTCTCCGCCAGACCATACCAGAATTTACGCTTGAAAGAAAGCGCCTGATGATGCACACCGAAAAAGTAGTTGTTATGAACCCACGCATACATCCCGTAGTTGAGGCTTACGGCGTAGTCCTGCTTATCGGTGTAGTCGTAGAACTCGTTGTAAGCAAATTCAAAATGATGCGTTATTGCAATATTACCTGAATGCCCCCAAACTATTATCCCCGCCGAGTTGTTCTCCACAAAGACGCATTTCTTAACCGTGATATAGGATGCCGGGTCGCCAATGCCTATGCCAGATTCGTAGTTGGTAATCTTTATGCCCTCTATGATGATGTGATGCTTGCCCTCAATAGAGATGCCAGTTCCTTTGCCGTCTCCTTTTAAGATGACATTGCCTGGTTCCTCTGCTTTTATGGTGATGGGTGCGTTTTGAGTTCCGCTGTTAGCGATGACGACTTTTTCGTTTCCGTAGTTACCGGACTTGATGATAACGGTGTCGCCTGCTTGAGCCACCGAGCAGGCGTGCGAAATCGTCCGCCACGCAGTCCTCCTGGTAAGTCCATCGTTTCTGTCGTTGCCCGAGGGGGAGACATAATAAGTTCTTCCTGCGGCAAAAGCGCATTTCGGCGGCACACCCGTCAAAAAAAGCCCTATCCCAACTGTCAAAAAAAGCGGTGTCAGAACATAAAACAAACTCCTCATGAGCACTCTCCTACATAGGTGGCACCTCCCGAAAAGCCGCACTACCGAAAGCATTACGATGAGTTCCCTCTGGTGAGACACTGCTGCATAGTAAATTGTAGGACAGAATCTCCCGAAAGTCAAAATAGACGACCTCGGGAGGTTCTGCTAAGCAACCTACGGCTTGAAAAAACTTCTACAACTCGCCCTCTATGGAAAACTGCTTCATTAAAAGCATATCGGTCTTGTATCGCTCTGTTCTGTTCCCGCCCCAGAGTTCGTATCGTGCGCCGATTTCGGCATCCACATCTCACTTCGTCAGCGTCCCCGGATTAACAAAGAGGTCTATCCAAGGCAGCCTGTAGGTGAACAGAACAAAAAGAAAAGCGGAAATCGTTGTAACGGTGATAACAACAACTTTCGTAGCGGTCTGAAATTGGACCTTCTCTACCTCCTTCTCTATCTGAGCCACAAACAGCCCTGACAGATAAATCACCAGCACCGCCCACAAAACTTCAACGAAGAGAGATTCCACCCTACCAAACACGCCAGGAAGCAAATACCATGTTAGCAGTATTATCCAAGGGAGCAACACCGCAGAAAGCATGCGTGAGTGCACAAAATTCTTTATTTTTGTGTCTTCGCGCTTTTTAAGCATAACGAATTCAACCAGACTCAAAAGAACATAAGCCCAGAAAGCCATTTTTAAGTGCTGGAACACCGACTCGTTCGTTCCGCAAAAAGGCTTCAAAAAAGCCATTCCCGTCAATTCATATCCATAGTGAAATAAGCAGAACGCCAACAAAAACAGAAACGCCTTCAGATAGATACTCACGGTTTTCCCCTTTCATAACCCTGACTCTTTCTACATCCTTGAGATGTAACGACTACCAACATAGTCACGCCCTCCTAACAAGACCGAGGTTTCCTATAGTTAGGTATTCCTAACAAACCTATGTATAAAACAGGTGAGAGTGTGCGTCAAGAACCAGACCAAAATTTTGCGCAAAAAATGCTGTGTTGAGACGGGAGTTTCCGCCGAGAAGCAGAAGTAAGGGGCTTGTGCTGCGGGTGAACAACGGCTGTCAGCCGACATCGCGGAGTTTTGTGAGGCATGCTGCAGAATGTCGTGTGAGTCTGAAGTATACGCGGTGGGGGAGTTTATGAAGTTTTACAAGTATGAGTATCCACACAGCGCGTTGGGATATATGAGTCCAGACGAGGCGAGGCTTATATGGAGACTGCCACGCCGCGCAACTTAACGGCGCAAATCATCGCACCGCACAGTAACCGTTTCAAAAAGCCTACAGAGGCTGCTTTATTAAAAGCATATCTGCAGCAGGACCTGAAGAGCGTTTTTGTCGGTGCGGGCAGGGTCGCCTTCACGCAGTTTGCGCCAGTTGACCTGAATCTTCGCCGCGTGCGGGTTCTTCGGATTCAATAAGATATTCAGCGCGACTGTCACGACCTCGGTCTTGTATCGCTCTGTTCTGTTCCTGTCCCAAAGTTCGTATCGTGCGCCGATTTCGGCATGTTTCCAGAACCGCAAGAACATCTTGGCGTAGAAACCCTCAAAGTGGTAGGAACTGGGTGCCTGCACACACCAGCCGTGCAGAAACTCACCACCAAGACGGATGGGTCCAAGAAACAGTGTCGCATCCATCGAACCGAACCGCAGATGGTCAAGTGTGCCCATGCCTGCGGGAATCTGTCCCAGTTCGTGCTCTTGATAGTCTTTCAGGTAGCAGGCGCCGAGCGAAAACAGTTTCTCTATGTGAAGTTCTGCACGCATGGTATACATCAGTCCCTCGCCCATGGCGGTGGTGCGAGGTTGCTTGCCGTTTGTGACTGAACCAAAAAGACGCAGTGTCAGATTGCGCTCGCCGAGTTTTCTTTTCAGAGCATCGCCGAACAGCATAACTCCGATATCGCGGCATTGGGGTAGCACTGTATCGGTGCTCATTACGGGGCGGGTGGTGAAATCCATTTTGCTGGCTGGGGTGAACGCGCCAAGCGAGCCGGGATACATAAACTTGCCAACGCGTATCTTAACCGGGAATCCCACATAGTCAACGAACATGTTGGCGCCGTTAACGGTTCCGCCCCCAGGCAGATACTGTGAATAATGTGGTTGAACGAAAAATCTGAAATCCTTGGCAAAAGAGCCTTTAATGTTTATGAAAACATGGTCTACTTTGAAGTAATAGTTGTTGTCGGACTGACCGTGTGGGTCTTCAAAAAGCGCGCTCAATTTAATCAACGCCCCAACCTTGACCTTCAACTCCTTCCACACATCCTTACCTGCGCTTTTCTTCTCCTGTCCATACAGTAGCCCCACAAAGAGGCAGCAGGACAAAATCGTAAGCAGCAACTTCCTCATACCAACTCCTCCCAAACAGGCTACCCATGAACCACTCTCTCACAAGTGGAAATTTCTATCAAGACGAGCGAGCCTCGCCAACAAAAATCCAAGATTTTGACTTTGTAAAAACCCTGCAGATGAGCAAGCGAGGCGGCTTTGGCGGCATACATCGCACCCGCATCCGCAACCTCGCGCATAAGAACGACACCCTTGCCTATCTTCTGCCTTTTTCTCCGTCTCACGGAACCTTCCTCCATCAGACCTTTTCACGGTTGAGAACGCCGATCAGCACACAGACAGCAAGCCCGAATACGGCTATGAAAGCGCCCCAGAATGGGACGCCTTTAGGCGAAGCGGCGGTGTTGAAGTTGTGCGCAAACGCCGCACCCACTATCATCCCAAGCACCGTTATCGCTGAATCAGAATTCCCCCTTCCCGCCAACACCAACTGCCTCAACGGACATCCTCCCAATAAAACGCTCCCCAGTCCGACAACCGACATACCAAGAAAGTTCCATAAATGCTCATTGTGCGCGACCGGTTGACCGGCAAAGCCAAAATGGACTCTGCCCGCAATCAAATTGCCAACAAACGCAACCAGAAGCACCATCCCGAAACCGCTTAAAAGATGTGTATCGCCAATCAAGAACAGGTCGCGAGTTCCGCCCATAAGACAGAGCCTTGAACGCTGCGCAAGAAAACCGACAACAAGTCCCGCAAGCAGGGAAAGAATAATCGGCGCGTGCATAGAGCCGGGACCCTTCTTGCTGAAGAATATCGGTCCGTTCTGCTTGAACTGCGGAGCAAGAATCAAAAGGACAAGTAAAAGGAGCATAAAGAGCGGCAACGCCCATCCTGAAGCCGCTCTCTGCCTTGCCGCAGAGCCGAAATTGAAACCCGCCTTAAGCAGCAGAACGCCGATATAAATGCCCGCCGCAAAACCAGCATAAGCAACAAGTGCGTTCAAATCGCCACCCGCAAGCCGCAGTATCATCCGCAACGGACAGCCCAGAAAAACCAGCGCTCCCATCATCACAAACATAGCGACAAAAAAGCGCAGTATCGGCGAAGAACCGCCTTCAGAGCGAAACTCCCTGAAAGCAAGCGACGCAATCAACGCGCCCAAAACTATTCCGATTATTTCAGGGCGGATATATTGCACAACAGGAGCGCGATGCAGTCCCAAAGCACCTGCAATATCACGCTCAAAACAGGCGATGCAGAATCCCATATTCGGCGGATTGCCGAAAACCACAAGAAGAACCCCAAACAGACCAACAACACCACCAGATATCAGTATCAACACCCTTTCCCTGCTCATCACTTCCCCCTTACTATCAGAATTCTGAATGTGTCACCTTCCTTTTTAACCTCTTTGACCACATAGCCTTTGCTTTTAGCCATTCTTGTGACATTCTCAACCTGCACCTGCGCATCAACCAGAACCACAAGTTCATCAGGTTGGGCGTCAAGCGCTTTCTTTGTGCGTATGACAGGTATAGGGCAGGACAAGCCTCTTGCGTCAACGACATTGTTATCCGCCATCGGAGTTCCTCCCAACAGTTTCCAAGGGCGGGGTGGGAGTTGAACCCACCTGGGACGGTGTTTTGGTGACCGTCGCCACGCCGGATTTGCAGTCCGGGGAGAGCACCGGCTCTCTCTCCCGCCCACAACGCAAATTAGACCCACACATTTCTATAAGTCAATAAGGATATTCCGATAGACAATCCGCCCACTATAGGCAGTCCGAATGCAAAGCGTTCTCCATCACTTGAGTTCGGAGGATTGCATTAATATGGTGCGGACTTAAGTCCGCACCATATATCTGGTTATGTTAGCAAGCCCCGCACTTGTAGTGCGGGGATATCCCAACACCCACCGACGGTGAGCACCGCGAGGATGTCCCACTTGTGGGAATTTTTTTACATAGAAATTGACAACTTCTAAATCCTGCGGTATTAAAGTAATAAAAAGGGGGAATCTATGAAGATAGTAACGTTATATTTCACTAACTGTCGGGTGAATGGGGATTATTTCTTCCTCTACACCGCTTCGCAACCGTGGCTATGCGTTACGAGTGTCTACCCCCTTTCACTTGAGCATTTTGATTATCGCGTCCTCCGCCTACCAACAGAGTGTGAGGAGGTAGGTGTGCAACAATTCTTGAACGACTATTTCACTTGGAAACAAGTTCATGGGCTCACGACTCCTGACTGGGAGGTGGGTGAATACTATGTCAAATTCATCGTAACACCCGATGTCTTGGAAATTAAGGAATTATACCGCGAAGCCATTGCTGATAGCGAGGCTGTCATAATAACGGGACCTTTCTCCTGTCGCACCGCCAAAGATTAATGCTGTGACAACAGGAATTGCGAAATAGCGCATCTTCCGCGTTTCCTTCACATTTCTATAAGTCAATAAGGATATTCCGATAGATAAGCCGCGCATTATAGGCAGTTGTTGATGACAGTTGACTGCACTCTTCTTAAGGCTTGCTGAAGGACCTGCCTGAAATATTCTATGGCACGTTTAACTCGCCTCGGGTTCAAACGTTTCCGAAACTCTTCTTTATGAATCGGCTGGTTTATGTCGCGCTCCCCGTCCATAAGCACAAGCACTTCAAGATTGACATCGGGGAACAAAGCGTCTATGGCGTTAACTGCAGGGCTGCGTTCTTTAGGAACTATCTCTTTTGAAAAATCGCCGCCAAGTTGGCTTTCAAGAAGTAGCAAGCAAAACTCTACCTTTTCAGCAGCTTCCTGCCCAATTTCGTGTTTCAACGCTTCCTTCATTATGCGACAGTCGAGGAGCACACGTTTATACATGGCAACTTCTGCGTAGGCTTTGCACTCGACACACAGAACCAGTTTATCAGGGCTGTCTCCGCCTATATAAATCTGTCTATCTAATCCTATCTTGTACCCATCCTTCTTATTGCCCGGGGCAGGCAATAAGAACATCCGCCTGCGTATGACAATCTGCTCCTTTCTGCCAAGCATATTCCACGCTATGTTGACCAACTTATCTGCACCTTCCTCCACAAGTTTGCCTTTCCGCGCGCGCAGTTTTCCACCTTCTGATTCTTTGAACATCTCCGAAAGTTGCTCGTCGAACCATTCACAGAACCGTTTAACTTCTTTTTCCATCGGTCTTGCTCCGATATCAGGTTCCGGTTATACTATCGGTAGATGTTTTTATGTGGGGTGGATGAGAAGATGAAGGTGAGTTGTCTGAAATGTGGTGCGGTGGCAGAATTTGAGGATGGGGTGTGTCCGCGTTGCGGCGCTAAACTCCGCCGTCCAAAGGTGCAAAACAAATCAGCCAAAAAACGCCGACGACTCGCCTCCAACACCCCGAAATCTGCGCAGACACCTTCTCCGTCCGCTTCGCTTGACCACTTCGTCAACCGGATAATCTGCGGCGATTGCCTTGAAATTCTGCCGCAGTTGCCAGATAACTCCGTTGACCTGGTCGTCACCTCACCGCCTTACAATTTCGGCTTGGACGATTATGATGTTCACGATGACGCTTATGACTGGGAGCAGTATTTTGCCAAACTTAATGAGTGCTGGCGGCAGTGCTACAGATTACTGAAAGATGGTGGAAGAATCTGTGTGGTTGTTCAACCGCTTTTTTCAGACTATGTTCCGACGCATCACATAATAAGCGCTCAACTGCGCGAAGCAGGTTTCATTTTCAAGGCTGAAATTCTCTGGGAGAAGCACAACTACAACTGCAAATACACCGCTTGGGGCAGTTGGTGCAGTCCGAGTCAGCCGTATCTGAAATACACCTGGGAGTTTATTGAGGTTTTCTGCAAGGGGTCGCAGAAAAAGCCCGCAACAGGCAAGGAGAGCGACCTTCTGCCGGATGAGTTTAAGAAGTGGGTTTATGCGAAGTGGGAGATTGCGCCGGAGACGCGGATGAAGAGGTTTGGGCATCCCTCAATGTTTCCAGAGGAGATACCACGCAGGTTGATAAAGTTGTTTTCGTATGTGGGCGATGTGGTGCTTGACCCGTTTAACGGAGTGGGAACAAGCACGGTGGTAGCGGCGCAACTGGGAAGGCGCTTTGTCGGCATTGACATATCGCCGCGATACTGTGAGGTGGCAGAGCAGCGATTGAAGGAAGCGCTGCGTCAGAAGGCGTTGTTCAAATAGTGGCGTGGCGGGCTATAGAGGACCGATTTGGGGTGGAGGTGCTTGGGGTAGGGTGCCGGAGGCGGGTCGTGCGCGACCTTTTGCCCAGCGCCGCAATCCTTCCACTCCTTCTCTCATAGTGACAGAGAGGGGAACTGTTTCTTTTAAGGCGCGGAGAATGTCTTCTGTTTTCAACTGGCGCATATTGTCGTCAAAGGCGTCGTAGAGTGCGGAGATGACGGCTTGTTCAATTTCGGCGCCTGTGAAGCCTTCGGATGCGGCGACGAGGGCGTTGAGGTCAAAGTTTTTGGGGTCGCGTTTGCGTTTGCGCAGATGGATTGAGAATATTTCGCGTCGTTCTTCGGGGTTGGGGAGGTCAACGAAGAAGATTTCGTCAAAGCGTCCGCGGCGGATGAACTCTGGCGGCAACTGACTTATGTCGTTGGCGGTGCAGACGACAAAGACGGCGCTTTCTTTCTCCTGCAGCCAAGTGAGGAAGTAGCCGAAGACGCGTGCTGTGGTGCCGGCATCCGACATTCCGCTTGATTTGACGCCGCTGAAAGCCTTCTCCACCTCATCAACCCACAGGACGCAGGGTGCCATGGTTTCTGCCATTTGCAGTCCGCGGCGGATGTTCTGCTCGCTTGAGCCGATATATTTACCGAAAATTCGGGAGACATCAAGTCGGAGCAGAGGCAGGCGCCAGAGACGCGATATCGCCTTGGCGCACAACGACTTGCCGCATCCCTGTATCCCTATCATCACCACGCCTTTAGGGTAGGGCAGACCGAACTCCTGCGCCTCCTCGCTGAAGGCGTTCCGACGCTTCTTAAGCCATCTTTTCAACTCCTGCAGTCCGCCCACATCCTGCATCGTCTCTGATGCGTCAATGTACTCAAGGAGTCCTGAACGCTGCACCAGTGCCTTTTTCGCTTCCAGCACCAACTCCACATCGGAGTCATCAAGGCTTCTTTCGGTTATCATCGCCTGACAGTAAATGCCTTCTGCTTCGCTCATCGTCAAACCGAGACTTGAGCGGATGATACGCTCCTTGGCTTCGGGACTCAATGTTATTGACACGCGTGGGTCAGCACTGTAACGGGATATCAAAAGGTCAAGCAGCGATTCAAGTTCCTCATATGATGGAAGCGGAAACTCAATCACCTCAAAGTCTTTGTCCATATCGGGAGGGATGTTAAGGGACGGGGCGAGGATGATGAGTGTGCGCATAACGCGTTTTGATTCGGCGGATATCTCTTTAAGAAGGCGGATAATGGCGGGGTCGTTGATGAAGTGGTGAAGGTCAAGGAGGAGCCAGATGGCGCGGCGTTCCTGTTTGCGGATGTGCGTCAGCGCTTCCCTTGGTCCGTCACAGCGAACTATGCGCATACCGCTTTTGTCCACTATGCCATCCGTAAGCGTCCAGATGTAAAGATTCTTCTTCTGCGCTTCCGCAACCTCCGCGATGGCGCGACGCACCCGCAACTCCTCACAGGAAACCACATAAAGCAGCGGATAACGGCTGCGAATCAGAAGGTCTATCTTGCTTATCGCCTCAAGCGCTTTCTTACCCCACGCAACTGTCACCGCGGAATCTCCAAAACGAACTCATAAACCGCGCCATCCTCGCAGCAGACAACCACTCTCATCCTTTGGGGGTCGGTAAGCATCCTCACAGCAGGTGAGGGCAGGGTGAACCTCCGCACTCGGGCGAACACATTCTTCTTGGTCGTCAGCATCAGAGCGTCCAGTTCCCTGTCCTGTCCCACAAGCAGCACACCGAAGAAAGAAACAACCGCGTAAAGCCTTTTCTGGGGAACATTATAAGCGGTGCCGCCTTTTTTGATATCAAGCGCCCAGATTTTTGCTATGTTGTCGCCGCCAACACTCAACACCGTGTTGCGCCCGATACCTGAAAGGTGCTTCACAGAGCCGCTGTGGGCGGTGCGAAAAGCCAGCAACTGCCGTGTTACGGTGGGGTTGAAAACCCGCAAAGCGCCCTTCTCATCACCCACCACCACACGCCCGTCCTCCAGAACAAGAAGTGCCGTCAGACCACCTGTGGAAGCCTTCGTATGCTGCATCTTATCTCCCTTTGCCGAATTAAAACGGCACAGATGCTTATCGGCACCTGCAGAATAAACGAATGCCCCGTCGCTGGAAACGGCAACCGCACTCACAAGCCCCGTATGCAACTTCTTCTTCCAGAGAAGTCTCAACGCGGAACCATCAAAACTCCACACAGCAACCTTTCCATCCACAAAACCTACTGCAACCACACCCTTACGAAATGCAACCGCAGTTGGACGCCCGGAAAGCCCCACCCGCGTTATCCGCTGCCCGTTCGGCGTCAGAATAACAAGCCCTCCTTTAACAGACGCGCAGGCAAGATGCCCGTCCTCATCCACCCCCACAACACTCCCACCTCCGAACGAAGCAAGTTTGCGCAGTTTGAACCACTCCGGATGATTGGCTCTGACGGTGGAGATGACCGCCAGACGCGCTATCTTCGGGTGGAACTCCACAGAAAGCGCCCACGATGCGTGCTTTGCCGCCTCATCCCATTTCTTTTGACGAAACGATTCCAGCACCGCTTCCGCCAGTTTGCAGAAGTCCGCACCACGCTTTGCCTCCGGCGTCTCCAACACAAGCAGAGCCTGTCTGTAAGTCCTGAACGCCTCCGAAAAGAGCCCGTCTCTTTTATGGCGTTCCGCTTGAGCCAGATAAACCGAATATTTGCCGAAGCGTTGAGCGCCGCTTGCGACATCCGCCGCTTCAGCCTTAAGGGCACCTGTGGCGAGACGGGCAACCTCTTCAGCCAGAATACGGGCTTTCTGCCAGTTGCCTTTTTTCAGCAACTCTTTGGCACGAGCGAGTTTGCGTCTCAACTCCTGCTCAAGTTCGGCAGCGCGTCTGTCAACCTCTTTCAACCCCTCGCGCGCCTCCCGCCTAACCGGCATCAGACGCACCGCCTTCCTGAAAGCATCCTTCGCACCCTCAAGGTCGTCCCTCTCAAGCAGAGCGTATCCTTGCTCCACAAGGGCAAGGTATCTTCGGAGCCGCTCTTTGCGCGCCGCCGTCGCCTGCGCCCTCCGCGCCTTCGCCACACGCATCAAACCACGCCGTGCCAGCGCACCTCCCCTCACACCTAACGCACAACGAAATCTCCCCTCCGCCTCATCCAAATCCCCCGCTGATAACGCCTTCTCCCCTTCCAAAACATACCCCAGATACAACACCACCTTCTCCAGTTCCTTCACATCCTTCCAGTTCCCTCCTTTCAAAATCTCCAGAAAAACCGCCCCCTTTAAGGCGTCCTTACCAACGAACTTCTCTATCTCCAGAAGAAGTTCCGATATCCTCACCACCGCACTCGCTTTCCTCACCACCTCCTCCGGCACTCCCTTCATCCCCTTCAGTTGCTTAAGGATGGCTTTGGCGTCGTCCAAATCCTGCTTGGTCAAATTTCTTCTCTTAAGGACGCCGCTGAGGCGAGCCATCAGTTCCTTGTAGTCAGGCTTTGAAGAAGGTTTGCCCACCTCTTCTGGAGGCTGACTTGGAGTTTGAGTGGATGCGGTTGGGGACGGGGTGGTTGTGGAGGTTGCACCACCCTGTTTTCTGAATTTGAACCAATAAAGGCTGAAAGCAGCGGCACCGACGAGAACAAAAACCACAACGATGATGGGGAGGGCAGAGCGTCTGGGCGGTGCTGCGGTTTGAGGCGGCGCAGTAGGCGAAGGCGCACTTCCCCTAACCACAGGTTTCCCCTGCACCGTCAACCCATCAGGCTCGGTTGAAACCATCCCCGGAGTCTGCTCAGCGAATGTCATAAGGGCTTCAGGAGAGCGGGTGGTGGCAACATCAGCGGTCTGCCCACGCGATGAGGCGACTTCAAGAAGCGCCCGCGGTGGCTCACCACGCCTTATCCTGTTTATCTCCTCCAGCAAATCCTGCGGCGTCTGATACCGCTTCTCCGGCTCCTTCGCCAGCATCTTCGCAATCACCGCCGCTACCCCTTCAGAAACAGCAGGATTCACCTGACGCAACGGCGGCGGCTCCTCCAACAAATGCTGCTTCATAAACGCCATCGTCGTCGGACCCGGAAACGGCAACTTCCCCGCAAGCATCTGATACGCCGTCACCCCCAAACTGTAAATATCACTGCGGATGTCAAGCGGCTTACCCTCGCATTGCTCAGGACTCATATACGCGGGCGTGCCAATAACCTGTCCCGTCTGGCTGACCATTGTGTGCAGTTCGCGCGTGTCCTTGGCTATCCCGAAATCAAGCAGTTTTATGTCCCAACGCTCCATATCGGTGACGATGATGTTGTCAGGCTTTATATCACGATGAATGACGCCCAGTTCGTGCGCTTCCTGCAACACCCGTGCCATCTGCTCTAACACCCGCATCACCGCCACCTCTGAAAACGGACGAAATGTCGGCATCACGGGTGCTGCCTCTCCCGCAACCGTCGGCTGCTGCGGCGCCACCTCCTGACGCTCCCTCATCAACGCCGTCAACGATTTCCCCGTCACAAACTCCATCGCTATGTAATGGTGCTCCCCTATCTGCCCGCTCTCATATATCCGCACAACCCGCGGATGCGCCAACTTCTCAAGCAGCATCGCCTCCTGATGAAACCGCTTTATGAACTGCTCAATTTCTGCGATGTGGGGATGTATCACCTTTATCGCCACAACGCGATTTTTTTCTGTGTCCACCGCGCGATAGACCGCCCCCATCCCACCTGACCCCAGTTTCCGCTCAATACGGTATTTACCAAACTGTATACCCTCTTTCAGCATTGCAAACCTCCACACTCACATAAATTTTAACGCCATCCCGACTCCCAAACAACCCACGAAAACTTTCCACCACACAATTTGTCAATCCCTAACTCCAGAACGCAAGCAGAGCAGGGCGAAAACTTGCATTCCTCTCACATCTTGATTAAAATAATACTCTGAAGGGGTTCTCTATGCCCACAACACAAAGGGTGCTGCATACCGACTCCGACAACCATAAGGTCGTTCTGCATTCCGAAATTGTAAACAAAAGACTTATCCGACAATTCGTGACCTATGACCGCTATCCTGATGTTAAATACGAGTATCTGACCTCATTTCACGCCGCCTGCCTCATCCTGCTCGGCGTTGAACTTGAGCGCTGCTACATCCCCGAAATCAGTGTCAGGATGTTTGAGAAAGCGCACGCCGCGCTGAGCGACAATAACAGGCGTCTACGCATAATGCGTTATCTTCGCACGAGACACCCCAAATTGTTTCGGCAATTCGCGTTGCAGTATCGTCAGCGTGTTGGTGCTGTTGCGGATGCTTTCAGTCCACAGGGTAGGGTGGAAATAGAAATTGGCGGTGGGAGGCAGATCCGCGAAGGACCGGTTTTGAACCGTTCCATCGTCTGCCCTTGTTGCCTGATGGGCGCCATCGGCCTGAAGGGACTTGCAATCAATGGCAGGGTGGATTTCGGTAGCGAGACGACTCATAATCACAAGAGGGGAACCCGCGTCTTGGGTTATGTGAGTTTCAGAAAAGTGGTATTCAATGGAAATGTCTCCTTTCGGGGAGTGGAATTCGGGGGAAGGACAGAGTTTCTCCGGGCAGTGTTTGGTAGTGAGGCGGAATTCCGTGGAGTGACATTCAGCGGTGATGTGTTTTTCGCCAGAGCAACATTCTGCGGCGGGGCGGATTTCTGGGAGGCAAAATTCGGCGGTAAGGCAGACTTCGGGTCTGCTAAGTTCAGCAGTGATGCGGGGTTCCAGGGAGCAGCATTCAACGGTAAGGCGTGGTTTGCGGGAACCAGATTTGGCGGCGAAGCAGATTTCGGGTTTGTGACCTTCAGCGGTAAAGCAAACTTTTTTTCTGCAGGATTTGACGATGCAGCCCTCTTCGGCGAAACAACATTCAGTGGCGACGCGGATTTCGGGGGCGCAACATTCAGCGATTATGCACAGTTTCGGGAAACAACATTTAAGGCCCATGCGCGTTTCGAGAGTGCAGGATTCAGCGACCGCGCCGGTTTTGCGGAGTTTCGGAGAGCGGTCTTCTGCGGTGATGCGGAGTTCTCGTGGGCGAAATTCAGGAGCGATGCAGATTTCTGGGAAGCAACATTCAGCGGCAAGGCCGACTTCCATAATGCAAGGTTCGCTGATGAAACAAACTTCGACGGAGCAACATTCAGCGGTGCTGCGGATTTCTGGGGGGCGACATTCAAAGGGATTACGCTTTTTGACGAAGCAATTTTCAACGCCGCCGATTTCTCCAGTACACGGTTCGACAAAATCTGCAGTATGAGCCCCATCGCCGCAAGGAGCCTTGTTCTCGACGACGCGGTTCTCTCTGAAAACCTGTCCATCTCCACCCACCAAGATTTGCAGAAAGAGATAGAAGCCATAAAGGAGGAGGCAGAGGAGGAAGATGAAAAGGAGAAGCGGAGGTTAGAGAAGAGACTCAAACTACTGGAAAAGATAGAAGATGAGCATAAGCGAGAATTGGGAACAGTCAATTTCGAAGACACCTTGGTGCAGGGTGAGTTGAGGTGCGATTTCAGATATCTTGTGCCGCGGAAGGGTAAACCCGTCATCAAATCCCACAGAATCGCACTGGGAATTGACAAACCAGAAGACGAGGACAGAAAGCCCCAAGACTACTGGGGAAAGGCGCAGAAACAGTATGCGTGGCTGAAAGAACAATACCGAAAACAGGGCAGATACGAGGACGAGGACAATGCACACTGGTGGGCATCCGAATGCGCCCGACGGGCGACGAACCCTGTTGCGGGTGGTAGCTGGCTCTGGCGCATTTGTGCGTTTGTCTGCATCTGTGTCTTTGCCGTAGCAAAAGCAATGAGCAGGGAGGTCAAGGTAGAAATCCTGCGACGGCATATCGGCTTTCTCAGACGGCGGTTCCTTGTGCAACCCTGGCATAAAAGTTGGTGGGCTGGGGTTGCGGAAGCCGCCGTTGTGCTGTTCTTTATTGTGGCGGTGGGAACTGGTCATTTGCATAACGCCGCGGCGCCGCTTATTACCGCAGCGCTTGCTTCGTTCCTTCTTGTTTTTCCGCGCGTGGGGAAATGGCTCCTTTACCGTAAAGTGTTTGGTTACGGTGTGAAGCCGCAGAACGTCCTTATTACTGGTCTGATAATAATCTTCGCTTTCGCAGCGATTTATTGCTTTTTTGGTTACTACAATCTTGATTTCAATTGTGACCCACCCACGGACTCTGAATTCGTAAACGCCCTATATTTCAGTGTGATCACCTATGCGACGGTGGGATATGGTGACGTAAGCCCGCAGGGATGGCTTGTTGGGTTGGCGATGGTGGAGGGGTTGTTGGGGGTGGTTCTGAATGCGGCGTTGATTGTCGTCATCTTCCGCAAACTCATAAGATAAGCCTTATAGGAAGGTGGTTTAATGGTACCAGAGAGACTTGCACCATCGCTGTCAGCAATTTTCCCAAAAAATGTTTTTTGGTTTGGAATTCACCAATAATTTCTTATAATCCCCAAGTGGTGTGTGAGAACTGACTTGGCAATGAAGGGTTCTGTCTTACCACCTCTGTCCTAGGTGGATAATCGCCACCACATAACGCAGAAAGCGGGACTTATACGCTTTAGTAGTAGGTAGCCCCAAAGTGCTCATCCGCACAGGGAAAAACCATTGTAGGAGGGCATCATATGTCAGCAAATGGAAGTTACACTGTCCACGCGGTTAAAACGGTTCAGCATTGGGAGAAAAAAGGTGACTACTGGATTCCCAGAATTTACGAAGAGTTGAAGAAAGGAAGGGCGCGATTCGGTTGGTCGTATTTTGACGACGCAGACTTGCGAAAAATAGCGGCAAAAATCAAGGAACGAGGTTGGGAAAACCTCTCTGATAAAGAGAAGGATTGCTGGAAGCACGCTCGTTTTATGCTGGAGGAGGTCAAACCAGGCGATTACCTCGTTTACATAAACATGCCTGAATACGGGAAGTGCTCTTTGGTGAAGGTCAAGGGGAACTATGAGTTTACTCAAGTTTGGGATGACCAAGGGGAAGGAGATTTCAGGCACTGCTTGCCGTGCGAATTTGTCGGCGACTTTGAAAGAAGAAGTAATATAGTTCACCCTTATCTGCAAACGAAACTGGGGCTTAGGGGAGCGTGGTATAGAATATATGCCCCCAAGGAGTTTGAGGAACTATTGGTGAATATCAAAGAAGGAAGGGAAGGGAAAGATGTCAGAGAACGGCTAAAGGAAATTATAGATGAGGAGCTAGATAATCTTTGTGAAAAACTGCATCGTCTCTTCCCGCGGAAGAATCTAGAATACCTATTAGTAAATGTATTTAGAAACTTCCCTGGCGTTGTTGAAGTTAGACGGACGCAGGAATTGGACAGACATGGGGTGGATATTGAAATCGTGTATGAAACAGGTTTGCAAATAGGTCATCTGGCAAAACAGGAACGTTGCGCCGTTCAGGTGAAGTCATATGAACAAGAAATGAGGGGCACGGAAGCCGTAGAGGATATAAGGAGAGCTTTTGAGTGGAAACCTGACTACACATCCGGGTTAATCGTGACGACTGCAACAAAGATAGGAGATGAATGTTACAGAGCACTTAAAGCGTTAGAACAAGAAACAGGCAAAGAAGTCACCATCCTTTATGGAACGGAACTTGCTCGGTTGCTGCTGAAACATGGGTATGAGTAAGCCCTCTCCGTGAGGGAAGTCTCAAATACGGTAGAACAGACGCTCTGTTGTTGGTGACTGAACGGCGGGGATGGGTCTTTCTTCGTCATACTCTCGTTCTCTCTTTTTCGTGTTCGTCTGGCGTATTAGGAGGTGTCGCTATGCCTAATAAAATACTCTACAAAGACTGTGTGAATCATAAGGTGCTGCTGTGTTCTGATGATACCGTCACTTATGAACGATTTCCGAATATCAAATACAAGCGTTTGACTGGCGTTCAAGCGGCGGAACGCATCCTCCTTGAGCAAGAACTGGAACACTGCTATATAGAGTCCCTTTCGCGTAGTGACTTCAAACAGGCGTATCACAATCTGCGAAAAATGGGGAGGAAAATCGGCGATGCTTTCAATCCAAAGGGTAGGGCGCAACTAACTGTCGGTAATCAACGCATACAGTATGAAGGGATGGTTTTGAATTGTGCTCTTGTCTGTTCCAACTGCATTGTCGGTTCGTGTGACTTAAGTGATGTTTTTCTTGGTAGTAGGATTGACTTTCACGGCACAGTTTTTATTGGTTTGTCGTGTTTTTCAGGGGCGATATTCGCGGGTAGCGCCTGGTTTTGGGATGTGGAGTTCGGCAGTTGTGCCGATTTTATTGACGCAAAATTTGCAAGCAGTGCCACTTTCTACAACGGCAGGTTCCTTTATGATGCCGATTTTATGGGCGCTAATTTCGCGTCGGAAGCCGATTTCACAGGCGCCAAGTTTTTCTCCGATGCTGAGTTCTGGAACGCCAGATTCCAAGACACAGCGGACTTCCGAAAAGCGCGCTTCCTGATGCCCGTCTCCTTCAAGGACGCGAACTTCTACAGCAGAGTCAACTTCCAGGATGCCTGTTTCCTGATTTTGGAGTTGAGCGCGGCGAGTTTTGATAAGACCTGCTATATGCAAAACATCGCTGCTGGAAAGATAGACTTCAACGGAGCGGCGTTCAGGGAAAATCTGCTTCTGTCCGCCGTGGATGGTGTGGGATGGTGGCTGCGCGAAATAGAGGCAAATATGAAGCGGGCAAAGGAGGGTTTGATGAAAAAGAGCACCGCAAAATCGGGCATTGAAGTTGAGATGATATTGAGAAGATATCTTGAAGAGCGTTTGGAGGGGTTCAGAGAACGGTTACTGATATGGCGGGATAGCGGACGAGGAATTTGCTCCGTCAATTTTGGAGGCACCGTCATTCAGGGAGAGTTGGTGTGCGACTTCAAACATTTAGAACCTATGAAAGGGGGGAGCGGGTTGTGTGCAGTGCTGGAGCCCCATCACGCGGGTGAGTGGGAGGAGGCGCGGAGGCAGTATGCGTGGTTGGGGGAGAGGTATCGCCGCCGCGGTGCCTACAATGACCGGGAAAAAGCGCTTTGGTGGGCGGCAGACTGCGCTCATCGGGCAGAGAGACAGCGCCTTTTCAGAAGTTAAGGCTGCTTGAGGGTGCCAGCGTGCTGAAGGAGACTGTCGTAGCAGTCGTGAGCCCTGCTCTTTTCAATGTAACATAACATCTATTATCGGAACCAACATTATCGCCGCTATGTTAGTCTTCCAGCGGCTTACCGTTTCCCTTCACAACGCCGTCTTTTGTCACCGAAAAACGCCGCAACCCCTTAAGCAGCGGCACCGCATCCACTATCGCCTTATCAGGTCCGTTACCTTCAGGATATAGCGTGAAGCGATATCCTTTGTAGATGGCTGTTTTGCCGTCGTCTGAAAGTTTTGTCTCATCAAACAGTCCATAGACCTTCATCAACTCGCGCCAGTTTTTGGGGTATCTTCCGTGCTTCAATTTGTGCGTCATAATCATCAGGAAGACGCTTCTAATGGTCATGATTATTTCTGCTTCCAGCGCGGCGCGGTTTGTTGGCAGGGTGGCGGCAAAGGTTTGAGATGCCAGTTTATGAAGCGGCAGGAGTAGAGCAAGCGGCGACAGGGATAGCGTTTCTGGTTTGAGGAGAAGTTTGTTATTGGAGGTGGTCAGGGTCAAGCGGATGGATGGGGCATTGGCGGGGCGGCTGGTTGAGGGGAGGACATCGGTTTTTGTGAGGACTTTGAGCCAGTAGAGGAGGCGAGGGATGTTGAGGTATGCGGTTGCGAGTTCCGCGCCTGTTGGTTGTAACTCTTTTGGCATTGGGGAGTTATTGAGTTTTTTGAGGACGGTGCGGGCGGTTGGCGCCGCCTCTGCCGCCACCATCACACCCCTTATGCAGTCAACGAGAAGGACAGGCGGCTTTTTGCGCCGCAGAAGGTATATCCCTTTCTTGATGCGTATGACTTCCCAGGGTTTCTGGAGTGTTTTGACGAAGTTGGCGGCGTCGTGAAGGGAAAGCACAAGTGTGGGTTGTGCAACGCCTTGTGGACGCGGCTCAAAGAGGTAGAACTGCGCGGCGCTATTGGGGCGGATGAAGGTTTTTGCCTGCTGCGGGATGCCCATCGCGCGTAGGAAAATGGTTGCAACATCAGGCAAAAGGAGCGCCGCAAATACAATGTCCTCTTTCGGAAACGGCGACCCCGCAGGCGGCACCACACCCGCCTCAATATCCGGCATCTTCGCAGGACGCAGAATCAGACGCTCTTCCACCCTACCCTTATGCTTGGCAACAAGAAGGCGTGGACGCAAGTCCAGAATCTTGCTCACTTTACCTTCTGATTGACCCTTTGCTTCTGCCAAAAGAATTGCCCCCTCCGGCACATCTTGAGGTCTTCCCCGTATGGAGTTTTGCAGTCTTTTCAGGAGGGGCGCGTCAAGATTGCCGAGCCAGATGACACAGACACCGTCTTTGCCCAGAACATAAAACGGTGAAAGCCAGACCGTCTCCACACCTTTGAACCCGCCGAACTCCTTATCCTTTACGATGTTCCAGCGCTCCTTTACCTTCTTTTGCAACGCCCTAAACAGCGAGTCGTCTCCAGTCCTTATAGCAACAACGGTGCTATTTTTATCCATATAGAGAAAGAGCGCTCGGACAGAGGAGAGGACATCTTTGAAGCGTTCGCCGAAAAGGGACTTAAGTGTTTTGGCAAAGCCGCAGTCATCTACAAGCGCCCTGCCCGTCTCACTTCCAATAAGCGCTTTTACGCCCTCGTTGTCCGCCCAAACCCGCAACACCACCTCCTCGTCGTCCGCACAAAGCGCAAGAAAACACAGAACAACAGTCGCAATCAGCGCAATCCGCATAGCACCCCCCTCCAACAACTCCGCCTTTCAGTATAACCTGTTACATATTGGAATTGAACCGATTGTTACAATAAAGGTTGCGGAAATGCACATAAGGTGGGCAAAAACTACTTTATGCGGGACGCCAGTTTGCTCAACTTTTCATCCCAGGGTATCTAATGTCGTAACTTCAATGTTGATGTTGAGAATCTACTCCAAATAGTTGCGGAGTTCTTCGTCCTTGGCGGCTAACTGCTCCTGCGTCATTCTGCGCATGATACGGACACATTGACAAAACAAATCATCGCTTAGGCGGAAGGATGGTGATGGTTATCTCTTTTGTTGACCAGAGCAGCCGCTCATTCACCGCCACAAAACGAATCCTGCATTTAAGCGGTTTGTTAAAACCTTTCTTCTCTGAATCGTAATACTCCCAATGTACTGGCACCCATTTTTGAAGCATTGTATTGTGTGGTAACGCGTCCTGTCAAACAGGCTCTTGAACCTCATATGCGTTCTCATCCTGCCTGCGATGTCACCGGACCCCACATTGAAAGGCAATATCTCCGTGCTACAAGCATAAACACCCCCGCGTTAAGAAGCGGGCTTCCGTTTTCGGGTCAGACGACGCCGAATCGTTAGACGATGCTTGGTGCGGACTTGAGTCCGCCGCCGTTTCAAAAACCGCTGTCGCTACACCATCACCGAATAACCGAGGCAGCATCCCGTATCTTCAGACGAAGCGTCTGGAGGATGTGCGATGAAGCGGCTATTGCTTGTGACGGTGATGACGGTTGCGGTTTTTGCCTGCACCACGCTATCCGCCGATACAGTCTTGCTTAAGAACGGTGAGAAGATAGAGGGTGAGGTGGTAGCGCATGGTTTGTGGATTGAGATACGGGTTTCCAAAGGGAGTGTTTGGGTGATGCGTCGTGATGTTGTGCGCATCATTCGCGGGGAAGGGGTTATGGCATATGTTCGGCGCCAACTCAAGCGCATTCCCCAAGACGACATTGGCTCGCTTAAGGCGCTGCTCAAATTCTGTGTGGAGTTTGATGTGGGTGAGTTGAGGTATGAGGTGGAGGCGAGGCTGCGTGCGGCGCTAAAGGTGCGCTTCAAAGCCCGCCTTAAAAGGGTGCAAACCGAAGCCGACGCGCTGGCGCTCTACAGATGGGCGAAGGATGAAGGATTGACGGCGGAAGCCCGCGTTGCGCTTGATTTGCGTTGGCGGCTGTGGGTGGAAAGCGAACTGCGCCGCATCAGATGCGCCACCAGCACCGCGGCGCTGCTCAACCTCGCCGCACGACTCAAAACAGAGGGCGTTCCGCGAACATATCTCCGCGTTATCTTCCAACTTGTCCTCACAATTGACCCGAAAAACCAAAC
>Ga0190361_1000311_pt1 | contig 20528 bp, 23 predicted proteins | sample 48721845_MG_FD_161273 | JGI IMG/M metagenome (GOLD analysis project Ga0190361, IMG submission 161273) | Hydrothermal vent microbial mat bacterial communities from Southern Trench, Guaymas Basin, Mexico - 4872-18-4-5_MG | ecosystem: Environmental > Aquatic > Marine > Hydrothermal vents >... | reverse complement strand
GAACGACCAAATCCTGCTGCGGAGATGGCGGTGTTGTTACCTTCGCACGCGGAACAGGATACTCCTTACTGCAACCAAACGCAAACGCAACAACTGCAGCCAGAACCGCATACCGCATAACATTGTCCTCAAAAGGCTGGAGGCTATTTTACAGTCACAGACGCTATCTGACAAGGATGGTGCAATTTTGTGTTCGCACCAAATCACGCTCTTTGTAAAATGTTTGAAGTCTGTTTGAGGGAACTGCGGTGGCTAAGGGAATAGGTGGGGTTCTGGTTGAGTCACTGTTTGTGGTCTATATTGTGTTTGGCTTGATGGTAGTAACGGAGTATTTGAACCGCGTGACGACGGGACGCATAACACGATGGCTGGGACGGAGCAAGTTGCGGCAGTATGTTGTGGCGGCGTTTCTGGGCGCAACGCCTGGATGTGCGGGGGCATTTGCGGTGGTTTCCTTATACATGCACGGGATGGTTTCGGTGGGGGCGGTTGTGGCGTGTATGGTGGCGACAAGCGGTGATGAGGCGTTTGTGATGATAGCACGGTGGGCGGACAAGGCGCTGCTGCTTTTTGGTATCCTGTTTGTCTACGGCATTGCGGCGGGCTTTGTAGGGGACGCGCTTTTGAGGAAGCGGTTAAAGGCGTGCTGTGTTCAGCCGCACGGTGGTGAGGAGGGTGATGTTTGTGAGTGTGTGGCGTTCGGCGCGGTCAGGCGTGATGTCGGGTGGGAGCGTTTCCTGCTGGGTGGCGTCGGGCTGGCAATGGCGGCATTTTCTGTGTGGCGGATTATGCAGGCAGCAGAGCATCTGATAGCCCCTGCAGTAATGCTGGGGATATCGTTGTTTTTGGTGTTTGCGTCTGCGTCGGCAAGTCGCAACTACATCCGCGAGCACATAGTGCGCCACATTTTGGGACACCATATCTGGAAAGTGGCGTTGTGGACTGTGGGTGCGATGCTGGCGGCGCATCTTATACAGCGCGCTTCCCTTGAGCACTGGATAAAAACCCACCACGCACAAATGATGTGGCTGGCAGCGCTTGTGGGTATCATACCCGAATCGGGTCCTCACCTCGTCTTCGTGACTCTCTATCCGAAAACCGTGCCATTTTCGGTGCTGGCGTGCTCTTCTGCTGTTCAGGACGGACACGGAATGCTGCCGCTTTTTTCCCACTCCTTACGCATGGCGTTGCTCGTTAAAGCGATTAACCTTGCGTTGGGACTGGGGTTGGGATATTTTCTGTTATATGTTGTGGGCTGTTAAGGAGATTTGCGATGGCGGGCAGACTTGCGCGTTTCTCTATTTCAATGGATGAGGAGTTGCTGCTGCGTCTGGACAGACATCTGCGGCGCCGCGGCTACACCAACCGCTCCGAGGCGTTCCGCGATATGGCGCGCCAGATTCTCTCCGAACAACAACTCAAAAATCCCGAAGTGGAAGGCGTGGCGGTTCTATCCATCGTCTACGACCACCATCGGCTTGACCTCCCTGCTCGTCTTACAGACCTACAGCATAAAAACATAAAAAACATTGTCTGCACCCTACATGTCCATCTTGACAAGCATCACTGTCTTGAGGTGTTGGTGATGAGAGGGAAGGCAGGCGACCTGCAGAAAACCTGTAATATCCTGGTCAGTCTCAATGGGATAAAGTATGGACGCGTCAATCTGGTAGTGCCGAAGAACCTGCTGCCCTGATATCGCGAGCCAGCATATGGCGCAGCAGCACCGAACCCGCCGACAGAAGCGCCACATAAAAACCAGCCCGCCCGTCAAGCCACCCACACTGAAACACATACTGACGCAACAAGCGCCACCACGCAGACAACACCCCTTTAAGCACCGAACCTCCGCCGCGCTCGGCTAAGTCCTCAGCCGCCATCTCTATGTGACGCAGCCACCTCGGAAGATAGGCGGAAAGCGTCTCCGCAACATCGTGAAAGAGCGGTGTCTCCAGCCGCCGCACAGGTAAGTGCGTCAAAAAATCGGCGTGAACACGGCGGCTCTCCCACCTCCCCGAACCCCGTGGAAACAGCCGTAGCGGATAGTCGTGACGCCAAGCGTATCTCACCACGCGCCCCAGAAAGCGCGAAACCCTCCTTATGCGATAAGCGTAGGCTTTGTTAGCCGCCACAACGCGCCGCACCGCCTGCGCCGCCTCATCTGACAGCCACTCATCTGAATCCAGAACCAGAACCCAGTCGGAGCGCATATGCTGCAGCGCCCAGTTCTTCTGCTCCGCAGCGTTTCTGTAGTCGCGAACGAAAACCTTTGCCCCGAACCTCCGCGCAACATCCACTGTTCCATCATCAGAACCCGAATCCACAACGACAATCTCGTCACAGAATGATGCGGAGGAGAGGCAGCGCGGTAGAGTTGCCGCCGCGTTCTTTGTCGTCACAACAAGACCAACTGTCGCCATCTCAATCCCCATAACGAAATGGGCGTGGTGGACATTGACAGGGGATGGCGCCGCAGACGGGACATCCCTTCCCGTAACGCGCCGAAAACGCATCCTCCAAATCCACCCCCGCCTGCAGAAGAACACTCAAAAACCACGCAAAGACATCCGCCGCCTCGTTGCGCAGCATCTCGTCGCTGCCTTTGCGCAACGCCTGCGCGAACTCCCCTACCTCCTCCACAAACCACATAAAGTTGCGCGCAAGTCCACGCCTTGCGTCACGCTCAATATATGTTCTGCGTATCACATCCTGGGCTTCTTTTATGCGCATCTTCCTGCCCCTCCTTTTGTGTTGTGATGCGGAAAAGCGCCTGCTGCGCCGCCGCCTGCTCCGCCTCCTTCTTACTGCGTCCCTCACCCTTCCCGCATACCTCTCCGCACACCTCTACCTCCACCTCATAAACCCGTCTGTGGGGGGGACCGTCCTCGGATATGACGCGGTAGGTCGGCAAAGCCGCACAACTTTTCAGCGACCATTCCTGAAGCAGCGATTTGTAGTCCTTGCCCTTGGCTTGTTGCGCCACCTGTGCCAGATGTTCGCCCAGAAGGCGTGTGACCACTTTCCGCGCCGCGTCCAGACCCCCGTCCAGATAGACCGCCGCTATCAGCGCCTCCACAAATCCCGCAAGAACCCGTTCGGGTATCTCGTCCATATTTTTGCCGACACGCAGGAATCGGGCGAGACCGAACCGCCGCGCCGCCTCCGCAAGCGCACCACCACATACGCATAACGCCCTGCCACGAGTCATCTCACCCTCATCCAACCGCGGCTCTACGCCATAAAGCCACTCCGCCACCACAAGCCCCAGCACCGCATCGCCCAGAAACTCCAGACGCTCATTGGACTCCGCACCGCTCAGACAGAGCGAGGCGTGGCGACAAGCCGTCTCCGCTATATCGCGCCTCCTGAAGCGATATCCCAACACCGCCTCAAGTTCTTCTGTCTTCACGCTCTCTCCTCATTTCGCGCCGATATAAAGCGACCATATGTAATAGAACCCCGGGGTTAGCAGTTTGTTAACCTTTGTGAAGGCGGAGAACTCTGTGGGTCTGTAGGAGTTCGGACGCTCATAAACGACCACATTGGCTTTTTTGATTTTTGCGAGTGAGAGGAGGCGCTTGACGGCGGCGTCAAAGTCGCCGATGCCGTCAACGAGTTTCAAGTTTTTGGCTTTGTCTGCGTCAAAAACGCGCCCATCGGCAATCTTCGCCACCTCATCGGCGCTTATTCCCCTCCGCTCTGCCACCACCGCCTTAAAGCGCTCATACACGCTATCAAGCAGGTTTTGGAAATATTGCCGCTCCTTTTCGGTCATCTTTTTGAAGGGACTGCCGGCGTCCTTGAGCGCACCGCATTTCAGAACCCGCACACTTACACCCACTTTGCTCATCAACCCTTCCACATTGGGGAAGAGTGCGACAACCCCGATGGAGCCAACGACGGATGTGGGGTGTGCTATTATGGCATCAGCGGCGCAGGCAAGATAATAAGCACCGCTCGCGCCAAGGTCGGTTATCCACGCCACAACAGGCTTTTTTGTCTTGCGCTTAAAGCGCAGAACCTCCCTGAACATCAGGTCGCTTGCCGTCACAAAGCCGCCAGGGCTTGAGATGCGCAGAACAACACCTGCAACATCCTCGTCTTCCGCAGCCTTGCGCAATTGCTCCGCAAGATAAGCAGGGGTGTCCTCTGTCACAAACAACCCCTGCTGCTGCTCGTGCAGCATCCCGCTTACGCTGACCACCACAATCTTTGCGTCGGCGCCGTTGTCATAAATCACCCGCTCCTCAAGCGGTCCACGCTCCCCAAAAAGCGACACATTTATCGTCATACAACCACACAAAATAAGTCCCAGAAGGAACACCGCCCGTCTCATTTGCATCTCCTTAAAACTGCTGAAATTATGAGTCTTCCCAGTCGCCATCTATCGGCGTTTGCAAACCGCATTTGCTGCAGACCACTCCCGTTATGCGGAACTGCGAACGCGGCTCTGTCCGCCACTGAAGCAGTTCAAGATGTATCGTCTCTTCACCACAGGTTTTGCAGTGGCGCCTGTGCCCATACGCGACAAAATGGTGCCCTTTTTCGCAGACCAGATTCACATATTCGCCGTTAAGGGAGAGAACACGGCAGAGAACCTCGTCTGCGCATATCTCACAACGCCACCTGACCACGCTTTTCCCCTTATGGGTGCTGATGATTGTAAGCAAGTCTGTTGGATTTTCAAGTTTGCGGTGTATTTCGGCATTATCCACAACGCTGCATTGTCTTGCTGACCGAGACCTATGAAATCCGCGTAACGCTACTGAAGTTTGTCGGAGCGTTTTTTCTGTCCGAGGATGTAGGGTTTGAAGGTCTCTATGACCTCATTGCAGGCGGCGCTGTGCCCCATTTTGGGGTAGCGGGTGTGTTTGATGTTGGGGTAGCCGAGTGCGCGGAGTTGGCGCAGTGCGTTCTCGGTCTGGATGTCAATGCCGGGCAGCGCTGCTCCTTTGCGTTTTATCTGTTTTGCATAGGCGTCTTTGGCGCCGGTTATGATGTGGATGGGGAAGTTGAGGTCGTCGGGTTTGAAGCGTCCGCGTAGATGGAGGTAATTGCGGTAGAAGTTTGCGCAGGCGGGTGCTGCGCCGGCAAGAAGGTTGGGGTGCTTGAATATCATCATATAACACGCCATTCCGCCGCCTGAAAAACCCGTTATGTAGACTTTGTCCTCTGCGTTGTAGCGTTTTGTTAGATGGGCGACCAGAGCAAGCAGCGCTTTCTCATCCCAGCCGAGGGGGTCTTTTGTCGCCTCCTTTATGGTCTGTGCATCGTACCATTTTGTGTATTTGCGCCAGGAGTTGGTGTTGGAGAAGGTGCATGGGGCGACGACGATGAGAGGGAGGTTTTTGCGGGCTTTTTTGTAGGCGAAGGCGCGTCCTTGAAAGCCGCTGCCAGCGCCGTCAATGGCGACCAGAACAGCCCACCTGCGTTCTGCGTGGCGGCTCCAGTTGCGCGGGAGGGCGATGTAGTAGCGCAGGGGATGGTTTGGAAGTTTTTCAAGGATGACACGGTCGCGTTTTGCTGTATCGGCGAAGTCTTCCAGTTTGCGTCGCATATCCTTTGGCGGCTCAAGCGCAAGTCCGCGTTCCGCCAACTCCGCCGCCCTCTCATACGCCTTCACCCCCAATGCCGCCCTTATCTCCTTCACCAGATACCGCCATCTGCGCTTCGTGCCATCCAACTCCAGCATCCAGAAAAGATATCCGTCCAGACGCTTCAGCGCATCAGGTTTGCTCACCTTGCGTCCCGCTTTGTAGACCCTTTCCAGACGCCGCGCAACACCGCGACACACAACACGCCTTTTCCGCCCCCAATCCTTAAGCGTCTTTTCATCGCTCTGCACCGCCTGCAGGTTCTTAAGACTTTCCTGAAGTCTCGCCAGCCTTTTTGCCTCAAGCCCCAGTCTCTCTGCCCACTTAAGCGCCCATTGCGCCTTGTTCTTCAACCCTTTTCCCAGCGCCCATTTGGTTAGGCGTTCAAACTCCGCAGCGGATGTTTTCAAAGCGTGCCGTTCAATCCGCTCAAACTGCTCTGCAGCAGCCGCACATACCAGCAGAAAAACAAGACCTGTTCGCAGCAACTTCCTCATCCCTTCCTCTTCCACAACCGCTTCATAAGTTAGTATTCCACAGATGGGTTGTAAAAGCAAGGCACTTTGCCAGCGTTTTCAAAGGATGAGGTTGAGGAGGGAGCCGACGACGACGGCGGTTGCCAGCATAATTGCCGTGGCAGCGAGCATCAGGCGCCACCCCAACTCCCGTATTAGCACGACGAAGGTGGCGACACAGGGGAAATAGACCGACAGGACGACGGAGGCGATAAGGGTCTGTTTGGGGTCAAGGTTGAGAGGGGCGAGCATACCGACAGCGACATCTTTACGGAGGAAGCCGAAGAGGAGTGCGGCTGTGGCGCGCTCGGGCAGCCCCATAAGGGTCGCAACGACAGGACGCGCAACCCGTCCCACCCAGTCCAGAACCCCAACGCTGTAAAGGATGTTCACAAGGAGCACACCGCCCAGAACAAACGGCACCGCCTCTTTCAAAAACCATCTTATCCGCATCCAGACCTTCTTAAGAAGTGTGCGGATGTGAGGAAGGCGGTAAGGAGGGATTTCCACTATGAGTGCTGGAGACTCGCCCGGAATAAGGAGGTTGAGGATGTAGCCGCCGGCAATCCAGATAGCAAGCAGTGTTGCGGCAATGGCGACAAGAAGAGCGACACCGAATTTTGCAGCAAGCCCCGCAATCATGGACAACTGCGCCATACAGGGAACCGCGATAGCCATAAGTGTTGCGGCTATGAAGCGTTCGCGCCTGGACTCAAGAACGCGCGTCGCCAGAGCGCCCGGCACATTGCATCCCAGCCCCAGAAACATCGGAACTATGCCCAACCCGTGCATACCCAACCGATGCATAAAAGAGTCAATGAGAACACCAAGACGCGGCAGATAGCCCAAGTCCTCAAGGAAGGATAGAACAAGATAGAAAGCGAAAATATAGGGCAGAACGGCTGCAAAAGGGACATAAAGACCTGTGGAGAGAAGCCCAAATGACTGCGAAAAATCAATGGCGTAACCATTGTCTGTGGGAACGAGTTGCCCCACCAGAAGGTCGTGCCAGAAGCCGCTTCCACCCAGCCACACCGACAACTGCTCAACAACAGGACGCCAGATATGCTCAAACAGCGGCTCCATGATGTAAGAAATAAGGGATTCGCCGATGAGTCTGACAAGATAGAAGGCGGCGCCGAGGATAACAGCGGCAAGTGGCAGCCCTGTTGAAGGATGCATACAGGCGTCAGAAAGACGCTCAAGGAGGGTGTGGTGGCGCCGTTCTATCTTCTGGACCTCGCCGACGATGCGCCCGACCTGCGCCCATAAGTCCCCTTCAAGTTTTATGGAAGGTGGGGTGGCATCGGCAATGGCACGCTGAAGTTCTGAAAGCCCCTCCCCCGTCAAAGCACAGGTTGTGACGACAGGAACGCCGAGAAGCCGGCTTAGATGTTCGGTGTCTATGTGGATACCTGTGTGGCGCGCCTCATCCCAGATGTTCAGAACCAGAACAACCGGTTTTGCCAATGCGGCTATCTGCAGTGTTAGATAGAGGTTGCGCTCAAGGCGCGTGGCGTCAAGCACATTGACCACCACATCGGCTTCTTTTATGAGGTTGACGGCGACCTCTTCAGCAGGCGAGGTGGGCTCAATGGAGTATGTGCCGGGGACATCGTAAATCTCGGCTGTCTCGTCTTTGAGTTTGAGCCGCCCACGGGCGAACTCAACCGTCGTGCCGGGATAGTTGGACGCGACCACATTGACCCCCGTGAGGCGCGAGAAGAGAACGCTTTTGCCGACATTGGGGTTGCCAACAAGCATGACTTTCATTAGGCATCTCCTGTGGCGGAGCAGGTTTGGACTATAACGCGTTTGGCGATGCCGCGTCCAATCGCAATGCGGGTTCCCGCCACCTCAATGACCACAGGACCCCCCAGAGGCTGGGATGAGAGGAGCCTGACGGGAGCGCCGCGACGCAGCCCCATCGCCTCCAGACGCCTCACCATACCCAACCCGCCATCAAACGCTACAACAACACCCCATTCACCCCCCACCATCTGGTCAAGCCTTTTTTGAAGCACCCTCATTGCTGCAGCCTCAAATCATTGATGCACTTGCGGCATCGCTCTGTGTCAACCTTCCGTTCACGGGCGTATCGCAGAAAGTCCTGCAAGAATTGCCGCCCGCATCGTGGGCAGGTCTTGACGAACTCAACGAATGTAGCGAACCGCTCGCTCAAATCCTGCCCCAACGCATGCTCCATTGCGCAGGCTGTTGCTTCCGCCTCCTCACTCCCCACCCCTAACACCTCCACAAGGAACGACTTAAGCGCATTGTGCCGCCTCAGAACCTGCTCTGCCGCCTCCCGCCCCTTTTCGGTCAGTTTCACATCCCCATATCGGCTATGCTCCATATATCCGTTTGCCGCGAGTGTCTTGACCATCCCCGTGACGGAGGGCATACGCACCCCCAAAAATCGGGCTACATCAACGATGCGAACACGCCCGCTTGTGCGCTCCAGAATCAGCACCGCTTCAAGGTAGTCTTCCATTGACCGCGTCAGCGCCAACTTCGTCTCCTTAAATTAGGGCTACCTAATATATAATAATACATCTTCGGCGTCAATAACCTCCACAATAATTCCACCCTTTATGTTGAAAAAAACTACATCTCCGATACCAACGGGTGTCAGATTGCCCCGTCTTCTAACCAGTAACTTTTTGACGCCTGATGGTTTCTGCTGTAGAATTGATATTGGGAGGGAGTAAGTGTATGGGCAAGGTAATGCCCCGTTACTGTAATGTGTGCGGTAGGCTTGTGACGCCGCGAGAGATTGAGCGTGGTGATGCGATTGTTTATGGTATGCATTGCTACTGTTCAAAATGCAAACAGGAAGTGATGCCGATAATAGAGGCGTTGAAAAAGCGTTCGCAAAAGGAAGATACCCAGACAAAGCAAAAGAAGCAGAAGAAAGCCAGACTGCAAAAAGCAACGAGGACGCAGGTCTTTTTCCGTCGTCCCGAGACGCTAAAGCAGCGGAAGCCCACCTTCAAGCGCCCCCCTGTTAAGTCCGAACCTGTGGAAGCCGAGGTTGTTGAGGAACCTCCTGTAGAGGCGGAGATTGTTGAGCCAGAAGGTGCTCTGCAAAACGCCTCCAGCGCTGAACTGGAACCTGTTGACTTCTCCGAACTGAAACCTGTGGGGAATGAGGTGCCTTTACCGCCGGGTCCTGTCAAGATAGGCGGCAAACTGATTGAGGTGACCCCTGACGGGATAAAGCAGCAGATAAGTCCGCCGCGTGGTCCCACAGTGCGCACACCACACAGCAGGCGCCCCACCACCCGTCGCCATATCCCTCATCGCCCGCCTCCCAAAAAACACGCCGAGGAACTGCCACCTCCTCCGCCACCAACAAAACCAAGCAGAATATCTGGAGGAACCCTCGCCCTCATTCTGCTTATTCTCGGAATAGGCGGTGGACTTTCATACTATTTCCTTATTCATCGTCGCCACAGTTCCAACTCTTCAAAATCGGGCACAGCAGGCGCCCAGCAGAACGAGAAAGAGAAGCAAGTTGCGCAGAAAATAGAGGCTCTTAAGGAGCAAGTGAGGACGCTCTCAAACCCCTCCGATTGGCTTTCCCTTAAACGCCAGATTAGGAAACTGCTGATTGAGGTGGAGGGTAGCCAGAAAGCGCGTCTTGAGCGTCTCCTCACAGAAGGTGACGCTTGGTTCAGTGAGCAGGCACAGGAGGCGTGGAACAGGGTGCGCGCAAAACTTGATGATGCCGTTAAACAGGCGGCTGCCGACCCGAATTTTATCCCGCAGTTGAAGAAGGTGCTGAAACTGGACACTGCCTTCCGCGGCACCGCTGTATGGCAGCAGTTTATGCGGCAAGTGAGCCGTGCCGCCAAAACCGAAGAAATTTGGCAGCGCTTTCTGCAGCAGCGCCAGAAAATCAAAGACCTTATTAGACGCAAACATTATGAGGAAGCGCTGGCGATTCTGGACAGGTTGAGAGCGGACTCTGACGGCGCCTTCACAAGGGCGCTGGCGTTTCTGGAGAGTGAGCGTCAGCGGATTGAAAGTATCAGGGAGCAGGAAGAGAGGATGGCGGAGCAGCGGCGGCGGGAGGCGGAAAAGGAGTGGGCACGCATAAAGCAGGACATAGCCCGCGTTTTGAAGGAGCGCAAATTTGAGGTGGCGCTTCAGTTTGTGCGCGCTTTCCTCGCCGCCTACAAAGGCACAGGTCCCGACAAAGATGCCGCACAAATGCTCGCAAACATTGAAGCCCAGAAAAGAGCCTGGGAGTTGCACACACTCATCCATAATGGACAATTCCGTAAAGGTTACTGGCAGACCGAAAACTTGACCGTTAAGAAAACCCCAAGCGGTGTGCTTGTGAGTGCACATGACCGCGATGGTAAACTGACGCTTTCAGCGGACATAAACAACGCCGAAATTTTCATCTGTCTCCGCCGCGTAAAAGGCAAACCCGCCATTTCGCTGCCCAAATCAGCCAGCACTCCCGTTATTGAGATGGTCACCACACTTTTCCCTGAAAACCGCGATGTTTATCTGAAATTGGAGATTCAGGACAGGCGCCTGATTTACCGTATCGGCACGGACAAGGAGAGCCTCATCCCATATGCGCCCGAACACATAAGCGGCACAGACGGCATTGTCTTCCTGCTTCCCGCAGGCAGCGCGCTTCTGCTCAAGTCCGTCACCGTTACACGCCGCTGACCGCCCGCACCCCACCCAACTCCAGCCTCCTATTCAGACTATAAAGCGGTGGTTTGGAAGGTCCAAGATGCGCCGCCAGCACCTCACCCACAAACACCGTGTGGTCGCCTGTTGGCACCATCGCCCGCACAACACACTCAAACTGCGCTACTGCCCCCTCTATCAACGGCGCCGACACCTTTTCGCCCTTGACCGCCTTCAAACCCGTCTCACCGAACTTGTCCACATCCCGCCCGCTCTTTGTGCCGCACAACCACGCCGCTTCCGCCCACTCCTCCGGCGGTATCACCAGCACAAACTCCCCTGTCCTTACCAGCAACCCGTAACTGAACCGCTTATGCGCCACAGAAATAGCCACCATCGGCGGCTTATGGCTTGTGCGCATCCACCACCCCAGAGTTATGATGTTGGGCTTCCCTTCAGGCGAACGAGTCGTCGCCAGCACAACCGCTTCAGGAAACCGCCTCGCAAATGCCTCCTCCACCGCAGACGCCATATCGCTTCCTCCAAAAATTTCAGCAATTTTTTGTGCGATTTTAGCAGACGACACCATATGTCACACCACCTCATTAAAATTTCTAATGAGTGGAGCCGCCCCGTCGCCGTTATCCATAAGGGTCGCCGCTGAGCGACCCTCCTTTTTACCCCTTCATCTTGCCTTCAGTTGCCAACATCGTATAATTCCCTCTGCAAAACTGCAATAGGGGATGAGAGGATGATACGCTTGGGGGTGAATGTTGACCATGTGGCGACGGTGAGGGAGGCGAGGCGGACTTATGAGCCTGACCCTGTTTTTGCGGCATATCTTGCAGAACTTGCCGGCGCCGACCAGATAACCATCCATCTGCGTGAGGACCGCCGCCACATAAAGGAGCGCGACCTCCAAATCCTGCGCAAAACCGTCACCACACGCCTCAACCTTGAGATGGCTGTTAACGAAGAGATTATCCAAATTGCGCTTTCTGTTAAGCCTGATCAGGTGACACTTGTTCCTGAGCGTCGTCAGGAGATAACGACGGAGGGAGGGCTGGATGTGGCGGGGCAGGCGGCACGGGTGGCGGAGAGTGTGGGGCGGTTCCACAAGGCAAGCATAACAGTGGCGCTCTTTGTTGACCCTGATGAGAGGCAGATAAGGGCATCAGTGGAGGTCGGTGCGGATGCGGTGGAGTTGCACACAGGTGAATACGCGAACGCCAAAACCGACTCGGAGAGGGAGCAGCAACTGACACGGCTTAAGGAGGCGGCGGAGTTGGCGCACGAACTCGGGCTCAAGGTCGCCGCAGGACACGGACTCACCTACACGAACATCCACCCTGTTAAGGCACTGCCCCATCTTGAAGAGGTCAATATAGGGCATACCATTGTGAGCCGCGCTATATATGTGGGATTTTATGAGGCGGTGCGGCAGATGAAGGAGTTGTTGAGATGAGAAAAATAGAGGGTGTTGTGACAGCGCTTGCAACACCGTTCAGAGCGGGCAAAGTGGATTTGGAGGCGTTCAAGCGCCTTGTTGGGCGTCAGGTGGATGCTGGGGTGGATTGGGTTCTGGTTGCGGGAACGACAGGTGAGGGTGCTGTGTTGAGTCTGGATGAGAAAGGTGTTTTGTTGGAGGCGGCGCGTGATATATGTGCGGGGCGTTGCGGTGTGATGGCGGGTGTTTCAGGTATAGGGACAGAGGAGGTGGCGGCGCAGGCTGCGGGGTTGGTTTCTGTGGGTGCGGAGGCGCTGCTTGTGGCGGTGCCGCCGTATGTGAAGCCGCCGACCACAGGCTTGGTTGACCATTTTGTGAAGGTCGCGGAGGCGGCAGGTGAGACTCCTATTATGCTCTACAATGTGCCGTCGCGAACGGGTTTGGACGCGCCTGTGAAGGCTTATATGGAGGCGGCAAGGAAAGTTTCCAACATAGTGGCGGTGAAGGAGGCGGTAGGGGATGTGGCAAAGGTGAGCAGGATAAGGCTTGTGGTGGAGGATATGGCGGTTTTGTCAGGGAATGATGCGACGGCGCTTGCGATGATGTGTCTTGGCGCGGAAGGTGTAGTGTCGGTGGCGGCGAATGTGGTGCCGCAGGATATGGTGTCACTTGTGCGTGCCGCAAGAAGCGGCGACATACCCACAGCGCGAAAACTGCACGAAAGACTGCTTCCGCTTTTTGACGCCCTCTTTATGGAGACCAATCCTGTGCCACTGAAAGCGGCGCTCCACATAATGGCGCTGGCAACAGATGAGGTGCGTTCTCCGCTTTCACCACCTTGCCCTGACACCATACACACTCTGCAGGCTGTCCTTTTGAAACTGGGGTTGATTTGAGGTTGTAGCGATGGACGAGGAGAAGATTCGGCAGGCGGTGCGCTTATTTCTTGAGGGCATCGGTGATGACCCCGACCGTGACGGACTCAAAAAGACTCCAGACCGTATAGTGCGGATGTGCAGAGAACTCTTTTACGGTCTTCACACAGACCCCGCCTCTGTGCTTATGGTTATTGAGGAGGAGCACGACGAGATAATTCTCGTCAAGAATGTGCCGTTTTATTCGGTCTGCGAGCATCATCTTCTGCCGTTCAAGGGGGTCTGTCATGTGGCGTATGTTCCTGACAGGAAGGTGACGGGATTGAGCAAGATAGTGAGGGTAGTGGGTATTTGTGCGGCGCGTCCGCAGGTGCAGGAGCGCCTCACGACCCAAATCGCTGAGGCGCTGCAGAACCGCCTTCAGCCCAAAGGGGTGCTTGTGATAGTGGAGGCGGAGCATCTGTGTATGACGATGCGCGGGGTGCGCAAGCCTGGCTCAAAGATGGTGACATCGGTGGTGCGTGGTCTGTTTCGGCGCAACGAGAAGACGCGTTCTGAGGCATTGGCGTTGATTTACGGCGATTCGGGGCGTCACAGCGGCGCCACTTGATTGCTTCTTCAACAATGTGTATAATATCTTGTGCGTTTTGGGAGAGGCAGGATGAGGTATGTGGTGTTTGCGTTGCTGATTAGTGCGGCGGCGCTTGTGGTAGGGCAGGAAGCCGAGTTTGTTGATGCGGCGAAACTTGGCGCCGCTATGGATTCGGGCAAATCCGAAGCAGTCGCCGAGTTCATCGCCCGCCCCGTTGCGTTTCAGGACGAACTCCTCATCATCCACAGAGACACAGAGGAGTTCCCAGGTTATATGAAGTTTGATACCCTTCATGTCCGCTGCCGTATCCGTGTCAATGAGTCCGCCGACAGACGACTCCTCACCCGCTACGCACTCGGGCACCTTGACACCCTCAAAGGGCAGAAGTTCAAAGACAAGAACCTTGAACTGATTCGTCAGATTTTATTTGAGGAGCGCACGCCACATAAAATCTACATCGCAGGTGAGGTGACCGAGCCGTCCGAATACTCCGATTTGAACGAACAAGCCATTATGGGACGCAAAATTTACATCTTTGATGTGGAAAAAGTTGAGCGCCCCTTCTACAACACCCCCAAACCTGTTAAGCGTTGAGCAATGGATGTGTATCGCTTTTATGTTGCTGGTGAGGTTGTTGAGTCTGGGCGTAGATTCGGTGTGCAGTTCCCTTATGATGGCAGCACCGTGGCGGAGGTGTGTCAGCCAGAAGAAAACGACTTTGAGAAGGCGCTTTCTGCGGCGGTGGAAGCGCACAAGGACGGTCCGCAGCCCGCTTATGTGCGTGTTGCGGTTCTGGAAAAAGCCGCCGCTTTGATTGAGAGCCGCATCAACGGGTTGGCTCAAACCATAACGCTTGAGGCGGGCAAGGTGATAAAGGACGCCAAAGTTGAGGTCAACCGCGCCGCCAACACACTACGCCTCTCCGCTGATGCGCTTCGCAACCTCAAGCAGCAGGTCGTCAGATGCGACCTCGCTCAAGGCAGCCAAGGGCGCTTCGGCATCCTTATGCGCTTCCCTGTTGGGGTCCTCTTTGCCATAACTCCCTTCAACTTCCCTGTTAATCTCGTCTGCCACAAGTTGGGACCTGCGATAGCGGCAGGCTGCCCCGTTGTGCTGAAGCCCAGCCGCAAAACGCCACTGTCCGCCCTCAAATTGGCGGAGATACTCTATGAGGCGGGACTTGACAGGCGTTTCTTAAGCGTGTTGCCATCCTCATCGGAGTTGGCGGAGCGCTATGTCGGGGATGAGCGCTTTGCTGCTTTGTCGTTTACGGGCAGTTCTGCTGTCGGATGGCGTCTGAAAGGTAAGTTTTCTGGTAGGCGCGTGACGCTTGAGTGCGGTGGCAACGCGGCGGCGATAGTATGTGCCGACTGCGATATTGAACGCGCTGTGGCAAGGTGCGCACTCGCCCCATTCGCCAATGCAGGACAGGTCTGCATTTCCCTGCAGCGTCTGCTCATTGAGCGCCCGATATACGACACTTTCCTTGAACGCCTGCTTGAGAAGGTGAGGAAACTGCGTCTTGGTGACCCGCGCAACCCGGAGACAGATGTGGGTCCGATGATAGATGATGCGTCGGTGAAGAAGGCGAAGGAATGGGTGGAAGAGGCGCTTGAGCGGGGCGCTAAGGCGCTGACACCGTATAAGGTTGAAGGACGGCTTTTTGCGCCGCTTGTGCTGGAAGATGTGGCGCACGACTGCCGCGCGTGGAGAGATGAAATTTTTGCACCTGTTGTGTGCGTTGAGGCGTTTGATGATTTCGGTGAGGCGGTGCGCGCGGTGGATGAGAGCCGCTACGGGCTGCAGGCGGGCATATTCACACGCGATATGCGACGCATCCTCTACGCCTACAGGCGCATAAATGTGGGCGCGCTGCTGGTCAACGAGGTTCCCACTTGGCGGCAAGACCAGATGCCGTACGGCGGAAACAAAGCAAGTGGTCTGGGGCGCGAAGGACCGCTCTACGCGCTGGAAGAGTTGACCGAACCGCGTCTTCTGATAATCAACGCCTGAAGGAGATAAAAATGCGCGTTTTTGAAGGCAAACTTGTCGGCAAGGGGTTGAAGTTCGGCGTTGTGGTGAGTCGCTTCAACGAGTTGATAACGCGGCGGTTGCTTGAGGGTGCGTTGGATATCCTGTGGCGGCACGGGGTGAAAGACGATGATGTGGATGTTGTGTGGACGCCTGGGGCGTTTGAGGTGCCGCTTGTGGCGCAGAAGTTGGCGGCATCCGCGCGCTACGATGCCGTAGTCGCGCTTGCCGCCGTCATCCGCGGCTCCACCCCACACTTTGACTACATCGCAAAAGAGGTCTCAAAAGGTCTGGCGGAGGTGGCGCTCAAAACAGGCGTTCCTGTGGCGTTCGGCGTGATTACAGCAGACACACTTGAGCAGGCTGTAGAACGCGCAGGAACCAAAGCGGGCAACAAAGGCGCAGACGCCGCCCGCTCCGCCATTGAAATGGCTAACCTCCTTAAGCAACTCAAATAGCAGAGGTCTCGCCTACTTGCTGCCTTTATGCTCTGCGGACGGGGCAGGACGCACAGGCTCGTGAAAGATTTTCATCAGCGCGGCGCGACATTCAACGCTGCTCCTTTTCCATCGTGTGTAACGCAGAGCGAGAAAGACGGGAAACGCCTTCGCGCAAATCTTTCCCAAAACCTTCTTTGCCTCCTTCCTCCTCGCCCATTCATCCGAACCTGCCTGCTTTGCGGCTTTAAGGAACTTGCGCCACGCCGCAAAGTCCTCATCAGGCAACCCCCGTCTCAGCACCGCTTCAAACAACTCCCGCCTCTCTTTTTCCCCCTCCAACGCACCTTCCAGAAGCCACATAAATCCATCCACATCCCGCACACCGAGCAGACCCACTCGCCTTACTTCTCCCTCATACTCCCATCCCTTGCCTCCTACCCACACATACCGCAACACCGCCGGATACGGAATGCTTGCACCGTTGTTGCGTTTGCGACGATTCGGTTTCAGAAGCCCCCTGTCATCAAGCATATCAACCCACAACAGTCCCCAGCGCCTCGCAGGGAGTATCCAGTAGTTCTCAAAAGGCTCTGTGTTCTTCTTTGTCAAAACCCCAAACGCCCACATATGCTTCTTCTCGTATTTGTCAAGATATTCAATACGCACCATCAGCGGATATTCTCCCTGCCCACCGTGCTTTGTTGACCACCAGCCTGAACTATCAAGGTCGTGCCTTATAACCCGTCCGTGCAGATAGACAAAGAGATGCTTGAAGTCTACTTTTCGGCTGACTTTCTGGCGCAGCATAACGGTGCTGCCGTCAGCGGACCCCAGACGAGAGTAGTGAAAAAAGGGACGGTTGTTTTTGTCCTTTGCCACCTCAAAAACACCGACCCTGCCACTGCGCATCGCAGTGACCCTTTTCCAGTGCTTGAAGCCGCGAGAGAAATCGCCGTTTTTGAGCAGTTCCTCAGCGGGCGGTTTCCGCCAGAACCGCAGCAACCTTTCAAGCGTCTTTTCATCAACCACCTTCAGCAGTCGCGCTTTGGCTGCGGCATCACCTGCCGCCGCTGCTCGCAAATCGTCATCACTTGCCCTCTCCTGTTGTGACTTCAATGCCCCAGTCACACAAACAACGAGCGCAAGTGTAACAATCCAGCGCATCGCCCATCTCCTACCCGTATTAGACCGCAAACGCTCTCCATTAGTTTATACACACGCCGTTTCGCCATACGCCATCATAGCGGTTAATTTCTGGAAGTTGCAGGTGGTTTTGCTATGATAGAAGAGCAAGCATCTGGGAGGTGAGGGATGAGCGATAATGTGAGGTTGGTTATTGATGGCAAGGAGGTGTTGGCGAGGCGAGGGGACACGATACTACAGGCGGCGCTTAAAGCGGGGATTGAGATACCACATCTGTGTTATCATCCGCGGCTGAAGCCCACAGGTGCTTGCAGGCTGTGCGTTGTGGAGGTGGAGGGAGCAAGGACACTTGTTGCATCGTGTGCGGCTCCTGTGGCTGACGGTATGGTCGTTCACACAAAATCGGACCGCGTCATCAAGGCGCGCAAACTCGTCCTTGAGTTGCTCCTGTCCGACCACCCACAGGACTGCTTGACCTGTGAATCGGCAGGAGACTGCCTCCTGCAGAAATATGCTTACGAATACGGTGTTGAGGGCAAGCGTTTTGAGGGTGAGAAGCGCCAACTGCCTAAGGTTGAGACGCCGTTTTTTGAATATGACCCCAACAAATGCATCCTTTGCGGCAGATGTGTGGCGGCGTGTAGTGAGGTGCGTGGACGCGGAGTCATTGACTTCACCAATCGTGGTTTTGCCACCGTCATAAAACCGCCATTTGAGATGCTCCATATTGATGCGGGATGCCAGTTGTGCGGCGAGTGTGTGCAGGTATGTCCTGTTGGGGCGTTGACCGAGAAAAGTCGCCGTTTCGCTGGCAGAACCTGGGAAACGCAGAAGACCAGAACCGTCTGCCCATATTGTGGTGTCGGCTGCGAAATAGAGGTGCACACAAAGGACGACCGCATAACGCACATAACAGCGGTTGAGGACTCGCCTGTCAACCACGGCTCACTCTGCGTTAAGGGGCGTTTCGGCTGGAGTTTTGTCAATTCGGATGAGCGCCTTAAAAGACCGCTTGTGCGCAAGGGACGGCGGTTCGTTGAGACGACCTGGGATGAGGCGCTCTCGCTTGTGGCAGAAAGACTGCTTGAAATCAGGGATAAGGATGGACCTGACGCCATAGGCTTTCTGGCTTCAGCCAAATGCACAAACGAGGACAACTATCTGCTGCAGAAATTTGCGCGGTCGGTGATTGGCACAAACAACATAGACCATTGCGCGCGATTGTGACACAGCCCAACGGTAGCCGGTCTGGCTGCCACGCTCGGTTCCGGCGCTATGACCAACTCCATCTCCGACATAGAACAGGCTGACTGTCTGCTGATAAGCGGGTCAAACACCACTGAAGACCATCCTGTGATAGCGCTTTCTGTGATGAGGGCGCTTGAGCGCGGCGCAAAACTGGTCGTCGTTGACCCAAGAAAAACAGAGGTGGCGGAGTGGGCGGACATCCATCTGCAGATAGTTCCCGGCAGCGATGTTCCCCTGATTATGGCACTTATGCATACCATTGTTTCGGAGAATCTGCACAATGCCGATTTCATAAAGCGGCGGACAGAGGGGTTTGGAGCGCTCAAAAAAGCGCTTTCTGAGTGGACGCCTGAGCGCGCCGCCCAAATTTGCGGTGTAAGTCCTGAAGACATCCGCAAAGCAGCCCGCCTCTACGCCAGAGCCGAAGCAGCCGCTATTCTCTACTGTATGGGCATAACCCAGCATGTTGACGGGACAGCCAATGTGCAGGCATTGGCGGATTTGGCGATGCTCTGCGGGCACATAGGTCGCCCCGGAACAGGCGTCAACCCGCTGCGTGGGCAGTGTAATGTTCAGGGCGCCTGTGACCTCGCCGCGCTTCCCAATGTGCTCCCCGGCTACACCAAGGTTGACGATAAGACCGGGCGGCAGCGATTTGAAGTTGCGTGGAATACGAGACTGCCTGGTAAGCCCGGACTGACGGTGCTTGAGATGTCTGAAGCAGCAACAGAGGGCAAACTCAAAGCGCTTTACATTATGGGTGAGAATCCCGCGCTCTCTGACCCCAACCTCAATTTCTGCAGAAAGGCGTTAAAGAAGGTTCAGTTTCTTGTGGTGCAGGACATCTTCCTGACGGAGACAGCAGAAATGGCAGATGTTGTTCTGCCTGCCGCCTGCTGGGTGGAGAAGGAGGGGACATTTACCAACACAGAGCGCAGAGTTCAGAAATTGCGTAAGGCGATTGAGCCGCCGGGTGAGGCGCTGCCCGACTGGCAGATAATCACTTGGCTTGCGGAGAAATGCGGTGTGATGTGGGGATACGGTTCGGCGGAGAGCGTATTTGAGGAGTTGCGTCGGCTGACACCGCAGTATGCGGGCATAACCTGGCGGCGCCTTGAGAAAGGTGGAATCCAGTGGCCGTGTCCCGACGAGAAGCATAGCGGCACGCCGATTCTGCATGTCGGCAAATTCGCGCGGGGTAAGGGCAGGTTTGTGGTGCCACAATGGCGTGGTCCTGCAGAAAAACCAGATAAGCGCTACCCGTTGGTTTTGACAACAGGCAGGCTGCTGTATCAATTCCACACGCGCACGATGACGGGTAAAGTGGCAGGACTGAATGAGGTTGCAGGTGAGCCGTTTTTGATGGTGAATCCGAAAGATGCAAGGGCGGCGGGCGTAAGGGACGGCGGCTGGGTGAGGGTTCGGAGTCGCCGCGGCTCGCTCAAAGTTCGTGTCAGGATAAGCGATGCGATAAAACAGGGCGTCGTCTTTATGCCGTTCCACTATGCCGACGCCCCAGCGAATATTTTGACGACCGATGCACGCGACCCGATAAGCGGGATACCGCAGTTCAAAGCCTGTGCTGTTCGTCTTGAGAAACCCTGATGGTGAGGCTGTTGTCGTGATAAGGAGAATCGTTCTACGCAATTTCAAGAACTTTGCCGAAGCGGGGGTAACAGAGAAGGGGATTGTTATGAAGGTAGGGGTAGAGGACGCCGGTGGGATAGAGACCTCGTGACTTCAGAACGCGCTTCAGGATTGTTAGGGATTGGGGACGATGAAGATTGCGGTGATATCGGACATACACGCAAATCTGCCTGCCCTGAAAGCGGTGCTGCGCGATATCCGCGAACAGGGCGCTGAGGAGATTTATTGTCTGGGCGATTTGGTAGGATACGGACCGAATCCACGGGAGGTGGTGGATTTGGCGATGAAGAGGTTTCGCTTTACGCTGCGCGGCAATCACGATGAGGCGGTGACATACAAGATA
>Ga0190361_1000310_pt1 | contig 20594 bp, 45 predicted proteins | sample 48721845_MG_FD_161273 | JGI IMG/M metagenome (GOLD analysis project Ga0190361, IMG submission 161273) | Hydrothermal vent microbial mat bacterial communities from Southern Trench, Guaymas Basin, Mexico - 4872-18-4-5_MG | ecosystem: Environmental > Aquatic > Marine > Hydrothermal vents >... | reverse complement strand
CAAATTTCCCACTCTCTTATTTTCATTTTACACCATCTCCTTTAATTTTTGTTTTGATTTTTCTTTCTTTCCAAAACCATATATTTCTAAAATTGAAATTAAATCATCACCACAAAACTTATATACTCTTCCATTTACAGTAACAATATAAAGATTGTCTGGTTTTATTTCCTTTTCTTTTAAAGCAAGTCGCATTAAAAGTTTATACTCCGCATAACCAATTTCTCCTTCTTCATATAGTTTTTCTATTTTTCCTATATCTGAAATACTTAACTTCATATTTACACCAACTCCTTTAATCTTTTATTAAATATTTCTTTTAATTTATCAATATCATCTTTATTTAAAAATTCATCTGAATTTAAAATAATTTTAAACATAACATTTCCTAATTCTTCCTTTGGTACTGTTTTTAATTCATATTCTAACCTTTTTAAAATATCTTTCTTTATATCTTTTATAAAATCCGACATCACACCATCTCCTTTAGTTTTTTTAATTCTTTTACTATTTCTGAATAATGATAAGATAACACTCTTGCTATTTCATCTTCTTTTGATTGTTTACTAAGCCTATCTCTTTCATTTTCCAAATCTACTATTAGGTCATCAAATTCATTAAAAAATTTTCTTATTCTTTCATATTCTGAATATGGCATTTCAATAACATCTGGAAACTCATTAACATCTGACATTCTATCACCCAATCCAATTTATATTATTTCTTTTATCTTTTTCAATAACTGCCCTCTCTTTAATTTTAGTAACATACCTTTATATTTGTTTTCCAATTCTTCTAATTTCTTTAAATACTCACTTAAAACCTCTCTAAATGGTTTTTCTTCCATCTCTTTCTCAAAATTTTCCATTATTTGTTTATGCTCTACCAGATATTCTGGATAAGCCATAGCGATTTTTGAACTTGGAAATGCAAGATAAGTAAATTTAAGATAATCCACGAAATCCTTTCCATAACTTTTTATCAGGTTTTGCAATTCTTTATCTTCTTTTTTAACCATTTATACCAACCCTTTTATACCACATCTTGATAAATCTATTTTGTTTTTCTTTGCCCACTCTTCTATTAATTCAATTTCCCTTAAAGCACCTTTAAAAAGTTTTGGTTCTTTTAGTTCTGGATATTCTAAAACATTTGTATAATGCTCTTTATGTAAATCAAGCAACTCTTTTAAATTCTTGGGTTCTTTCCTCATCTCTTTTAAAATTTTATTAATATCTTCTTTCGCCATTATACCACTTCTTCCAATTTCTTTCTCATAATTTCTTCTTTACTCTTTTTAAATATTTCTTGTAATTTTAATTTATACTTTTTTTCAATCGCCTCTAATTCTGGTAAAACTTCCTCAACAATTTCTTCAAACGGTTTTTTATATACCTCTTTATTTATTTTTGCCGATATTTTCTTCATTTCTTCAAAATATTCTGGAAAGATTAAACCATATTTTGCTGATGGAATAATTAAAATACTAAATTTTAACAAATCATAAAATTTCTTTCCGTATTCTTCTGTAATTGTTTTTAAATCTTCACTCATTTAAACACCTACACAAATAATGGTGTATTAAATGTACCAAATAACAAAGAAATTATAATAACTATTATTACTACTAATGCTATCATAATCTCTATTAAACTTACGGGTTCTCCTATTAAAGTTCCTCTAAAAGCATATGCTAAAATAGAAAATATAAAACCTAATAATATGGCTATTGAAATTGGGTATTCCTGTAAAACAGTATTAGCAGATGTGTAGGTTACACATTCACTATCTGTTTCTGAGCCATCGGTTGTTATTGCATAAACACATATTGTATGTTCTCCTTTAGGTGAATATACTTGCGTACTAAATTCTGTACAGTTATTACATAATGTCTGATTTGTACCATTATCTAAAGAGTAAGAAATATTTGATTCTAAAGTAGTTGTTCCAGATAAAATAAAATTTGTTGGTGAATAAACATCTGTTTTAGGGTTATTAATAAATATTTTTAATTTAATTAATGTTAAAGGTAAATAATCACAAGAGTTTGTATCATTACAGTTATTATCTTTATGTTCTACATCATAAGGTTCATCACAAAAGCCATCATAATTTGTATCATTACATATATCAGAATATCCTGTACCAGAAGGATTAGTCCAATAATTACCACCTATTAAATTACCATTACTATATATTCTTGTTCCATTTTGTTTTGTTGTATTCCAATAATTCGTACCACCTGTAATATGACTTGAACAATTTATTAAACCATTGAAAAATTTATTATAAAAAGAATTTACACCGGAAACTAAAAAAGCATAAGGACTTTTACATTCTTTAATTACAAATGTATCAAATATATTATTATTTGAATAAGCAACTTGTAATCCTTTATAACCATTAATTAATGTAATATTCTCAAAATATGAATCATATACTCTTGTAATATATAATGCTTCAAGGTCACAATTTTGTATTAAAAGATTATTTACTGTTATATTGTGTCCATAATTAAAAAATAAACAGTAACTATTAGAATTATTAATTGTTATATTATAAAAATAATTAAAATCAGCATAATTTGTATATATACCATAACCAACATTTATCATATTACAATTTTTTACTGTAATATTTGTAGTAGTATAATCTCCTCTATTTATTGATATTATATTATTGAAACTACCATTAATTAAATGACCACCACAATCTAAAATTATATTATTTGCTATTATATTAAAACAAGGTGAAGAATTAACATTAATATCTTGTGTTAAATAATATGTTTCACCACTCTGGTTTAATTCCTGACAAGAAGTTATGTTTATATCACCAAGAACATTATTTGATAAGAATGGAATTAAAAAAAGTGTTATTCCTAAAACTAATAATAATTTATTATTATCCATTTTTTTCATCCCCAATTTATTCTATTCCAAAAACTTTTAATAAGTCTTTTCTCCACTTTACTGCTTTTGCTGAAAGTAAATCTCTTTTTTCTTCAAGTATTCTCTTTATTTCTTCATATTCTCTTTTAGTTTCTTCTATACTTTCATTAGGACTCTTCGCTATGAACCATGCTATACCATCAATCCACGAATCAACCCATTTCTTTTCCATTGGAGATAATTCTTCATATTTAGTCATATAACCACCTAATCTTTTTTCTTCCTTATGGTCTCAATGAACTCTGCTATTTTCTTTATACTTCTTGTTCCAGCCTCTTCCATTAATTCTGCTAAATCCTTTCTTGGTAGTTTCTTGATTACTGAGAAGCCAAGAGGACTCTGGTCAATTAAATATGCCAGAGACTCTCTTGGCACAACTACTACTGCTCTATGTTCATCTAACATTTTCACTTCAAATTCGTGTTCCATCTAAATCACTCTATTAAAGTGTACTCAATACTAACTATGTTGGGGTGTGTCGAGGTGCTTAAGCAAATGCTTCCTTGAGTTTTCTTGCCCACTTGTCTGCCTTTCCTCTAACTGCTTTAGCAAAATCTTCTGCTGAAACTGACTCTATTCCTTTTACCCAAGCGGTTTTCTTCTCAGGACTTATGTCAGAAATACCGAGAAATGAAGCAAGACCACTTGCCCATTCATCAACTTTGCCTGTTACAGCAGACTTCCATCTTGCACCAGCACCTTCCATCTTTCTTGTCCATTTACTTTTTGCCAAATCAAGAGTTGTCATTTTTCATCCCTCCTTTATATTTTTTTATTCAATTATTAATAAGCATTTTTTGAAATATATCTTTATGTCATACAAATATGTAATACATATTTATATAAGAAAAACAATAATCTAATTATGAAAATAAAAAACAAAAAAATAATTTTTAGAGTTGATGAGGTTCTTTACAGTTTTATACACGATATAGCAACTGAAAATGATACAACAGTTTCAGACCTTTGTAGAAAAATACTTGAATATTTCTTTATTGGTTACTTAATAGGTGAATTTAAAAAACCTTTAAAAGAATTGAGAGAAGATTTCCTTAAAAAATTTGAATATCTAAGGAATAACAAAGAATAAAATAATAGCAAATAAGAATATTAGTGGATAAAAAATACTTATTTCTTGTTGAGTGAAATATAAATTTAAATTTGATAACAAAAGAAAGAATATTATTATAAATATTATAGAACCGATGAATTTAAATGCGTATTTTTTTATCATCTTTTTATCACCTTATAAGAAATAAACAAAATAGCAAATATTATTAAACTTGCAACAAATAATCTAATTAAAGGATTTTGATAACATTCATTTGAGTTTTGATTACATCCATAATCACATATTTTATCTTCATTAATTGTTATATTTTCACAACCCTTTTTATCGCACAATTCTTTTGTTATTGTTATTCTTAATGTAGTATTATCTAAACAATATTTTTCCGTATAGGCACTCACGGTATTTGTTAGTAATAAAACCGTCAAAATCGAAACCAAAACTATCTTTCTCATTTTAATCACCATAAACTGCCATAAAATACTTTAACATCTCACGAGGATTACATTCTGCTGTTATGTTTGCAGTTATATTTTCTGTTATATTACAACTTGTATAAACTTCGTTTATTATATTTTCTCCTGTTGTATTTATTTCATTTATTATATTTGTTTCAGAATTATTTATCTCTGCTGTTATATTTGCTTTTATATCTTCGTTTGATTGCCATATAGATTGATTTAGAATTGATATTATGTAATCCCTTACTGAAATTATTGTATTATATAAATAATCTCTAATATCGTATATTGATATATTAAGTGTATTTATTATATTTTCTCCTGTTGTATTTATTTCATTTATTATATTTGTTTCAGAATTATTTATCTCTGCTGTTATGTTTGCTTTTATGTCTTCGTTTGATTGCCATATAGATTGATTTAACTCTGTTATATTACATGTAACATTTCCACCACCAGATACTGTTTTCTCAGTAACATGTAATTCACCAGCACCTTTAACAAATACATAATTACTTTCATTTATTGTAACATTTTCTAAGCATGTATAGTTCAATCTGATATAGAAAGTTTGCGAAGTAGAATACCAAGAAGTTATATATTTGTATGAATAACCTGTATTCACATTATCGTATGCTAAATGATATTCAACTGCGAAAGGTGATGATTTACAGTTTGTACATTTAAAACCCCAATACGTTGGAATATCTTTGTGGTCTTGTAAAACTTGAGTATCCACATCTACACATTGCCATCCTGTTGTTGCATTTTGAGGAACAGAAGCAAAATAAGTTGTATCATAGTAAGCATAAACACTTGACCCTGAAGGTATATCTCCATAAAAGCATAATTTTCCATTTATTGGGTCTCCTTTTGAGCATGAAACTGTATATTTGTTTGAATAAATGTATGTATCTTTAATAGAAAGATACGAAGAAGGATTATCAGAATCTGCTATATGTGAAACATTTTCTTCTGAGTAGTGTGAAACGGGATATTCACAGAAAGCAGATACCATATAAACTCCTTCCGTATCTGGAACTTGGAAAGTGTAATAATATAGTCCATTTTCACCTAATATTTCCATAGTACCATTATCTATAAACTTTGTGTTGTTTGGATAGTAAACAGTTAATTTACAATATCCATTATTTACATCTGTCATATTTTCATCAAGCAACTGCAAAAATATTTTTCCATCTTCATTTGGACTATATTCAGTTCCATGAATGTCAATGTTTTTATTAGTATATTTTAATAATTTTTTAACATAATATTCAACTTTTGATAATTTTTTATTTATTTTATTATAATCATAATTAACTGCCATAACTGTATTTGAAAAAATTAAAATTAATATTACTGATATAATTAATAGTTTTTTCATCTTACAGCACCCATAAGTAATTTTAATATTATCCATACAATTATTATTCCAAATGGAACAAAAAGAATAACACTTATTAAAGTAATAGTTGAAGAGTATTGCATTAAAGTAAAGAAAAATGTTATATTATTCCATGCACAAGTTATTAACTGTAATAAAATCATTGCCTGAGATATTACAGGAATGTTAAAAGCACCCCTAATTATATCATCCCACCAATTTGATGGTTCAACATCTTCTGGTACGCCAATTTCACAGGTTGGTGGTTCAGGAACATATGGTGCTTCGCCACTAATAAAATTTGGCGCTCCCATTGATATTATTTGTATAGCAAAACCTAAAAATACTAAATATGAAAACAATATTTTTATATCAGACATTAATTAACCACCCTTTCTTTGAGTAAATGTGAAAAATATAATAAATGATAATATTATTGATACTACAATACCAAGCCATATCGGATAAAAGTTAATAAGTGTAAAAACTATTATTAGTATTAAAGATGTGATAATGCCTGAAATTCCACTTTTGAGACTATGTGCTATTGAAATACTTATCGCCAATGTTATAATTGTTGCTAAGAAATAACATACATTTGGTACAAAATAACAACCTCTTTCACAGCAAAGTGATGAAAACCAAGCCATATCAAGTGTTGGTGCTTCTGTATATGTAATATTACCTAATACTGTTGTTGTTGTTCCACTCGGTTCTCCAATACCCCACTCTATATAATCAAATTGACCCCATGGATAATTTACATAATTAATAGAACAACTACCAGATTTATATGTTTGCATAGCAACTGCTAATTGTATATATCCAGATGGATTATAACCTAATGGTATTGACGCAGAACATATATAATCTTTAGTACCATCTGGTCTAACTCTATACATTTCAACAACATTTAATGAAGTGTTGAATACAAGAATACCAACACCAGAAGCACCACCACCAGAACCAGAACATGAGTCTATTGGAGTAGTTAATTGACCGTTCTTGAAATCTGCTATTATATCTCCATCGAATAATCGTAATTCAATATTTTTAAGACTACTATAACATGAACCAACGCCAAATTCACATTCACAATCACCAGAATAACCCTGATAACCAACAACCCATTTTCCAGAAGCACCAGAAAATTTACTTGGTGTATAATTAATTATCCACCAATTTGGATTATCATAAGGAACAGGAAAATTAGTTTTTTCACACCACACATAACCTGTCTCACCAAATGAATCTGTTGCAGTATATTCCCAAGACCAAATCCTTGTCTTTTCCCAATTAATTTCAGATTGAATTGTATCAAAATTATCATACCAATATTTTATTGGTAAATGATATGATTGTAAATTTGTTTGATAACTATAATGACTTGAAGCACTAACAATATTAGGTATTAAAAAAAGTAAAATTAATATTAATAATTTTTTCATTTAATCACCCAAAAACACCTTTTTAAATATGTATGCAAACAATAAACCAACTGCAATAACTATTAATATTAATAATATTTCTGGCATAAAACCAATTATTACAAAGAATAAAAGAATTAATAAAATTGATGAAAGAGAAAATAGAAATGTATGATTTTCTTTAGGTAACATTGATGATATGAAGAAAAATATAATCAACAAACCAAATCCACTAAAAATAAGCAAAATTGTTGCATTATATTTTTCTTTTGCAGATAATATAAATCCTGATACTGTTCCATTTATACTATTTATAATAATAGGTAATATATAACCAGATACAGCAACTTTTAATTGAATTGTAATCGCAGTATCTTTATCTATATCATAACTTTCACTTACTGTTAAATACCCAGATTTTGAAATTTCAAAATCATATTTTCCAAATGGTATATAAGTCTGATAATTACTACCTATAATACTATCAAATATAACAGTTCCATTTTCATCTGTTATTTTTAAATTAGCACCACCAATTGGTGTATTATTTTCATCAATTACACTAATATTTATTAATGCCTCTGACTTTTTTATGTATATATGTTCTAAAGTTCTTAAACACCTTTCAGTTTCAAATGTTGTATTATAATAATGTGGTGCAGTTGCTATCCATAGGTAATCTTCACCAATTATTAAACCTTTTGTATGAATAAGACTATCATTTGTTTGTACAAATGGATAACCATCTACATATACATAAACATTATTTGGATTTGAAACAACAAATCCATAATCTTCATCCAATAACTGTATATCTATATCACAAGTATATTGTGAATCATAAATTTTCATATCTGGACTTATTGTTTTATCTTCAACTAATATAATTTCTTGTTTCCATTTTCCAAATGGTCTAACAGCACCAGCATAAGGTTTGAAAACTGAAACCTCATATATTCCTTTCTCTAATCTAAATGTTTTACAATTTAATGAAGGTTCATATCCATACGTAACAACATCATACTGTTCTTCAAAATTTCTAAAAACTTTTTCTTTTATGACAACAGAAAAGTTTGTTGTTGGAGAACCACTAATTAATGGGCAAACTGTTAAATTTGCATAACCACGTTGTCCCTTCGGTCTTTGAAAATAGTATAATGTCAAACTGTCCAATGTAGTCCATTCAACATTAATAGGATAACTTTTCTTATAGTTAAATACTATCTTTACTTGATAAAATCTATTTTCTGGAACATCTGCAACAGGATACCAATCAGACCATTCTTTACCATCTGGAGAAGAACGCATTGTAACATTTAGTTTAACATCTTCTTCTGGTGGATTAGTATCATAAGAAACAAAATCTGTTGGTAAACCCATATCAAATGGATTTGATATATAATATGAACCAACAGGTATCCTATAATTTGGATAAATATCCATGTGTTTTGCGTCAGTTAATTCTGCTATTTGATTTGTAAAATTATCACCACTATAAAATAATTTATCATTTATAACAAAATATACAAACTCACCACCACCTTTACCTGTCCCTATTGCACTATCATCACTATAACCAAATGGCAAGTGATATATTTCTGTAAATCCACCCTTGTCATTAGTATCATTTATTTCTGTTGAGTGATATTCCCTAACACAGTAATTAGTAGAATTACAACCAAGTTGTCCACAAGTCCATCCAGATGGTGGTGATATAGTACCATTCATACATAACAACACACAATCCTTATCTGATGTACATTGACCACTACCACCTACATCTTCTTGTCCTAATTTAAAGTATGCAACTACATTATCACTACCACTTTCATTTTCTCCAGAAAAAGATAAAATAACATAATCACCATCAATTCTATGTGCAACATCAATATCTCTAACTCTATATCCATGTGGAAAAGCAGTTGGCATAGAAGCATAAAGACCACAAGCACTTGCATTTAATTCACACACTTTCCTTGTACATATAGGTGGAAAATTCCAACACAAATAAGTTTCATTATGACAAGAAGATACATCCCAACATCCCCATAATCTAAATATTGTATAATTTCCAGAATCTACTGTTGAAGAAAGCCAGAATCTATCTTCACCATCAGTAACAATAACTTGTGCTGAATCTATATCATGATATATAGGGTCTGTTGGCAAAATCATTGAAGCATAATCATAAGTTGTTCCATATAAACTCCATCTTTCAACAACTCTATTACCACTTACATTATCATCAAGAGAGTATATAATATAATCATAATCACTTGGATTTTTAACATAAGAGCCATCAATGTTATTTCCATTTAAATCAATTTGACTCCATTGTCTTCCATATTCATCTAATAAGTAAAATTTGTTTGTATCTGTCCATATATAAAATAAATGTTCTGCATGTCTTTCTGGTATAATATCTTCGACTTCTATCTGATTACAATCTCCAGAGGGTATAGAATTAAACCCATATTGTTCAGAGCCTTTACCCCATTGATATAGACCAGCACCACACCAAGCAACAGTATCATGAGCAGTAATAGAATCATTATCATTATAAAACATCAGTACTTTACTCATATTATATGGTTCATCCCATGTTTCACCTAAAATGATTTTATTTGGTTCATAACTAATGGCATTGACAGAAATAGAAAAAATTGTTAAAAAAAATACAATAGAAAGTAAAATTTTCGCATTCATACAAATTATTTGTGTATTCCATTATATTTAAAATTATCTATAAATAAAAAAGTGGGGGGTGTGGAATTATAAAAATTCCACTTTTGTATTACTGTACTACTGTTTAGATTACGAATGACCTTATTACGAACATCACTATACCAACGACAACTAACAGACCGACTATTCCTATCATAGAAGATTGTGCTGGGTCTGTTATGTTTGCGTTTGATATTGTGGTGTTTAGGACAGGCAATAGAGATACTGAAATAACTACTGCTACGATAGCCATAATAAATCCTTTCACAAAGTCACTTACATCTGCCATTTTTTATCACCTTATTAGAACTAATTGAATAGTTTATATAAATAACTTCTATAAAGTAACAAATAATATAATTAAAATATTTATATAAGAAAATTATAATAATTAAGTATGACATTAAAATTAAGACCGAGTCTGCAAAAACTAATTTTAGAAATTTATGAAAGAGGATATACAAATTCACAAATTCAAAAGGTTTATGGTGCTAAATTAAGTTTTTACATTAATATATGGATACTAAGGGATAATGGTATAGTTGAAATAAATGAGAGGGATAGAAATAATATAAATAATTGGATTTTAACAGAAAAAGGTCAAAAAATAGCAAAATATCTTATAAGAATTAAAAAATTATTGGAGAGTGGTAAAAATGAAAAGTAATTTTTGGATAAGAATTGGAAAAAATGTATTTGAAGAAGTATCTGGAAAAATAAAAGATGGTATTGCTATAATAGGTGATAAAAAATTTATTATAGATGATAATGATGGTTTTAATATTATAAAAAATAAAGCATTTGGATTAAAAAAACAAATAATAAAATATTATTTACTTGATTGGAAAGCATTAAAACCTTTAAGAATAGATGAAAAAAGTGAAAAAATAACGTATGACAAAATAAATCCAAAGGTATTAAAAAGAATAGCAGAAAATGAATTATTGTATGGTTTATTAAGAAGGAAAAGCAAATTAATTGAAGGTAGTGACGTTTTTAAATATCTATTTTTAGGTGTTATTATAGGTGCTATTATTGTATATATATTATTTGTATTACATCTTATACCAACATAGGTGTTTGAATGGTCAAAGTAGAAACACCTGAAGCAGAAGTATTTGGAAGAGAAGAAGCATTAGCGAAAATATCAATGGAATTATTAAAAACTGAAAAATATAAGAAAATATTATCTGATTTAACCATAGATGAAATAAATGCTATTGTATCGTTATTGGCTATTGGTAGATTAATAGATTCCGATTTGATTAATAATATTGTAAATGATTTCTTAGAACTTAGGGTAAGTAAGGATAGATTAGGTAGAAAAGAGATTCTTGCGTTTGCATTATCTTTTGGTATTGAAGGTGAAACAAGAGGTAGGTCAAGAGGAATTGGTAGTTTATTTGCTGGATTAAAAGTGTGAGGTGATATAATGGCTATATATGACGGTTTTGTAAAAAATATGAAAAAGAAGGACAAGAAAAATGAAGAAATTAGTGTAATAGATTTGATAAAAGAATTACAAAAATTTCTAAATAGCAAAAAAGAAAAGAAGAGAAAAGATTTGGCAGACTATTATTAGAAGGTGATGGGATGTTTAAAATAATTGGAAATAAAGAAGAGTTGAGAGAACCATTAATTAATTTTGTTAATGAAGTAAATGAACAAATGTCTAAAAGTAAAACAAAATTTGAAGATATGTTGAGAAGTAGATTAGATGTTATAAAATTAGGTAATGTAGCAGATAAGGTAAAATTACCAGATACAATAGTTGCACTTGAAGAAATTGAAAACGGTTTTGTAATAAAAACACTATTTTTTAGTGACAGTAAATTACTTAGAAAGATATTTTTTATGTCTTTTAGAAAGGGTAAAAAAAACATTGAGGGTTATCTCAAAGCAGTTGGTGTGAAGAATTTTAAAATAGAAAAAATGTGAAAACAATGGATAGGTTGAATGAAATTGTAATAACATTAGTTATGTGTATTATAATATTTCTTATTGGTGTGTCAATAGGTTTTTTAAAATCATATACAGAGGGTTATATGGAAGGTGTACGTAATACACCAGCCTGTATTTGTGATTGTCCAGAAATATACTGTCCACCATGTGTTTGTGAAGATAATAACTACTGTCCACCAGAACCACAATTTTTAAGAATAGCAAGAGATGTGGCAGAAGAAGTTGAATATGATAGAGAAAATTGGAATTGTCTTGACAAATCAAATGAAATTATAAGAAGGTTGGAAAATTCAAAATGGAAAGGTAAATTTGAAGTTGTTAGGGGTTTGGTACTTACAGAAAAGGAATTAAAAGATGGTACTATACATAAATCTTGGGTTTATCATGCTTGGGTATGTACAAAAAATAGGGATATTTGCATAGAAGCAACAACAGGAAGGATAATAGACCCAGAATTGTATGAAATGAATTATAGAGAGGATAAATAATGAGTCTGATGTGCATAACGGGTGAGTTGGGTTCAGGTAAAACTCTTAGTCTTACTTATTTCGCTTATATTCACCATTATAAAAAAAAGAGGAGAATATTCTCAAATTACACTCTTTATGGTATTCCATTCACAAAAATAGATACATTGTTGAAACTTGAATCAATGAAATTAGGTACTTTTGTTGCTGATGAATTGTGGTTGTGGTTAGATAGATTTGGTGGTGCTACAAAATCAAAATTGGTGTCTGATATACTTTTAAAGAGTAGGAAAAGAGGGTTAAACTATATCTTCACAAGTCAAACATTAGACCAAGTACCACCAAAGATTAGAAAGGTTATTGATTTTGTTGCATATCCTATGCTAAACCCAAGTGAAACTATTTGTAAATTGTTGATATTTCAGGGTAGTAATCCATCAAAAGCAAGTACATTAAAGACAATATACTTTTATACAGAACCTATTTATAGAATGTATAGTAGTATAGAGGAAATATCACCTTTAAGTGAAAAACAAGACGCAGAATTAAAGGAAATTACATTACCATTACGTTCTATTGAAGAGGTTAAAGAAGAAGCAAGACTTTTGGGTAAAAGTGATTAAATGGGTATTATAATTAAAAATGAAAAAACAAAAAATAGGTTAATTTTAATTATGGATATAATTATGTTTGTAACATTTTTGTTTTTTGCTCTAACAATTTATAATTTTCAAAAAAACTGTTGTGAGGTTTGTGATAAGATTTGTCCAAAATCCAACACAGAAATATGTTACTGTATTAATATATCTGTACATAATAAAAATGAGTTAAAACCAATACCTTTAGAAACAACATTAACAACAATAAATTTAACAACAACTACCTGAATAATAATTTTTTATTTTTAAATTTTTTATATTCCTTTTCAGAAATCCATACTTCTTCCAAATCACCACCACAAATCCAACACTTATCACCATATTTTGATTTGATATAACTAAATTCACTTCTCCACATTCTATTACATTTTTTACATTTTACAACACGTATAAATTCAAACATCTAATCATCTGGATATAATTGTCTTCTCTTTCTTTCTCTTATGTTTGTTATATTTAATTCAATTGTATTATCTACTTGTATTGCCTCTACATCACAAAAGAAAAAATCTGGTAACTTCTCTGCAATTTCTCTACCAACATATATCCTTATACATGTTAAATTAGATTCTCTATGACCTCTAATCTGACCTCTCATATTTTTTTCTATCATTTTTTATCACATTTGACCCACAGGAAACGGTTGGGTGTGGTGGAGGATTGTCAAATAAATTCTACACCACATAAAATTTCCTGTGTTTGGTCTTTAATAAGTTTGTATATCTAAAAATTCTTCTATCAACAATAGGTTGTATAAAGTGTTTTCTAAAACATTTTTCACAATATAATTCTTTTTCACGACCTAAAGATACAACTCTTACATTAAGTTTTGTTACTTTATTACCACATTTTACACAATATCCTATTATTTTTTCTTCATCTTCACTATCATTATATTTTTCTGACCCAATAACCAAGACCATCCACATCCTTAAAGTATTTTTTAACAAATAATAACCCTCTTTTATGTGCTGTATCCATATCTTTAGAGAAAATAATCAATTGATAACCATTTTTTGTAGAATAATCTGGAAATATTCTGTATTTAAAACTTTCATCTACCATATAAATATCTTCACAGACACTTTCAATTTTTTCTTTTAATTCCTCTCCTTCAAACTTTATGCAAGTTGTCCATACCTTTTTTACAGGTATGTATTTTTCTATTTTCTTTGAAAGTTCCCTTATTTTATTTAAAGCCTCATTTGTTCCCCAATTGTCCTTTATGTATTTCACATCTTCCTTAAAATCTGATAAAATTTTTTCCATATTTATTTTTGTAACTTTTTTTCCACCCTTACTTGTGAAAATTAAATCAAAATATGGCATATCATTGTTCATATATAGTTTTCTTAAAGAAAGGATTAATCTCCTATCATCATCATTAAGTAATACTCTATAAAATATATTCTCTAAAATTGTATTTTCTTTATAAATTATTATGTGAAAACCTTTTCCACTACTTGATACTTCCACATCTATTTGACTTTCTGGAAACATATCCTTTGCCTGAAAATATCTAAAAAGTAATTGATAAATATCATTATTGTCTATATCAATTCCAATATAATTGACTTTTTTATTTAATTTTTCAATATCTGGTATCAAAATCACACCCCCAATAATTTTAATATTTCTACTGCTGGAAGTTCGTAATAGTTTATTGGTAATCTATTTATTGTTGATAAAATACTTCTATTGTATGTGTGGTCATATAATTCTATGAAAAACATAACTTCATCATCATTCAATTCTATTCCATATTCTTTATATACTTCATCTTGCATTTCTGATAATGTTAATGGTAATTCTACATAATCATACCTAAAAGAGTGTGGATTTGATACAAGATTTGGTTGTTCAAAAATAAATTCATAAGTTCCTTCTTTTCTTTTTACTCCGTATGCCCTTTCTCTTATATAATTTTCAAAAATTATTTTTATTTTATCTTCAAATTCCTTATCTTCAACTAAATCAACAGGTATATATGATACTATTCTTCCCTCAAGTTTCCTATCTATTCTTTCCTTTTCTTTTCTCAATATTCCTTTTTCTTCCCATTTCTTAACTATTTCTTTTTCTATCGGTGTTAATGGTCTTTTATATGCTTCTCCTGTTTCTGTATTTCTGTAAATTACTCTACCCTCTATTTTTTTTGTTGCAACAAAAGTGTATGTGTAAATAAACCTTGACCAAATTCTTTTTTCAAATCTACCCTTTAATTTTTCTATAATCCCTGCTACAAATTCTGAAATCTTACCAAATGTTTTTGTGAAGTCAATTATAGCCATATTCCCACTTTACTTCTCATCTCCTATGTATTCGTAAATGTGTCTTCCTGTCTCCTTTATTATCTCTCTTATCTCAAGTTCCTTGAGATACCTTTCTGCTGTCTGGCTGTTTACATCAAGTAAACCCTCTATTAACATTATCAAATGGTTTTTCAAAATTTGCTGTCCCTTATATTTTTTAATTTCCTCTTCTATTAAACTTATCTTTTCACTAAATTTCACGAATTTTCACCCCCATTGGTTTTTATTTAGAGGAATTTTGGAAAGTATTGAGAAATAATAGACACACCCCCACAATACTTTCCAAAATTCTTTCTCTTACCACTCCTCATTTATTTCTTTTTTATCTCCTTCTATTTTTCTTTTTATTGTTGCTGGTGTTATTGGTACAGGTTCTTTATTTATTTTACCTAATTCTTCATCTGCTATTTCTTTTATTTCTCTGCATAAATTTAAAAGTTCTTCTATATCTGTTGTAAACATATACTTATTCCCTATAACAAGTACAGATTTTCCTTCATACCCTCTTATTACAACCTGAAGGTTCATCTCTTTTTTTCCGTCTTCAAAAACTAATATTTGTGCTATTTTCATTTTTATCACCTCTTTTAGATTTTAATTTTCCTAAAATTAAGCCAATAACAAATGAAATAAAAACAAAAGTATTAACAACATAACTTGAAGATATTGTATCTGGTGTATATGGAAGTGGCAAAAGTGGGTCAAAAAATACTGCAATTGGATAAGTAAATATAATTAAAAAAATTAATAATTTTGGTATTTTTTCATTAAAATTTCTACCCAAAATTATACCCAATAAACCCATAAGCATACTTTCAATAAGCAAACACATTTTTTATCGAACCTCTCTTAGTTATTTTTAAATGATAATAAATATGTTTAAATAAATCATTTAAAACTAAATATTGTATAAAAATTGCTATACCTAAAAGTGTTTTTAGTTGATAAGTTGTTGAAAAATCTTTAAATGTTAAATAATATGATAATAAATTAATTGACATTGCTATAAGTAAGGAAATACCTTTTATTAAAAGTAAATTAAAACTTTCTTTTTCATTCATCTTTCTCACACTCCCTTATCAAGGCAGTGAGTAGTAAATTTCTCTTCTGCCTGAGTTCTCTCGTGAGATGGTCATACTTTGCGTCTATCTTGTGCAGTTCGTCAATCAAGTCTTGGATTTTTTCTCTTTTCTCTTTGCTCCACATTTACATCAGCCCTTTGTGTTTTGGACAAATCACCCTACCCAACGCATCAGCGTATTCAACATCGACATATTCCTTGCAGACAATACAAAACCTGCGTTTCGGGGTATATCTACCGAATTTAAGTTTTCTTAATTTCATTTTTCAATCTCCTCTTTTAGTTTTTTCTTAGTTTCATTTAATCTCCTTTTCGGTATCTTAGCCCAAACATTCAATTTTGAAGGGATAACTATAATTGAAGCACCCTTTATCTTCTTTATTGTTGTTTTCAATCTTTTAACATAGTAATACAACTCAAATTGCTCTAATGCAAAATTTTTACCATACCTACGAACAAATATTTCCTCTATTTCTTTTTTTGTGAAAAATAGTTTTGCATACCATATATTGTTCAAATTATCCGCTAATTCCCACAAACTTATGAAATAGTAATTATCTTCTGTCTCGTAAGCATAATCCTTACAAACCTCGTAAATTGCCTTTATTCTTTTTTCGTATGTTTCTTTACTCACTCTCATTTTTCAATCTCCTCTTTGAAAACACCTTTAAATGTGAGTTTGAATAGCCAGAGGTTGTAATCTTGCATATCTTCATCTGAATGAAGGTCTGGTCCGTCAACATCACACCAGCTTTCTTTTTTTATTAGTTTTCTAAATTTTGGTTTTTCTTTCCATAAGAGTATTGGATTATCCCTATACCTCAGCCAAAACTCACAGGCCTTTTTTATGCGTTGCTTGATTTCTTTTATTGTTAATTTGATTGCTCCTTTGATTACTTGCTCTATTCTCTTTTCTTCGCTAATTTTCGTGTAAGTATCTCCGACTACTATAGGTAATTCTTCCAATACTTTTTTTTCTATATCTTCCAAATCAAGTGGTTTTGGTTTAGTCATCTTCACACACCACTTTATATTTTTTTAAAATTTCAATTGCTTCATTAACTAATTCTTCATTATCTCCACAATCAGTATCAAAACCCCATCTTCTCCAGCCAGACTTTTTACTAAAATCTTGTTCTTTTGCACTAACTAAATCTAAAATTTTGTTTACTGCTTTTTTCAATCTTGTTTCAAATTTCATTTCTCAATCTCCTCTTGATGATTCTCGGAGTTTACCATCATCTATTCTAACCTTATGAAACGATATTCCAAATTTGCCCTTATATGAAATAATAAGCCAACTTCCATACCTTTTTATATCGATTATTGTTCCTTCTTCTTCATTAAGTGGTTTTGGTTTATTCATTATTCCTCACATCAAGTTCTTCTAAAATACTTATTCTTGCTACTTCGAGCCACTCGCCGTTTATCTTAATATAATTTTTCGATGGGGATATTCCTTCTATAATCCCTTCTTTTATTATAGAACCGATAGGGAATTCTCTATAAAGAATCTTTTTGCCCTTTAGTTTTTCCAAATCAAGTGGTTCTGGTTTCATTTAATCTCCTCTTTTATATGTAAAAAATTATATGCACCAGAAAAAAGTGCCAAAAAATCAATATCGTTTTCATTAACTTTACATTTCCTTATTTTTTCTTTATGGTCAATCAACCACTTTTTAAATTCTTTCCATGTAAAAGGAATTTCATGTGCTTCTCTATACTTTTTTACACATTCAAATCCAATCGTTATAAGAATAACCTGCATAAAGTTTCCTTTATATATTTTATCTATATGACCATTTTTTATATGGAATTTACATGCTTCTTTTAATTTAATCCAAGCGTCTTTACCAAAATCTTGTATAAATTCTTTTTTTAATTGTTGTTCTAATTCCATCTTTAATCACCATAACTTTTTTATATAAGAACCATACCCACAAATACAATGCCATGAACTATTTTCATAAATAAGATAACCGATTCCACCCATAGTTTTATTACAGGAATGTTCACAAATATCTTCTGCTGTATATTCATTAAAGAGTTGTACATTTTGTTTATTTTGACATTCTTGTAAATTTTTTTCTAAGTAACTACTATAATAAATTATTAAAAGTGTGGTAGAAAGTAAAAATATTATAAGTACCAAATATATTTTTTCATTATTTATTCCCATTTACTCCACCCCTATGAATTTAATTACACCATCTGTAATTCTTTCTATTTCTTCTAAAATTTCATTATAATTCATATTTTTATAATTTTCCAATAATTCTTTATATTCTGTTGTATCAATTCCTTCCTTTTCTAATTGTTTTTTTAATTTTTGAAAAACACCTAAAATATAAAATATGTTCCCTTCTGAAGTTGTTATATCTATTATCATTTACCTTTTCACCTTATATTTCTTAATCATTTTTTCATATCCCTCTTTCAAATTAAATACTATATTTTCTATATGTATAATTCCCATCCAGACAAAGAATAAAGAAAATATAGAAACTATTATAGATTCACTTATCCATAAAAGAACAAAAAAGGTTGTGAATCCTAAAACAATTTCTGTTATATATAAAATTATCATTTCAAATACATCAAATTCAAAAAACACTTTTCCAAATTTTTTAATTTTTTTCACTTTATCACCATATTTGAATAGGTTTACCTGTCTTATCTAAACACCAACATGTTCCTATTTTTTGATTATATTTCCAATATGAATATGATATTGATAATTCTTTACACTTTATACAACATTCATAAGTATATATATCTCCTTTATATTTTAAACATTCTTTTGGTACACCAGCAGATTCTAATTTAGTATATGAAAAAACAACTGTGAGAATACCAACCGATAAGACCAAAAAACACAAAATTATTAATAATACCCATCCATAATCACAGAGAAAGTCCTCTATTTTTTCGCCGATACCCATCTTCTACCACGTATTACATTATGTGTGCGTATATATTTAAATGTTTTTATTTTTTTCATAGTAACAATTTTCTTCGACAATTATCGGTTCTAAAAATTTGATTTTTATTATCCTACCACAGCAACACCTAATTTTTATTGTTTCCATAATTTCTCCAGACATTTATCTCTAAACCCCATCTGTTGGTATTAAAATCTTACTTTTTTTAAAATAACCTATTATGTAGTTTCTTTCATACCTATTAAGGAAGGTCTTAGATTCTTTTTGTGCTTTGTTGATTAAAATGATGGAGAAATTTCATTCACACCCCCTTCTTTCTTCTGGAAAAGGTGTTTACAAACTAATTTGTAAACTTTTGTACATTTCTCCCTATTTATCATAGGTTTTCCTCATCTATAATTTACTAACATAATTCGATTTTGGTTCAAAAATCATACCTATTTTCATCAAATATGATAAAATTTTTTTAATTTCTTTATAGTTAATATTTGTTTTTTCTACAAGTTCTTCGTATGACATAGTATTTTTTTCATCTAAAATGTTTAAAACTTTATCAATTTTATCCTTACCTATTGCTTTAATATTTTCTTCTTCTATCTTAGTATATGAAATTTCTTCCAATTTTTCAATTTCTTCAACTTTTTCTTTTATTGTTTTAAATATTACTAAAAAATTTATTGCCTTTTCTAACTCTTTTGGTTTTGCTTTAGTTAAATTTTTTGAATTTGTAAAAAACACTTCTATTTGTTCCCATATACTTGAAAATTTATCTAATTCATTATTCTTTAATTTACCAATCAATAATGATTTTCCTAATGTAATCATAGTTGGTTTTTCAAAATATTTTTTTACAAATCCTTTTATTATCTCATAATTTTCTTTTATTTTATCAAGTATTTCTTTTGAAGTCATATTTTCTATTTTATTTTCCATAATATCACTCCATTATTTTTTAGAATTTTTAATCTCCTTTCTTTTTAATCTTTGTTTCATATCATACAACTTAAACAATTGAAATAAAAGTGTTTTATCTTTAGCCCATACTATACGACCTATTCCTCTTTTAACTCTAATCCTAAACCAACTTCCACAATAAAAACATTTTTTATCACCTAAAGTTTCTGTAAACATAGTATTACCACAATAAGGACA
>Ga0190361_1000309_pt1 | contig 20621 bp, 28 predicted proteins | sample 48721845_MG_FD_161273 | JGI IMG/M metagenome (GOLD analysis project Ga0190361, IMG submission 161273) | Hydrothermal vent microbial mat bacterial communities from Southern Trench, Guaymas Basin, Mexico - 4872-18-4-5_MG | ecosystem: Environmental > Aquatic > Marine > Hydrothermal vents >... | reverse complement strand
CAGAAGGGGTAAGGGCAGAGGATAAATCTGAAGAAGCAACTCAGGAGTTAAGGGAGAAAGGACTCTTAGACTGACCCCACATTCTGTATAAATAAGGTTATCAAATTTGATAACACATGACTTCGCTACTTGACCTATTTCTCACTGCTAGAATCCCCATATTTCCACACAAATCGCCAAAAATGCTCAAAATGGCAAATCTGAACCCTTTCTTGGGGTATTCTTTGAGGTTTTCTTTTCTTCAAGAACGCATTTCTTTCCTTCTTTTACATCCCATGGAGAACATCTCAGATTCCCTCTCATTGGGTATATGTAGCGAGGTTAAGTTATAAAAATTTAATTATAAAGATTAAATCCCTATTTTAACATTGGGTGTATTTGTTTGAGAGTATTTGTGGGCCCGTGGCTCAGCATGGTTAGAGCGCTCGACTGATAATCCCAGAGCAGACAGAGCATCACTTATCCGGGGTAAAACCCGTTGTGGGCTAGTGTACTGCGAACAGGGGGAGATCCCTTGACGGGATCATAAATCGAGAGGTCCTGAGTTCGAATCTCAGCGGGCCCATAGCAGCCCTTTTTTCTTTAAATTAGAAATTTGTACTATTTCACTTCAGATATCTCTCTCTGGTCTTTTTTATAGTTCCAGAAACCCCAAGAACATGAAAGATACAATCCCCTTTATTAATATCCCTCAGGAGTGCTAATGCCGCCCTGACTTCTTCGACTGATCTATGATTTACCTTTAATATCCCATTCTGCTTTTCTTCATTCCAATCCATGAGCCAGAGACTGGTCTTACTTGTTCCATATTCCCCTAGGAACCTGAGGGCCGTATTCCAAACTGCTTTAACAACTTCATCCCTCCCGAATCTGGAGTTAGAGATTAATTCAAAGGCTATGTAGCGATTTCTTTCTCTCAATGTGGGAAGCAATGGCTTGGACATTTTCTCATGCCGAGGGCGGGCATATAAATACTGGTTATTTTCTTAGGCATATTTAAACTCTTAATCCTTATAGATAACACTTAAAATTAGAATTCCGCAAAGAAAAATGGACAAGTTTTACACCGGTGCAGCAACCTTGGAATACTACAACAGGAGGCTGATGAACGACCCCGCTATTTCTAAAGCCAACAAGAAAGCCCTCCGGGAATTTCTCAGGGAATGCTCGGCACAGGGACTGAGTAAACAGCGACTGAGGAAATACGCCAGCAACTTCTACATGCTCTTCAAGCTCGCCCCGGAATTCAGCCTGAAGACCGCAACCGAGAAGGACCTCAAGGATTTGATGGTCAAGATAAACAACTCGCATTATGCTGAATGGACAAAGACCGACTTCAAGGTCGCCATAAAGAAATACTACAAGACAATGGAAGGCGGAGATGAGTACCCAAAAAAGGTCAGATGGATTAAAACCACCATGAAGAACAACCGCAAGAAACTGCCCGAGGACATGCTGTCTAAAGAGGAAATAGAACGATTAATCAAGGCATGCTCCAATGAAAGAGACCGCGCATTAATCAGCCTGCTCTACGAGGGTGGGCTAAGAATCGGCGAACTCCATTCCCTGAAAATCAAGCACCTGAAATTCTCAGATTATGGAGTAAAGGTAACAATCCCAGAGGGAAAGACAGGGGCAAGGGTCATCCCAATCATTGAATCGGAAAGATATTTAAGAAACTGGCTTGAAGTCCATCCCTTCAAAGACCCGGAGTCTCCACTGTGGGTTAAATTGGAGCAGAACAAAGGTAGACCGATAGCGATGAACTACGCCACAATAAGAATGATGATCCGCAAAAAAGCAAAGAAAGCAAAAATCCCACAGAGCAAGGTCAATCCGCACAATTTCCGCCACAGCAGGGCAACTGAATTGGCCAAACACCTAACGGAAGCCCAGATGTCCCAGTATTTCGGCTGGGTTCAGGGGAGCGACATGGCAGCAACATACGTTCATTTATCGGGCAGGGATTTAGACAAGACCATAATGAAAATGCACGGCCTCGTTGAAATAAAAGAGGATGTGGAGTCAAAGAAATGCCCGAGGTGTGGGAGAATAAATCCCCCGAAAACAAAGTTATGCGTCCAGTGTTTGGGCCCCCTGGACTTAAAAACAGCCTTAGAAATCGAGGAGAAAAGAGCGGACGCGGACAACCTTCTTGTGCAGTTATTCCAGATGCCCAGAGTCCAGAAGGCACTTGCGCAATCTCTGGATGAAATCGGCGGAGTGGAGAAACTGATGGAGATACTGAAAAGGGATAAATGGGGATGATTAGAGCAATAATTTAGTATTAGAATCAGAAGACGTTAGTATTCAGTCAATTACTTATTGATCAAAAGATATATTTATATAAACACATTGTTAAACGTTTAAAAAATTGGAGATATATGGATATTAATAGTAATTGTAAAAATGATGTCTGTAATTGGGATAGAATGGCTTGATGTAAATCCCAAAGATATTCTATCTGACAAATTTTTAAGGGATGGAGATGTAACAAAACATGTGAATACTGGTGTTGAAGTATAATTAGATACATGCTTGCAAAGGTATTGAAATCGGGATTGAAATCAAAAGCCATTAGAGTTATTGGTTGGTTTTTTTGTGTACTTTTACTTTCCATTCTTGCAATATACTTTGCAGAGAGTTTACTCCTGAAAAGTATTTATATTATTCTAGGGCTAATGTTAATAGAGAAAATATTACTTAACATTTTAATTTGGAGAAGGAGGCATGATTACTTGCGATCAGATTTGATAGTATTATCAAATACTCTAATTGGTAGATTAATCGGTAAGAAAAGGCCAGAATATTTATCATATGCATTGCATAATATATCTAAAGAGATTCATCCAGAAAAGAAAGTAACTTGTAAACTCTGGATGTGTTCAAATAAGGGTATTCTTAAATTACCAACGATTGATAATAACGAAAAAAATAAAAGTCTTCTAAAAAAAGACCTCAATCACTTTGTGAATGAAGGTTTAAAAAAGCGAATTATAAAAAGAAGAATAAAAGACTTTGAAGAATACAGCAAAAATTATTTTAAATATTCTATTCCTCTGATTATGTTTATAGGTATGATAGTAATCGGTATACAATCAGATATTGGTCTTAATTATTCTTTAGCTACGCTTTCAATTGTTGTTTTGACTTCACTTATTTTACATCCCAAATTGGTTTACAGACACTGGAAATTTAAAATAGGATATTTTCCATTAGAGGTGAGTTAGAGTGTTTCCATTCTTTAAAGGAAAAGATCCTAAATGGAATAAAAAACTGATTAGAGTAGTGGATTCTAATATAGATAATTTACTAGAAGAAAAAGATGAAGAAAAATTATATGACATCAGAAATTCAATGATGTATGCTCTGGATATTGTGGATACAAAATTATTCGATAAATCATTAGCTGACAATCAAATTATGGCAGAAATTAATAAATGGTATCAAAAATCTCCTTCTGCAGAAAAACAGGGAGAACATGCTGTTATACAGATATATAAAAGTGGTTTTTATACTTCTTATATTGGTTATAAAGCTGCTGGGATATTAAATAAGTACCGGAAGGATATTGATCTCCTTATAGGCATACCTAAAGGGGCTATACCTTTTACTATTTCTACTTTTCTTCACACTAATATTCCAATCGGATTGGTTTATCCTGAAAAGGGAGAAATCTGCCCTTATGGTGTTCATGAAGAAGGGTGGGAAAATGCTGTACTTCTAGATGAATTTATTAAAACTGGAGAAACTATGCTAAACAGCTCTAGAATCTTGTCAAAGGGTGTTAAATTTCCAAATAATGGTAAAATCAAAAAATATGAAATAGATATGGCTCTGGTTATTTTAGAGGAAGGAAATGAAGCAAAAGATAAATTAAAGGAAGAAGGGGTAAAACTAAAATCGATATTTAGGGTATAAAACAATATTGAATATTTCTTTAATCCATAATATATCCTCATCATGTATCCTATGATGGATTTCTTTCAAACCGACACCATATATCAACTTCCTAATTTCGACAACAATTTTCCTGTATCGATTATCAGAATCGATATCACATTCTGATCAGAAAACTAGTTTAGTATAATAGTATCTAACTAAACAATATATCTCCACCAATATCCAATATTTCCTTTGGTGATAAAGGATTACTCACGACTAAACTTTCCATACCCAGAGCGACTTTGCTAATTTTTATGGTCCGCATATAATCTCTTTTTCTCTCAAAACGTATCGTGTCTGGGGGGTTTATCCTTCCCTGATTCCTTTTTGAGTATTCTTCTCACATCTTCTTTATCATCTACAAGATATCCTTTTCCCGTCTCTCCAGAAATGCAATGAAACCTATTTTTATCATAGACTCTACATCCCATAACCCTGCCATTGCCTACAAAGATATTTACCTTCTCTGTTGGCGCGATGAATTCTTTGAGGTCATTGATGCTCATTTTACTTGTATATTTGTTATTAGAATCCAGGAAATAAAATGGATTACTGACATATAGCATCACTATTAAGAACCTTCACAACTTCCCGACCCCCAGCTCCCCCTTCTCCTCGTCATACTCCATCATCAGTTTGTCCTTGTTCTCAAATCCAATCTCTCCGACCAAATCCTTTGGGAAGGTTATCTGGCCACCGCCCAAGGCAGTCTGTGGTACCTGCCGACATCTCTTATCGTCATTTTTATTGGGAGAAATAAAAAAGAATAACGAACGATGAAACCGAAAACTTTATCGGTTGTTTTGCTTATTGTATTAATCTTTGTCGGTGGATGTATTGATGAAAATGGGGTGGTTACGACCACCACAAGCACAGTGCTCGAATCCACCACGACAACATTTACAACCACTCCCACACCAGAAACTTCCACCATCCATCAACCATCCACTACAACGACAACGTCTACGCCATCAGAAACTACAACAACTCTTACAACCACGACAACGGAGAATACATCAAGCACCACAACAATCACTTCCTCGAACTTCACAACCACAACAAGTGAAACAACAACTTCTTCTACAACTGCCACAACCACCCCTGAAACAACCACCACACTACCTGCCTTCGACAAAGACAACCTGCGCATAGCATCATGGAACGTCCAAATATTCGGAAAAAGCAAATACAATAAACCCGATGTCAGGAAAGCCATAATAGATGAATTGAAGGATTATGATATCATCGCCTTTCAGGAGATAAGGGACTCCTCTCAAAGTTATTTCCCAAAACTCATGGAAGAACTACCCGCATACGATTACGTTGTAAGCGCGAGGCTGGGAAGAACATCAAGCAAGGAACAGTACGCGTTCATCTACAGAAAAGAAATCGAACTGGTCGAAAGCCATGTATTCACCGATTCGGAGGATGTATTTGAAAGGGAGCCGTTCATCGCAACCTTCAAAATAGACAACCGCACATTCGACATAGTCCAGATTCACACAAAACCAGATGACGCCGAAAACGAAATCGATGAACTTCTGAAGATAAGGACATCAACAAACCAGATATGGCTGGGGGATTTCAACGCCGACTGCTCCTATTACGATGAAACTCAGGAAGAGCCGTACAACTGGATTATTCCTGACAGCGAGGACACCACGGTAAAATCAACCAACTGCACATACGACAGAATCGTTGTAACGGATGAGTTGGCGCAAGCAGTCAGGGGCTACCATGTCAACAAACTAACGGAATACAACTATACCTTTCAGATAGAGATAAGCGACCATTATCCCGTGAGCATATTCCTGAATGTTTCCGCAGTAGGCATCGCATCAAATGTAACCAACACGACAGGAAGCACAGCGGCAGACAACAATACATCCACCAATACAACCAACACGACCGTAAGCTATAACATCAAAATCACGGCGGTTCAGTTTGACACCCCGCACAATCCGGAGAACGAGCACCTGAACGAGGAATGGGTTGAAATCACCAACTATGGAAACGACACGGACATGAGCGGATGGATTCTCTATGACGAGGGATACAAACACAAATACGTTTTCCATTCATTTACATTGGGTGCAAATAAATCAGTCAAAGTCCACACGGGAATCGGCTCAGACACAGAAACAGACCTCTACATGAACAGGCAATCCGCAATATGGAACAATGACGGAGACATAGCAACGCTAGTCAATGATAAAGGGGAAATAATGGATTACAAATCTGGATGAATTTATTTCATCTAAACCTCACCGAAGCGAATGTTAAAGTCTGCAAGCAGACCGCTACCGCTCTTCAACACTCGCTTCTCCCGTTTTTTGTGGAGAACACAATAAAGTTAAATCTGTTTCATAAATGATTTTAACCTTATTGTATTCTCCCCATGTAGTGCCTAACCCCCAAATTGGTTAAATTGCTCTGCTGTTGGTTTTTAAATTTATTCTAATTCTCATCTGTTCTTAAAATAGTCATGGATAAAGTAAATTAAAAGTATTATTAAGAGTAATAAGAAGGCATAAATAACTAATGGTATTAGTATACTCAAAAGCCAAGGATTTTTTATTACCTTGAGAATTATACTAAGTATACTATCAATGGATTTGATTATTACCAACAAAAATGTTGCTATAGTGATAATCCATGCAATATCCCCTCTACGTCTTCTCTTTCGTTCTTCCCTCAGAAGCTTACCATTGGTAGCAGGTTGTTTTTCACGTATAATTTTTAATTCAACTGCTTCTCTAATTTTACTGGGAGTTTCACTTTTTGTTTTTTCTATTCTAACTTTAAGAGTTTTCTTTTCCTTTGAATGAGCATTCGATTTCACTGTCAATCTAAGTAACATTGATAAGTTCTTTTTCAAGATCTTTCGTTAGTTCATGTCCAGCATCATAATCTCCATACAGTACTCCCTTAAAATCTCCAATTTTCTTTTCGTTACTCCCTTTGAATGCAAAATTACCCAGCCCGTCAATTCCTTCTCTGATTTGAATGAACCATTTTTCGTAATCTAGCGGTTTATAATATCCCCATTTAGACAAGTCATCTAATATAATTCTCGCTACTTTTTCTTTTTTGTAAAGTTCTCTTAACTCTTCAAGGTTCTTTGAACTTTTCACAAATCTCTTAACTATTTCATCTGTTGAGCCCACGGTTTTAATATAAAACTCATAAATAGGTTCGGTTTCTGCCCCCCTATATTCTTTGTAAACTTTTGCAATCTTTCCCACACCCTTTTTACACAAATCTAATGATCTATCAAAAAACCATTTAGCCTGATTACCATCCAATTCACCTACATATGCCGTAATAATTACTATTTTCGTTGAAGTCTCTGGACTTGTGCACGGATTAATCCGAATCTTCACATTAAAGTCTTTACTATTAACTTTGATATTCATATCTGGAAATCTAAGGAATCTATATTTCTTGATATATTCCACCTTTTCGTCAGGTTTGAACATCCCATTAAATTCCTCGGCAATCTCAGGAATGGCTTTGTTATACAGATTCTCTAAATCTTTCCCCAGTTTTATGATTTCATCTTCAGAAACAACAGTTTTATCTTCAAATAAACTACTGTACAATTCAGAAAACCAGAATTCCGCATATTCATATTTAAATTTATTGCCTATCATTTTTGTATCCCCAAACCTCTTTTTGAAGTATCGAAAGAGCATCCCTTCTTATTCTCCCGGAAAACTTAATTACAGTACCCCGAACCTCTCTTAATTCATGATCCTGACACGGATAAATATTACATTTAATTACTTTTCTTTCATTTAATTTCAAAAAAGGGCTATAAATATCTATTTTATGCTCTGGCTTTTTAAATCTTTCTGATATGAGTAAGACATCGTTGAGACTTATATTTTCTATGAGTGTCCAGTAATCAATGATGGGACATTCTACGTGTAAAATGCGTGTGTGTAGAATACAACTTTGGTAACTATCATCTAACAATTCATCTTTCATACATTCAAGAACATTCAAGAGGACTTTTAGATGTAACGATATGGAAGTTACCATCAGTATCTTCCTGCTTAAAAGGTATTATTAGATCTAAATTTTCCTTGGTCTCTATAATTTGTAGATGAACAGGAAATAATCCATTTTCTATCTTTTTAGTTATCATCCTAAGCCTCCATTCGAAAGTTAATTAAACATATAATTAATACGATAAAAATATACCTTGAAAAATCATGGAAAATCTTAAGAGTCGCTTCACAATTGTTCAGCTCCTTCTTAATGATTTTTGGTCTCCGACCACGAAGAAATTTCTCAAAGGGAAAACTCACCCATGAAGGGAATGAGTTTTCTCATGTAGTGCCTAACAAAATTCTGCCTGAAATCTTAAATGGGCTTTCACTATCGTTCAAGACCCTATTTAATGATTTCTCTTTTTCCCGAAAAAGCCGGCAGAATTTTCACGTTCCAAAAAATTAACTGTGGCAAATGAAAAAAAAATCATTCGCCGAAAAAATGGAGATGATGTAATGGCTGAAGCATTGAAGGAACGGCTCAAAATCGAAATCGTGGAAGCCTTCTATAATGAGAAGCTATCAATCAGTGAAATCCAGAAGCAGATGGAAACCGCACTGGTAGAAACGAGCGAGGAGATAAAGGCGGACATCGAGGACATGAAAAGGAGGGCGAATTAAATGCAGACAGTAAACGCTTCGATCAGGAAGGTCAGGCAGATTCTCTTCGGGGAAGACCTGGCGGATTTAATGGAAATAGAGAAGGAGGTGACGCAATGTATTTGAAAAACTTTAAGAACGGCGAGGAATGGGACAGCGTAACCCTTTCCGATGAAGAAGTCCAAGAAGTCTTGGAAGAATTGAGGGCAAGGAATCTGGAGATAATGGAGAGATGCGTGGAAGATGCAAAGAAACTGAATGGCCGCATAAACTCAACGATCGCGGCGGCTCTGTTCTCGAAATTGGGGGAGTCTGGCTTTACTGCCCTGCAGAATGCACTCGAACGGAAGGTAAGAAAAATCAGAGACTCCGAGAACGGGAAATGGAAGCCAATAAGAAAAAGGCTGAGCAAGGCGGAGTTCGACAGGTTGCACGGTCAGGGCAAAATAAGAAAGTTCGGCGGTCGGTGGCAGATAAGGGAGGACTGATAGAATGGAAGCGGAAGCAATGCTCTGGAACATATACGATGAGATATCGGATGTGATCAATTTCTCCGATATTGACGACCGCCACAGAGAACGGCTGGAACATATCAGAAACATAGTCTCCGAGATAATCGAGGATGTATAGGCACGAACGGCAAGGCAAGGGGGAAGGATTAAACCCCCACCCCTAAATTTTCAAAGGAGGTATTGGCATGGAATATCATAAAAAGAGTTCAAAGGCGGAAGCGATAGCGAGGAAAAACGACCTTATCCGCAAAAACCTGAGAGGAGCAATTATTCTGCTCACTCCGGGTGTCCAGTCGCTGAGCGAAAAGGACAGGGAAGCCCTTTTCCAGAAAATCCGCGAGTTTGAGGATTTCAATGAAGGGAACGACCCATACGGAGAGCATGACTTCGGTGCGGTGAACCACAACGGAGTAAAATATTTTTTCAAATTCGACTATCTCGATGACTCGCTGAGATATTTCAAGGAAGATGGCAACCGCGTCCTAACGATAATGAGGGCAGACGAGTATTAGATTGGGGATGATTCGATGGGCGAAATACTGGAAAAAATCAGGAAGGTCGGCTACTATCACAACGGCAAGAAGGAGTTCCCGAAAATCCTCCTGCAGGGCGAATATTTAAGAGAGGCCGGATTCGAGGTAGGCGGATACTATAAGGTCAGGCTGAGCTACGGGAAGGTGGAGATTGAGAAGGTATGATCCTATCTATATAGAGCTTCATAATCTATCAAAACAATTCTAAAAATCATAAATATCTGCCAGAATGTAGACTTGGTTTTTATCACAGAACGGCATGATATCTCAACTGTTTCATTCATCCAACCGCACTAATCTTTTAGAGATTCAGAAATAAAAGGTTATTTGATGAGGCGAATGAAAGGAGATGTTTTATATGTCATATCGCAAACTTCGCATATTTGCTGTTAAGCGGTTCGCAAAGTTCACCCAAAGATTTTTCTAACGGGCGGGCGTTTTAACATTCTTCAAAATATATAGTTTAGATAAATAAAATAATTTAATCTTTATCTTGCTGCTTCTAATTTATACTTTCTAACTAGATTTTCTGGAATTGGTAATTTTTCTAAATTTCTTGGTTCTACTTTAATAGCACCAGAACCATAACTCTTTCCTACTAACCTAAGATTTTGTAAGGTGGAAGGATGATTTAATATTTTCCATAAATTATCAATATATTCTTTTTCTGATTGTTTAGGATACACACAGAGAAAACCCGTTAAAGGTACAACACCAGCTTCATTCTTGATAAACCGAGAATTTCTTCTACCCAAATATGCAAAGAGTAACGGCGGTATTTCTCTTTTTTCCATTTTATACCACGGTTTTCTTTGCTTGATTAATGCTCTTGTCGGTAAACCTAATTTTTCCCCTTCATGCAAGTAATCAAGAATATTTTTTGGGATCTTATCTTTAGGTCTATCAATTGATAATAATAAGGTAGGTCTGCTCCTCTTTTCAAGTTCTTTTATATCTTCCATAGTAATAATATCTCCTTTTACGTCTCTTGTTCTACCTATTGCTAATTTTAAAAATTCATTAGGAATTTTAAGTTCTTCAGCTTGTTTTCGGGTAAGAAAGAAGAAGTTGTTTGCTCCTGTGGCAATGCCTCTCATAACTGTTGCAAAATCACTGAGATAATATTTAAAATTGTTGTTAAAGTGCTGATGTCTAGAAAGACCTGTTCTTAAAGCCTCGCTTATTTCTCTCGTGGTTATATATAAATTTTCGAATTTTGTGTCTTTAAAATCAGATTTTAAAAAATAGGTTAAATCATCAATGTTCATTTTATTTACTCTCACCCAGAAAATCTCTTTCTTTTGTGTAATATTTTTTATTAAAAATATTATTGGATTTATATCGAGTGTTGGAAATGGCGTAGCATTTTCATCAAAAGTGACTACACATTCTAGACAATAATTTTTTGTTATCCACACCCATAATTTTTTCGCAAAAGTACCCTCACAGGTATCTGATGGCATAATAAATGCTAATCGTCCATTTTTTTCTAGAAGTTGTAAAGCCTGCAATAAGAAATAGATATGATAACCTGCTCGCCCATCTATGGATATTCCCGTAATTCTTTTTGACAATTGTTTTAAAAATGATTTAGTTTCTTTATCTATCCTGTGATGTCTTATATATGGTGGATTTGCTACAATTGATTTAAATTTTCGATTAGGAGGATTTTTTAAAAAATCTCTAAGTTCCACATTACATAAAGGGTCTTCATAAATTCTTTCTTGAAGAACTTTAGAGTCAATATCAATCCCATAAAACTTTATTTTTTTGTTTTTATCTAACATTTTTAATGCCCTAAAGAAAGCTCCAGTCCCTGTTCCAGGGTCAAATATTAGATCTGTGTCTTTGATTACATAAGAAATCATTGCTTTAGCAATCCAGTCTGGAGTCCAAAATTGACCTTTATCTCTAAGTTTCTCTCTCTCTTTCTTTTTTTTTGGAATAGTCTGATGATGTTCTAACATTTTAATCCCTATTTAATTTTTTCAACATTTCTAAAGCTTCATTAGAAAGAGTTAAAGTTCCTCCCTCAAATCTTACATATGGAAGTATATGTCCATTTTTGTCTTCAATAAAGTCTGGCACCAGCTTAGGTTCTTCTGTCGAGTTTCCTAGTAGATAAGCATAGTGATAATAGATCTTATAAATAATCTTTTTTGTTGTAGCTCCTCCTGGAGCTTGGAATACTTGAACAGTGGGTAAAATTAATTTTTCTTCTATAAGTTGTTCTATTTTATCTAATGAGATACCAAACGCCTTATCAAAAAACACATGCCATATGTGAATAGGGATTTTATTAAATTCTTGCCATTTTCTTAAAGGTTCTCTATCTTCTTCTTTGATTATAATAGTTGGTAAAACTGCCGTTTTCTTAAGACCTAACTTCCCACCAAGTCTTTTTTGGGGTTTTAATTCAGCACCATAATCTGGCATTTTTTCTGCTACCCACAATGAATTTTCACACTCAACTGCTAATATTGCTTTTTGAATAAAATTCTTCATCTTATTTTCAGGTGTGAAGGGCAACTCACCAATACCGCCAATTTTTTTTAGAAAATCTTCTACAAACAGCTTATCTTTTATATTAAAGATCAGAATATCTGGTCTTTTTATGTCACCTAATCCAGCTTGTTCAAGTCTTTCAAAATAAAGTTCAAATTCTTTTACATCATCACTTGGTGCAGTTCCGCTTGGACCATAAGGTATTGCTAAGAATTCTTTAGTTTTGTCCACAGCATCTATTACTCTTTTTTCACTCCAAACTCCTTGAGACCAACGCATCAAAAAATCACTGCCTCTAAGTCTTCGTGGATTTAATATAAAATTCGACCACCAAATTTCTTTTAAACTTCTTAATTCTAATTCAATATCTTCTAATGAAACACTAAGTTCCTTTTCAAATAGATACATTTTTAACCCTCTCCAACTCCTTTTTCATAAACATCTCAACCTGTTTAGATAATATAATTCCTCTCTCATCACAATATTTTTTATATTCATCATAAATTTTCTCATCAACACTCAAAGATACAGTTTTTCTTCCCATTCTAAACCCCCTCATTTATACTTATATATGTTTAAATGTATTCATTTAAATATTTTTCGGACGCCCGCCCTTAGTCCTTCGGACATTTTGTCTGCTTCGCAAGATAAATTTAAAGGCATCCCTCTTTATTTTATTAGAAATCTCGGCGTTCCCGCCATCCCAGAGTTCGTTTTAATTACGCCTATCAAGGAATTAATTGCATATTATTAACTCGCTGACATTTATTACATAGAATTTGGATTATATTTCCCAGCCAATACCTCTCTTTTTCAACTATGGCTTTATAAGGATTTCCGCAGAATGTACAATTGTTAGATAATGAAACAGATTCGAAGGGGAAAAGAATATTTAATATCTCTGATATATGCCTTATGCATTCTGGTATATCCTGTTCTTTCACAATTTTTTCTTCATGAATCAAATTTCTTAAAATTCTAAACCCATGAGCCAATTCCTTCTTACTTCCCAAATAACTCTCACTCCAGTTTATAAACTCATGAAGGTTTTTTGGTTTACCATTACCTCCAACTTCTTTATGTTTGTATTTCAATCCAATTTCTAAACATCTTAATACCATAGGAATAGATGCATTGGGGAGTCCAAATAAATATGAAGATACCCCCTCTCTATATATCTCTCTACCATTTTTTATTTTGTCAAAAAATCCAATAGGTATTATTATCTTGAGATACGCTAAATGATTCAATCTTTCATTATATTTTTTAGCAAATTCATCCCAACCCTTGATTTTATTTACTGCTGTGGAATACCCAAATAAACCTCCAAGAACAGCTCCAGCGATAAAAGAACCATCCTCATTTGTCATATTTTGTCCTCCATTAAGTATTAATATTCAACTTTAGATATTAGGCTTACATTTATTTATCTATTCCCTATCTCTATTCCCTATCCATCGCCTCCATCTTCTCCTTCTCGGTCTTGTACTCCTCAAGGCATTTCTCCAATTCTCTCTTCAATTCGGTTATGTCCTTCCAGAATTTCAGCTTCTCGAGCCGCATCTCTTTCTTCAGGCTACCGATTTCCCTTTCCGATTCATCATAATCTTTCAGCATGCATTCCCTCAACCGCTCGCTCTCCCCAATTTCAAATCTAAACTCATCCATAAGCTCCTCATGCAACTCGATCCTCTCGGAAATCCAGTAGTATATCTGGGCAATCCTTTCCTTCAGGATTTTAATCTTGTTAAACAATCCCTCCAGCATGGGACTTCTTTTGCACAGTTGCTATAAAACATGGTCTTCGGCAAGAACGGCATACCACAGAGAATCTATTTTATCCCAAGGGATAATCTAACCTGTATGAAAAAGAAAAGCCAAACTGAGCGGGAAAATCAGGCACGGGAGATCCAGCTGCCCGAATGGGTCAGAATCGTGGACAACTATCTCAGGGAAGTCGAAAAAATAAAGGGGAGAAAGAGGGATAAAAATGGCTGAGGGACTGTACTCTTTGGTTTTGAAGAGACTGAAAGAAATAGATGCCCCGAGATCAGGGGTGATAAGATTTCCCTATGTCTTCGAGAAACTGTGCAGGAATTTTTCCATAACAAAGAAACAGTGCTGGGATATCCTCCTCATGCTCAGGGATTTTGATTTTATCGAGATAATTCCCGGGCACGGGATAAGATTGATTGACAAGGATGCTGACAAAAACAATGAGCCAGAAAAGTTAAACTGACATCCGGCAACTAATTCTCCGATAGTTTTAAATATTATTCTGTTTATTTCTGTTTATATATATATTGTATTAAATATCTCAATTGCTGATGCACCGTATTATTTGTTTTCTGCACGTCCCTCGCACCAATAACATAATGCGGTGCATCGTGGTTTAATAGCCAAGCCACGAAGTGTATCGCATGGACATACATAACTACCAGGGAAGACTTGAACTGGTGTTAAAACGCATCAAAGAATCCCCTATTTCTGAGAATAATAAAAAGACGATCATTAGGTTCCATGACAACTGCTTTTCGGAAGGGCTGAGCACGGCAAGAGTGGTCAGATACCTGTATGACCTGATTAAAATCGAAAACTGGCTCGGCAAGGACTTTGAACATGCCGGCATGGAGGACATCAAGGCACTGGTCTGCACCATCGAGAAGACCAGCTATGCAGAACATACAAAGAGGGACCTTAAAATAATCCTCAAGAAGTTCTATCGCTGGCTGAGAGGCACGGAGGAATACCCACCGGAAGTCAGATGGATAAAGACCAATATCAAGAGAAACAAAAATAAACTACCAGAGGACATGCTCACTGAGGATGAAATAGAGAAATTAATAAATGCGGCGGAGCATCCAAGAGATAGAGCCTTGGTTGCAGTCCTGTATGAATCGGGGTGCAGAATCGGCGAACTGGCATCCCTAAAACTGAAAAACATAAATTTCGATGAATACGGGGCACAACTACTGGTAAACGGGAAAACGGGAGCAAGAAGGATAAGAATCATATCCTCCGTTCCCTATCTGAGTGAATGGATTAACAGGCATCCTCTCAAAAATGATCCCGAGGCACCGATATGGATCAATAGAATTAATGAAAATAAAGCAATAGAATATGCGGCCATTAAAAACATTCTACTTTGCTTGAAGAAAAAGGCAGGCATAAAGAAAAAAGTAAACCCCCACAACTTCAGGCACTCCAGGGCAAGCTATCTGGCAAACCATTTAACTGAGGCGCAGATGAACCAATACTTCGGCTGGGTACAGGGGTCTAATATGCCGGCCATCTATATTCATATTTCAGGCAGGGATGTTGATCCTGCAATTCTGAGATTATACGGCATAAAAAACAGGGAGGAAAAACGGGAGAGCAAACTGAAGCCGAAACTCTGCCCGAGGTGCGAGCAGACCAATCCGTTCACGAACAAGTTCTGCTCAAGGTGCGGCATGCCTCTGGACAAAGAAACAATAATCGAGGTCGTTGAAAAGGACATGAAAAGAAAGCAGATGGACAATATTCTGGACGAGATGCTTCGGGACCAGAGGTTCAGGGAAATGTTCATGGAGAAGATAAAAGAGGTTGTGGGGTGAAGTTATTTATGTCTTCCAGAATATAATTAAGTGGATAAAGAAATCCGTATAATAGGGTTGTCCGAAATTGTGGGGTAGAGGCTACGAAATTAATAAAAAATAAGGAATGGAGGTAATAATATTATGAAGCACTTAACAGTGAGATTCGCTTGGCATGACAATAAATGGAATGGAAAAATCTGTAAAAATCCTAGAATGAATTTTTATTGTAGAGGAAACTACTCCTTACTCTCCCCAAGAATTCAGAAAAGGATAAAATTGCAGGAGGACTGTGCACGGCTGTGGGAATAGGTACTTTCTTCACAGAATACAGAATTCTTGGCTTTATTGTATTCTCAATTGGAGTGGCAAATACATATCTCAGCTGATCAACATGCTCAGGAAAGAGATGGATTTGAAGCAGATCGAATTCTGGTTTAAATATCCTGGGTTTGCTGTGATCTTGCTTGGTGCATTAATTGCCATAGCTCAGGAAGGCTGGAATACCCTTTCACTCTCGATGTCCTATTTCGGATTGTTTATGCTGTCTGTCGGGCTGATGGTCAGAAGTGGGAGGATTAAGAAGTAGAATCGCTGGATGATTTCCTAACTAAATGCTCAAATCTACATTTATATCTGTAAAGTTCGTATATAACTAAGTTGTGCGACATAGCCTAGAAGGGAGGGATAACGTTGGAAAATCAAAAAACCTACAGTAAGGTGATAGTTTACCACGATGAAACTAAGAAAATAGAAAATACTAATTTATATGGCCATATACTTCTGTTTGCTTCGACAGAGCTAAAAATAGAAAAATATGGAACACTATTTGGGGATGTGATGGAAGATTATCAGCCAATAACCGAATTTCATGAGAAAGTTATGGAAATTAGGAAGAGGTATAAGGCATACCATAAATTTCATTTTAATGAAATTCCAAGAAGTGGTAAATGGACAAAATATAACCAGTGTGAAAGAGAATTTGTAAAATTAGGGATAGACGTCTTAAAAACGAAAAGAAATTCAATGTTTAAACACCCTCTTCTTTTCAAAATAGCAATTATTTTTTATCCACTATCCATGTTAGATATGTATGGTGGAGATAAGAAAGAAAAGCATTTGAGGTATCATGAAACATTATTTAGAATGCTTCTTAAAGGAGCGGTTCACTACTTATATGACAAACAAAATCATGTTGAAATTCTAAAGATAATATCCGATGGTAAACCTTATCACCGCAAGCTATCTGAAGATCGTATCTTGTGGCGATTGATTTTTGATGATTTTATAAGTAAACGGTCTTTAAGAGACTATACTCCTATACACCCCAATTGTGAAATTATTCATCAATCTTCCAATCATAAAGATTTTGAGGAGAACACAAAAGAATACATCCATGCAAATATGCTTCAATTAGCTGACATGCTTTTAGGGTGTGTTATACATTCATGTTATAAAGGCTTACGAATTCAAAACCCCTCTCCATACATTGGCCAACAAGGAGTTGAAGATAAAAGAGGGATAATAGCGTTACCTATGAAAGAAATGCTTGATAAGAGAAAAAGAGGTAGAAACTTTAAATATAGTAGCCATTATAAATCTTTTTCACTATCCTTAGCATCTTTAAATAATGGAAAATGGAACTTTGAGAACATAATGACAAAAGCAATAGAAATAGTCCCAGATGCAAGACAGCTTACTCTTTCCAATATGCTTGAAGATGATTAGTATGGCTACGTCGCACAACAAGCAGGTATCTAGCTTCGTGCCTTCGGCACTCCGCCCAAATCCTCGCTTCGCTCGGACTTCAGATACCCACCAAACGTTATATGAAATGGCGGGCGAAGGTTTAAAATTTGAATATGAAAATCATTAATGGAGAAGGTGAAAAATCATGCTAAAAGAGGCAGAAACAAGGGCTAAACTAATAGATCCAAAATTGCATGAATCTGGATGGTTAGAGGATTTAATCCGGCGTGAGTTAAAAATAACAGAAGGCAGGATTATAGATGAATATGGAAATAGAAAAGAAGGAGTAAAACCAGATTATATTCTATTCTTAGAGAGATATTTTCCAATTGCTGTTGTTGAAGCAAAGGAAGAAGCAAAACATCATGCAGCAGGAATTCAACAGGCAAAAAGATATGCAGAAATGCTTAATGTTCCGTTTGCATACTCAACCAATGGACATAAAATTGAGGAATATGATTTCATAAACAAAAAGCAAAGAACTTTTGATAAATTTCCATCTCCCCAAGAATTATGGAAGAAATACTCATTATGGAAGTTTAATAAAATCTTACCTTTCAACAAAGATGAAAATCCTCTTTTGTATCCTTGTAAGATCGTCCAAAACCAAACTCCAAGGTATTACCAGATTGCGGCAGTGAGAAATATTACAGAGGCTTTTCTGAACGGAAAGAAACGTATTCTACTTACTATGGCAACTGGAACAGGTAAAACTTATGTTGCTTTTCAGGTAGCATGGAAGCTCTATAACACTAAGAAAATCAGAAGAATACTTTATATTGCAGACAGAATAATGTTAAGAAAACAAGCTTGTAATAAATTCTTTGAGCCATTTGGGGGTGCAAGAGAGGTAATAAAAGAAGGGAAAGCACCTAAAATAAGAGATATTTATTTTGCTACATATCAAACGCTTTACTCAGAGAAAAATGGAAAGAGACTTTATCAGGAATATCCTTCCGATTTCTTTGATATGGTAATTATTGATGAGTGTCACAGATCAGGATACGGGAGATGGAAAGAGATTCTCGATCATTTTAAAGATGCTATTCATTTTGGTATGACTGCCACACCTAAAAGAGATGATAATATAGATACCTATGCATATTTTGGTACTCCAGTCTATGTTTACAGCCTAGGACAAGGCATTGAAGACGGTTTTCTATCCCCATACAAAATCCACAAAATTTATATGAATATTGATAAGAAAGGCGGAATATCTCTCACTGATGTAGCAAGTGAAGGTGCCATTATTGAAGCTCCTGAAGAAACAGAGGTTAAGGAATTCTACTCGGTTGGAGAGTTTGAAAGAATCATAACTCTACCTGATAGAACAGAAGCTATGACTAAAAAACTTGCTGAAATACTGAAAATTTATGGTCCAACAGAGAAAACAATTGTTTTCTGCGTAACAAAAGAACATGCCCTTGACGTTGTAAAGATTCTACAAAATGAATTAGCTTATGAAATTGCTTCAACTGGTATAAATGCAGATGATTTCATTGTTAGAATAGTTGACGAAGAACCAAATGCGATAGAACTTGCAGAAAAGATGGCAGATTCAGAATATCAGATACCTGTTACTGCTGTAACTGTGGATCTATTAAGCACAGGGGTTGATATTCCTCCCGTAAAAAACATAGTTTTCATGAAACCTATTGCATCCAAAGTATCATTCAAGCAGATTATGGGTAGAGGGAGTAGGATAAGTGAAGATGCAAATAAATTCTTTTTCAGAATAATAGACTTTGTAAATGCCACCCGTCTTTTGGATCCATGGGATTTACCACCCGAGGAATACATACCAGATATCCCAGAGGGACCTTTTGATTACTTCATAAAGGGAAAAGTTGTAGATGCGGAAGATGGAATACCTGTTGCTAATGCAAGAATAACAGCAAAATTAGGCGTCAATATGGTAAAACCAGCGAGAACAGATGAAAATGGCGAGTTCATTATAGATAGTTGTCCCCACTCACCAGTAAAAGTAAAAGTTGAGGCTAAGAACTACAGGATAAAAGAGGTAAGCGTTGATCCCATCTCATTTAAGGATAGGATCGCTGTTGTAATTGAATTAAAGAAGAGAAAACCTAAGGAAGGTAAAATAGTTGTTAAAGGTATCAGTGTTTACATTGAAGAGGAAATTTATGTTGAAGTAGAAGGTAAGAAACTGAATAAAGCAAGATACATTGAATATGCCAAGGAGAATGTAAGGGAAAAAGTTCTTACCTTAGATGATTTAAGAAAAATATGGATAAATAAAGAGAGCAGGAAGAAATTCTTGGAGGATTTAAAGAGAAAGAGCATAAATCCAGAGTTAATAGCTCAGTTGCTTGATAGACCTGATGCAGATGCTTTTGATATTATATCCCATGTAGCTTTTGATGCACCCATACTTAGCAGAGATGATAGAGCTCAGGCATTGTTAAATGAAAAACAACAGCTTATTAACTCCTTCGATGAGACTGCAAATGAAGTTCTACTAAATCTAATAGAAAAATACAAGATTGGTGGCATCGAGGAGATTTCTCCAGAAGCTCTGGAATCTCCGGATATTCAGAAAATCGGCAAGTTGAAAGAAATTATAGATTCCTTCGGTGGAATAGACAGTCTCATACATACCCTCGAAGGCATTTCTCAAGGTCTCTATGAGGCTGAAGGTGTTAGATAATGGATAGGCAACAATTAAAATCAAAGTTTAAGCAGGCCTGCGATTTGTTGAGAAATGAGATTGCTTCTGTGAATTACATAGTCCAGTTATCATGGATGCTTTTCCTTAAACTCTATGATGAGCTGGAGGATGAAAGAGAGTTAAAGGCAAAGCTGAAGGGTGAAGAATATCATAGGAACATCCCCTCCCCATACAGGTGGAAAGATTGGGTTCATAAAGACTGGAGGAGCGAAGAGCTCATAGATTTCATCAACAACAAGCTATCCCCTTTTCTTTCCAAATTGGATGGTGATGGTGAGAAAGAGTTAATTGCCACTATTTTCAGCGGAAAAGAAATTCAGAATTTTCTAAGAGATGGCTACAAATTAAGAGAAGTGGCTTTACTCCTTGATGAACTGAAGTTCAGAACAAGAGAGGATATTTACGTCATTTCTGCACTTTACGAAGAACTCTTACCAGAAATTGGAGAAATGGGCAAA
>Ga0190361_1000307_pt1 | contig 20680 bp, 18 predicted proteins | sample 48721845_MG_FD_161273 | JGI IMG/M metagenome (GOLD analysis project Ga0190361, IMG submission 161273) | Hydrothermal vent microbial mat bacterial communities from Southern Trench, Guaymas Basin, Mexico - 4872-18-4-5_MG | ecosystem: Environmental > Aquatic > Marine > Hydrothermal vents >... | reverse complement strand
ACTTGTCGTTCCTCTTCTAAATTGATTATTGTAAAGTCTGCATCACTTCCGATCATAAAGGAACCTTTCTTGGGATACAAACCATGATACACTGCGGGCCAATAAGATGTTAATTCTGCTATTTTTTGAAGTGGTAAACCTCGCTTATAATAGCCCTCTGTCACCAAGATGGGAAACATGAGAGCGGTTCCACCAAAACCAGGAAGACAGGTCCACATATCCCCCTTTTTTAAGTTCTTTGTAATACAAGCATGATCACTCACCACAGTCTTCACATAGCCGGCCTTGAGATTTTTCCATAGATAGTCGCGGTCATTCTCGCTCCGAATTGGTGGGTTAACTTTGGCAAGGGGACCTAAATCTTTCTCATTTGACAAGCCTAGGTGGTGCAAGGTAACCTCCAGCAAAATGTCAAGTTCCTTGAAACGTCTTGCTACCTCCTTAGCTGCGTCCATGGCCTCTCTACTACTAAGATGCAATAGATTAATAGGGCACTCAACTTTATGAGCAATTAAGGCCACTTCCCATATTGCAAGCTCCTCTTCCCAGCCAGGTCTAGCATCACTGTAACTTCTGAGACTATTAGTAGTACTTCGTTTTCTAACATCTTCTGTAGTCACCCTGATTATCTCTGGATTCTCACAATGGATACTCAGTCTAACAGGTCGCTGGTCAGAAAAATCAGTATTTACCTTGCTTATTTCTCTCATAAATCTATAAAGAAAACCGAAGTCCAGGGAATTATCAATCATCAAATAATTCAGAGCATCAGCAGATGATCCTGCAAGATTGAGCAATTTGTAAAACATATAATATTTGAAAGTACTTACTCCACATTCTTCTACAAGCCATTCTATTTCCTCAAGCTGCGCTTCGGTTATTATTGCTAGATGGTAACCATAATCTGTAACATAGCTGTCTTTTGAAAGAGCCAAAAGTTCTGGAAATATTTGTTTATATGGCCCAGTCTTATTAAGGTAGTGCTGTCCGGTACGGAAATAGCTCAAGATAGTTGTCACTCCTCCGGCTGCCGCTGATTTACTTTCTGTGGCTGCATCTTCTGATAAAGGTCTGTAAATACCTACATGAAAATGAGAATCGATAGCACCAGGAAATATGAACTTATCTTTCGCATCAATTACTTCACGCGACGCTCTTATGGAAACGTCTTGTGCAAGCTCCACTATTTTTTCGCCGTCACATGCTACGTCCGCCCTTATAACCCCCACCCGGGGCACCACTAGACGCCCCCCCTTTATCACTAAGTCATAAGTCGCCATCTCTCCTCCATGTATAGTTGTCTATATGTTAACACTTTCAGTTAATAGCACTAAAATTTCTGCTTGTCAAGTTTGGGATTTTATTTGGGGGGACATAAGTATCACCCTGAGGGGTAGGGATTAAGGAGGGTGGAGGCTGCCCGCCTCATCCTTGGGGTGTTTCATAGGGCTGGGATAGCCTGGGGTAAAGAAATCCGACCTCTAAGGGAATGGAAGGGCAGCTGTGAGAGGATTGTACCATGAGCTGAGGAAGGAGTCCCCTGAGGCAGCGAGGACCATGGTAAGGAAGGACCTGAAAAAATCAGTGACACCTAATATAGACACCAATGGGTCCTCTATAGGACCCTTTCCGCAACTCCTTCATTTTATTGGTGGTCCCAACGGGACTCGAACCCGTGTCTCTGGCGTGAGAGGCCAGTATCCTAGGCCGCTAGACGATGGGACCCCTGGCTGGGGGACGAGGATTCGAACCTCGGCTTCAAGGTCCAGAGCCTTGCGTCCTGCCGCTAGACGATCCCCCAGCGCGCTTTAAATTTAACCAAATTCCCCAAGGGCGTCAACCCCAAGGGCGGCATTGACTTGTCGCTGTCCTTTGTGATAGAGCCCAAGGGGATGATAGTGCGCAACCTGAACGACCCAGAGGTCCTGAGGACTACCTACATCGCCCACGGGGGCGCCCTGGCCAGGATGGTGATGACCAGCAGCTTCCTCCAGGGCCTCGAATTCCTGGCCTATGCCGTCCTGCCCCCTGGCAACATGATCGAGGAGCACATAGACCCCCTGGAGGAGATCTACTTCGTCCTCAGGGGCAAGGGAATCATGCAGGTGGAGGATGAGAAGCGGGAGGTCAGACAGGGGGACGCCGTATGGATCCCCGCCGGCAGCTCCCATTCCCTCAAGAACCACACCGACGAGAGGACCGAGATCCTCGTCATAGCCGCCTATCCTCGGAGGAGATGAAGGGTTACAAGCACCTCTTCTCACCGGGTCGCATAGGCCCCCTGGAGGTGAAGAACCGCATAAAGTACGCCGCCACCGTCACCAACTTCAACTTCCGTGACGGCTACGTCTCTGACCGCGAGGTGGCCTACATGGAGGCCCAGGCCGAGGGGGGAGCCGGCATCGTCACCACCCAAGGGGCCTACCCCGACCCCAAGGGAGAGGGGAAGGGCTTCATGGGCCAGATGGCCATCTACGACGACCGCTTCATCCCCGGGCTGGCCCGCATAGCCGAGGCGATCCACCGCCACGGCGCCCTGGCGGCCCTCCAGATCATGCACTGCGGCAGAGAGGGCGGGGTGGAGCTGGACTACTGCGTAATGCCCTCCGCGGTTCCCCAGAGGCTCTCCTACTTCAAGCCCCCGAGGGAGATGACCCTCAAGGAGGTAGAGCAGGCCGTAAAGGACCACATAGCCGCAGCGAGGCGGGCCGTGGCCGCGGGCTTCGACATCATAGAGATCTCGGGGATCGTGGGTTACCTGATCTCGGCCTTCATCTCCCGCTACACCAACCGCCGTCAAGACCGTTATGGAGGGGACCTCCGGTCGCGGTGCCGCCTCATGGTGGAGGTACTCCAGGGGATAAAGGCGGAGGTGGGGGATGGGATCCCCGTAGGGATAAGGCTCTGCGGCCTGGAACTGCTCGATGACCGCGGAGGCAATACCCCTGAGGAGAGCCTCGAGACCTTCAAGATCGCCGAGGAGGCCGGGGCCGACTACGTCAGCGCCACCATAGGGTGGCACGAGTCGGCCCGTTCGGTGATCACCCGGGACGTCCCCATGGGACACTGGCTCCCCGTGGCCCGAAGGGTGAAGGAGGTGGTCTCCATCCCCGTGATGATGGCCTTCAGGATCTTCACCCCCGAGCTCGCAGAGGAAGCCATCGCCAGGGGCGACATAGACTTCTGGGAGGTCTGCCGTCCCATGATCGCCGACCCTCGGCTGCCTCAAAAGGCCCGGGAGGGCCGCGAGGGAGAAATCGTGCCGTGTCTCGCCTGCAACCTCTGCTTCTTCCGCCTCTACTACCACCAACCCATCATGTGCACCGTGCGCCCCACCCTGGGACACGAAGGGGAACCGGATTGGGGCTACAGAGGGCTGCCCAAGGCCTCCAGGCGGAAGAGGGTCCTGGTTATAGGAGGGGGGCCGGCGGGGATGGAGTTCGCCGCCACGGCTGCCGAAAGGGGCCACGAGGTGGTCCTCTGTGAGGCCCAAGGGGAGTTGGGCGGGAGTCTGAGGTACGCCGCCAAGGTGGAAAGGGGGGACGAGGAGCTGCTGCGCTTCGTCCGCTGTCTGGAGGGGAGGTGCAAAAGGGAAGGGGTACAGATCAGGCTATCTGAAGGGGTATCGCCAGAGGGGGCCAAGGGGTTCGACACGGTGGTCCTCGCCACGGGGGCAAGGTACGCCAAGCTCCCGGGGGAGGCCCCTTCGGTCCTCACACCGCCTGAGGTCTTCGAGGGCTCGATCAGCAGCGAGAGGGCCGTAGTGATCGGCGGCCAAGGGGTGGGGATAGCCGTGGCCCTCTACCTCTCCGGCAAGGGGCTCAAGGTCTCAATTGTGGAGGGGGAACGGCGCCTGGGCAGAGACGTAAACCCCTTCTACCTCTGGCGTTACCTTCAGGTCCTCAAAGGACGGGGGGTCGAGATCCTCACCCAGCACGAGGCCCTGCGGTTCGAAGACGGGAGACTCATGTGCCGCTGCCCGGAGGGGGAGAGGACCCTTGAGGCCGACCTCTTCGTGATGGCCGTGAGGGAGGATCGCTGGGCGGAGCTCGAGACCTGGAGGAGATGGGCCCCAGAGGTCCTGCTGGTGGGGGATGCCCGTCGCCCCAGGCGACTCCACAACGCGGTACACGAGGCCTACCGCTTGGCCAGGGGGCTTTGAGATGATCCCGGTGGTAGAGGAGGACCTCTGTACGGGTTGCGGAAGGTGCCTCGAGGTCTGTCCGCCGAGGGCCATCTACCTCGAGGGGGAAAGGGCCAAAATAGAGAAGGAGTTCTGCGAGGAGTGCGGCCTCTGTGCCTCCCACTGCCCCCAGGGGGCCATCACCATCCCTTGGCCCCATTATGTTCCTCATTCTGAACGAATTGTTCCTTGACGCCCCCACCCCTTCGAGTTAGAATCCAAAAAGGGCCAAGTAGAGTTCGCCATGATGAACAAACCTTACCTCATAAGGGAGGACCTCTGCAGCGGCTGTCTCGCCTGTGTGGAGAACTGTCCGGCTCAGGCCCTTCGGGCGACGAGGGAAGGGGAAAGGGTCACTATATCTCATAACCTCGCCCGATGCGCCAGGTGCGGCCTCTGCTGGAGGAACTGTCCCGAGGGGGCCATCCTGCTGGAGGATCTGACGGAGGGACGATGGGTGGAGGCCGCGACCTTCAAGGTGGTGCTCTGTAGTCGCTGCGGGGGGGTGGTGGCCAGCGAGGCGCAGATCCAGAAGCTCCCGGAGGAGGATCGCAAGGGGGAGCCCCTCTGCGAGCGGTGTCGTAGGCTGGTCGAGGGGGAGCGCTGGGCCCAGTGGGTCCGGCCCAAGGAGGTGCTCAGGTGATCGTGGCCAATGAGAAGCCCTTGGAGGAGATCCTCCGGATGGTACAGGGTTACAGGAGGATCTTGGTCCTCGGCTGCAACACCTGCACGGCCGTCTGCCTCTCCGGCGGCGAGAGGGAAGCCCGCCAGTTGGCCTCCCAGATCAGGGGCAAGGCCATGATCGACGGCGAGGAACCTCAAGTTGAGGCCTCAGGGGTTGAGAGGCAATGTGAGCCCGAGTTCCTCACGGAGTACCTGGACGATTGGCGGGAGCGCTTCGACCTGGTGGTATCCCTGGCCTGTGGGGCGGGGGTCCAGACCCTGGCCGAACTGCTCGAGGACAGGCCGGTGGTGCCAGCCCTGAACACCGCCTTCATAGGCTCCTATCAGGGGGACGGGACGTGGGTGGAGATGTGCAAGGCCTGTGGGGACTGTGTGTTGGAGCGCACAGGAGGCATCTGTCCGGTGACGCGGTGCGCCAAGGGCCTGCTCAACGGGCCTTGCGGTGGTTCCCAAGGGGGCAGTTGCGAGGTCGACCCGGAGAAGCCCTGCGCCTGGCATCTGATCTACGAACGCCTGAAGAGACTCGGCCAGCTTGAGCGCCTCCGCGAGTTCGTCCCCCCCAAGAGGTGGGCCCTCGACAGGAAGGACGGGGGGCCGAGGAAGCGGGTACGCAGGGACGTCACCTTACCGGCCTTCAGAAAAGGGATCCTTTAGGAAGAAGGTCTCCTCCCGTTCCGCCCCCACGGAGATCAGATAGAAGGGCACCCCGAGGAGCTCCTGAAGCCGTTCCACGTAGTTGCGGGCAGCCGCGGGGAGCTCCAGGAGGGACCTCCTCCCCGTAAGCTCCTCCTTCCAACCCTCCACCTCCTCGTAGACGGGCTCGCAGCGTTCAAGGAGCTCTGCTCCGGAGGGGAACTCCTCGATCAGTTCCCCATGGAGGCGATAGGCTGTACAGATCCGGAGCCGGTCAAGGCCGGTCAAGGTGTCGAGCTTGGTGAGGGCGAGCCCACCGGTGCCGTTGACCCTGATGGCGTGTCGCACCGCCACGGCGTCAAACCACCCGCAACGCCGTGGCCTCCCGGTGGTGGCGCCGTACTCTCCCCCCCGCTCCCTGAGGTAGTCCCCTGTGCCGTCCCGGAGTTCGGTGGGGAAGGGACCGCCCCCCACCCGGGTGGTATAAGCCTTCACGACCCCCAGGACGAAGTCTATCTGGGTGGGGCCGATACCGGCCCCGCAGCAGGCGTTCCCCGCCACGGTGTTGGAGGAGGTGACGTAGGGATAGGTGCCGTGGTCCACGTCGAGCAAGGCCCCCTGGGCCCCCTCGAAGAGGACCCTCCGGCCCCTGGCGATCTCCTCGGCCAGGAAGCAGGAGGTGTTGACTATGTAAGGACGGAGGCTCTCGCCATAGCGGAGCATCTCCTCAAGGAGGGGATCGAGGTCGAGACCCCTCTGGCCGAGGACGTGGACCAGGTAGGGGTTCTTCTCCTCCAGGGCCCTCTCCAGCTTTCCCCTCAGCACCTCCTCGTGCAGGAGGTCGCCCACACGGATGCCTACCCTGGACACCTTGTCCTCGTAGGCAGGACCTATGCCCCTTCCGGTGGTGCCCAAGGGCTTGGAGCTACGGCCCTCCCTGCCCTTGTCTATCGCCTTGTGGTAGGGCATGACCACCTGGGCGGCCTCACTCACCAGGAGCTGGGAGTCGTCCTGCAGGTACCCCCTCTCCTTCAGGCTCCTTATCTCCTCCAGCAGCACCTCGGGGTCCACCACCACACCGTTGCCTATGACGCACCTCTTGTTGGGACGGAGGATCCCGGAGGGGATCAGGTGGAAGATGAACTTCTCCCCACCGACCACGAGGGTATGGCCGGCGTTGCTGCCGCCTTGGAAGCGGACGATGACGTCGGCCTCCTCGGCCAGCAGGTCCACCACCTTCCCCTTACCCTCGTCCCCCCACTGGACCCCCACTACGACCACACAGGGCATAGGGATCTCCTCTTTGTGGCCCCCTTAGAGTTGTACCAACCTGACCGTCAGGACGTGGGGCAAGGCCTCGAGTTCTCGCAGGACCTCCGGGGTGGGTACGGAGTCGAGGTGGAGGATGCAAAGGGATTTGCCCCCTACCCTATCGCGCCCGAACTGCATGTTGCCGATGTTTATGCCTTTGGCCCCGAGGGTCATGCCTATGTTGCCTATGACCCCAGGCCTGTCCTCCGTATCTATCAGAAGGATGGTCCCCTCCGGGACCGCCTCCACGGCGTACTCGTTTATCGTCACGAGCCTCGGCTCCTTCTTGCCGAAGAGGGTCCCTGCCACCAGGTGCTGCCCCCTGTCCTCCTCGGAGCGCAGCGTTATGAGGCTGGTGAAGTCCGCCGCCTCGCTCACCTTCGACTCGCTGTACTCGATCCCCCGATCCCTGGCCACAAAGGGGGCGTTGACCTCGTTGATCCCCTCCTCCAGGTAGGAACGCAGCAGTCCGCTGAGGACCGCTGCTGTTATGGGGGCCACGTTGTACCTGGTCACCTCCCCTTGGTACTCGATGACGAGCTTGCGCACCGGGAAGGGGGAGGTCTGGCCGAAGAAGGCCCCCATCTGCTTGGCGAGCTTGAGGTAGGGGCCGATGGTCGCCAAGGTCTCGGCATCCACCGAGGGGACGTTGACGGCATTGCGCACGGTCCCCGTGGTCAGGAACTCCACCACCTGCTGGGCGATGGCCTTGGCCACGTTCAGCTGCGCCTCGCTGGTGGAGGCCCCGAGGTGGGGGGTGCAGACGACGTTGTCGAGGTCGAGCAGGGGGTGGTCGGCAGGAGGGGGTTCCTCGGTGAAGACGTCTACGGCCGCGGCCCGCACCTTGCCCTGTCTGCAGGCCTCAGCAAGGGCCTCCTCGTCGACGATCCCGCCCCGGGCGCAGTTGATGATCATCACCCCGTCCTTCATCCGGGAGATGGCCTCCCTGTCTATCATCCCCTCGGTTTCCTTGGTCTTGGGGACGTGCACGGTGACGATGTCCGAACACCTGAAGAGCTCCTCCAGGTCCACCATCTCTATCCCCTTCTGCAGGGCCAGCTCACGTGATATGTAAGGGTCGTAGGCGATGACCCTCATCCCCAGCCCTTGGGCCTTGGTGGCCACTATCCTGCCGATGTTGCCAAGGCCGATCACCCCCAAGGTCTTGTCCTGGACCTCCACCCCCACGAAGCGCTTCTTCTCCCATTTGCGCTCTCTCATGGAGGCGGCGGCCTGGGGGATGTTGCGGGCGATGGCCAGGAGTAGGGCCAGGGTGTGTTCGGCCGCCGCCATGGCGTTGCCACCTGGGGTGTTCATCACCACGATCCCCTTCTTGGTGGCCGCCTCCACGTCGATGTTGTCCACCCCCGTTCCGGCCCTGCCGATCACCTTCAGGCGCTCGGCCCTCTCGATGACCTCCGCCGTCACCTTGGTGCTCGAGCGGACGATGAGGGCTTCGTACCGCCCGATGATCTCCTTCAACTCCTCGGGCCGCAGGCCCGTCTTCACCTCTACCTCGATCCCGTCGGCCTGCCTGAGGATCTCAAGGCCTTGAGGGGATAGGTCGTCCGCCACCAAGACCTTCATCGCCACCTCCTTCACGAAGCGAAGACTTCTTGGGCTGCCCTTACCCCTTTGCCCAGCTCGATGGGGTAACCCATCCTCTTGAGCTGCACCTCGAGGGCAGCTATCACCTGTAGGACATCCGCGGGTTGGAAGTACCCCATGTGGGCAATCCTGATGATCTTTCCCTTGAGGGATCCCTGCCCTCCCGCCACCACGAGGCCGAACTCCTCCTCCAGGGATCTCTTCAGCCCTGCGCCGTCCACCCCTTGGGGGACCTTTATGGCCGTCAAGGACGGGCTCGGGGCCTCGGGGGCCAGGAGTTCAAGGCCCATGGCCACCACGGCCTCCCGCGTGGCGCGAGCCAGGAGTTCGTGGCGTCTGAAGACCTGCTGGAGCCCTTCCTCCCGGATCATCCTCAGGGACTCCCTCAGCCCCACCACCAGGGAGATGGCCGGGGTGAAGTGGCTCTGGTTCTTCTGCTGCGAGGACCGCTCCTGTGACAGGTCGAAGTAGCACCTTGGCAGGTTGGACCGACCCACAAAGCCCCAGGCCTTCTCGCTCAGGGCGACGAAGGCCAGGCCCGGGGGCAGCATCAAGGCCTTCTGGGAGCCGGCCACCATCACGTCTATGCCCCACCGGTCCATGGGCAGATCCACCGCCCCCAAGGCCGAGATGGCGTCCACCACTAGGATGGTCCCCTCGCGGCCCCTCACCACCTCGGCCAACTCCTTCACCGGGTGAAGGACCCCGGTGGAGGTCTCACAGGCCTGCACAAGCACGGCCCGGATGGATGGGTCAGCCTCGAGGGTCCGTTCTACCAGCATCGGGTCGACCGCCTCACCCCAGGTGACGTCCAAGGGCACAACCCTGAGACCATAGGCCTCGCAGATCTCCCCCCAGCGTTCCCCGAACTTGCCACCCCTCACCACCAGGACGCCATCTCCCGAGGACAGAGTGTTGACCACCGCCGCCTCCATGGCCCCCGTGCCCGAGGAGGCCAGCACCAGTACGTCCTGTTCGGTCTGAAAGACGTATTTCAACCCCTCGCGGACCTCCTGGAAGATCCCTTCGTAGGCCGGATCGCGATGGTGGATAAGGGGCTGGGCCATGGCCAGAAGCACCCTCTCCGGCACTGGAGTGGGGCCCGGGGAGAAGAGCTGCTTCTTCCACATCGTCCTCCTCCTTTAAAAAGGTGATGAAAACCCCTTCTCACAAAGGGGGCATTTTAGAGAAAAGGGCCTTCTAAGTCAATCATCGACTGCAGGATCTAAGTTCTACGAGATCGTTGACAAGAAGGGGCTTTTTATCTAAAATTGTGAAAAGTTTTACTAAAAGGAGCGAGCCGATGAGAGAGGTGGTGATAGTCAGTGGAGTCCGCACACCCATAGGCAGTTTCGGGGGGTCTCTGAGAGATGTACCCGTGGTCAAGCTCGGCGCCTTGGTGATAAAGGAGGTTTTGAAGAGGGTGGGGCTGCGTCCAGAACCTGCCCCCGAGGTCCTGGAGACGGCCCCCGATCCCCTGAAGGGAAAGGGGATGACGGAGCTCGAGAAGGGCTATCAGGATTGGGGCAACGCCCTCAAGCCGGTTCACGTCGATGAGGTCATCATGGGGAACGTCCTTCAGGCCGGTCAGGGTCAGAACGTGGCCCGACAGGCCACCATCTACGCAGGGCTCCCCAAGGAGACCAACGCCTTCACGGTGAACAAGGTCTGTGCCTCGGGGCTCAAGGCCATAACCTTGGGGGCCCAGGCGATAATGTTGGGGGAGGCGGAGGTAGTGATAGCCGGCGGCATGGAGAACATGAGCGGAGTCCCCTATGGGCTGCCAAAGGCCCGATGGGGCTACAGGATGGACGTAAGCGCTCGGGGGGAACTGCTCGACCTGATGGTCTTCGACGGCCTGTGGGAGATCTTCTACGGCTATCACATGGGGTTCACCGCCGAGAACATCGCGGAGCTCTACGGCATAAGCCGACAGGAGCAGGACGAGCTCGGCCTCTTGAGCCACCAGAGGGCTCGAGCCGCCATCAAGGAGGGGATCTTCAAGGAGGAGATCGTACCGGTGCTGGTACCCCAGAGGAAGGGGGAACCGGTGGTCTTCGACACCGATGAGCGCCCTATGGACACGAGCCTTGAGAAGATGGCCAAGCTGCCGCCGGTGTTCAAGAAGGACGGTACCGTCACCGCCGGAAATGCCTCGGGGATCAACGACGCCGCGGCAGCGGTGCTTTTGACCTCCAAGGAGAAGGCCAAGGAGTTGGGCCTTGAGCCCATGGCCACCATCCGGGCCTGGGCCTCCGGGGCGGTGGACCCGGCCTACATGGGCCTGGGGCCCATCCCTGCGGTGAGGAAAGTCTTGAAGAAGACAGGCCTCGCGATAGGGGACATAGACCTCATAGAGCTGAACGAGGCCTTCGCGGCTCAGGCCATCGCCTGTATGAGGGAACTGGGGATGAGCCTCGAGAACACCAACGTCCACGGAAGCGGCATCTCCTTGGGCCACCCCATCGGCTGCACGGGGGCCAGGGTCACGGTGACCTTGCTCTACGAGATGAGGCGCAGGGGGGCCCGTTGGGGCCTGGCCACCATGTGCATCGGGGGCGGCCAGGGGATGGCCATGATCGTGGAAAGGGAGGGTTGAGATGGCTTACAAGAACTTGCTCCTGGAGGTCGAAGAGGGCATCGCCCTCCTCAAGATAAACCGCCCGAAGGTCCTCAACGCCCTGGACCGCGAGACGCTGATGGAACTGCAGGGCGCCCTGAAGGAGCTGGCCGAGAGGGAGGACGTCATGGTCCTGATCATCACCGGCGAGGGCCAGAAGGCCTTCGTCGCCGGGGCGGACGTGGCGGAGATGAGCGAGATGGGACCCCAGGAGGCCTATGAGTTCTCCCGGCTCGGCCACAAGACCCTCAAGATGGTGGAGGAGTTCCCCTGCCCGGTGATCGCCGCGGTGAACGGCTACGCCTTAGGAGGGGGGCTGGAGCTCGCCCTGGCCTGTGACCTCATCTTCGCCTCCGAAGGGGCCCGGCTGGGGCTGCCGGAGGTCACCCTCGGGATCTTCCCCGGCTTCGGCGGTACCCAGCGGCTGCCGCGCCTGATAGGCAAGGCCCGCGCCAAGGAGGTGATCTTCACCGGTGAGATGATCGAGGCCCGGCGGGCCTACGAGATGGGGATCGTCAACAGGGTATGTCCGCCGGAGAGGCTCCTCGAGGAGGCCAAGGAGGTGGCCCGAAAGATGGCCAAGAACGGTCCCGTAGCCCTCAAGATGGCCAAGAAGGTGGTCGAGAGGGGCTACGACGTCCCCCTGCAGGAGGGCGAGGAGTTGGAGATCTCGACCTGGGCCAACCTCTTCTCCACCCACGACCAGAAGGAGGGAATGAGGGCCTTCCTGGAGAAGCGCAAACCGACCTTCAAGGGCGAGTAGCTCAAGAAGGAGGGGGCTCCACGATCTTCACCCGGAGCTCCCTCTTCTGGCCTCGGCGCAGGATTACAAGGGGGACCACCTTCCCGACAGGGGTGGTGGCCACGAGGTTCCTGAGCTCCCAAGCCTCCCCGATCTCCCGGCCCCCATATTTGAGGACGATATCTCCCTTCTGGAGACCTGCCTCCTTGGCAGGGCTGCCCGGGTAGACTTCCACCACCAGGGCCCCTCGGGGCTCTGAGAGGCCGAAGTGACGGGCCAGCTCAGGGGTCAACTCCTGCACCGTCACCCCCAACCACCCCCGGATCACCCTGCCGTGGCGGATCAACTCCTCCATTACCCAGCGAGCTATGTTAGAGGGAATGGCGAAACCTATACCCTGGTAGCCACCAGTGCGGCTCACTATGGCGGTGTTGATCCCGATGAGCTCCCCTGAGAGGTTCACCAAGGCCCCACCGGAGTTGCCAGGGTTTATGGCCGCATCGGTCTGGATGAAGTCCTCGTAGTCCACCAGGCCCATGTTGCTGCGCCCCTTGGCGCTGATGATGCCCATGGTCACCGTCTGGCCGATGCCGAAGGGGTTGCCGATGGCCAGGACTATATCGCCCACCTGGGCCCGATCCGAATCGCCGAACTCAAGATGCGGAAGGCCCTCGGCCTGGATCTTCAGCAGCGCCAGGTCCGTAGGGGGGTCAACCCCCACCACCTGGGCCTGGAACTCCCTCTTGTCCCGCAACCCCACCACTACCTCGGAGGCCTGGGCGATGACGTGATAGTTGGTGAGGATGTAGCCGTCCGGGGACACGATCACCCCCGACCCCAGACTCCGCTCCACCCGTTCCCTGGGGACCCCGAAGAAGCGGAAGAAGTCCTCGCCGAAGAACTCCCTGAAAAAGGGGTCCTGCCAAAGGGGAGAAGGGGGCAGACCCCGGGGGGTGCGGTAGACCTTGAGGCTCGATACGTTGACCACAGCCGGTATCGCCCTCTGGGCCGCCTCCCTGAGGGCCCCTTGCAGGACGGACAGGGGGGTGGCATGGACCGAAGACCACAGGAGGACCAGGAGCAGTAGTGGAAAGGCCTTGCGCTTCATGTCCAAAGATTAACAGTGACCGAACCTGACCTTCAAGCCTCCCCTTCCCTCCCGTACACGGGCAGGTACAGCTTGAAGGTGGTCCCCCGTCCGGGTCGGCTCTCGACGGAGATCCACCCTCCGTGCTGTTTGACGATCCCGTAGGCCACCGACAGCCCGAGGCCCGTCCCCTCCTCCTTGGTGGTGAAGAAGGGATCGAAGATCTGCCCGAGCAACTCCTGCTCCATCCCCACGCCCGTGTCAGAGACCACGATGCACACGAAGCGCCCGGACCTCGCCTCGGTGTCCTCCAAGGGGCCTTCCTCTCGAAGGGTCACCACCTCGGTCCTTATGGTGAGCTTGCCCCCTTCTGGCATGGCATCCCGGGCGTTGACGGCCAGGTTCATGATCACCTGCTCTATCTGAACTGGATCGGCCTTCACGGGCTCGATCCCCTCCGCCAACTCCGTCACCAACTCCACATCCTCCCCCAGCAGCCTCCTCAACAACTCCTCCATCTCGGAGATGAGGCGGTTCACGTTTACCTGCATCAGCCGCAGGACCTGTTTTCGGCCGAAGGCGAGGAGCTGACGGGTGAGGTTGGCCCCCCGGTCGGCGGCCTCCTTGATCTGGCAGGCCGCCCTCCAGAGGGGGGAGGACTCCCCCAAACGGTGCAGCAACAGCTCTGAGAATCCCCTGATGATGGTCAGCAGGTTGTTGAAGTCGTGGGCGATGCCCCCCACCATCCTGCCCAGGACCTCCATCTTGTGGGCCTGGAAGAGCTGGTGCCTGATCCGCTCCCTCTCCTCCTCGGCCTGCTTGAGGGCGCTGATGTCGTTGAAATAGCCCTCGATGAGAAAGCCCTCACCTCTCGGCTGCAGTCGAGCGTTGCCCTTGACCCAGATGACCTCTCCGTCCCTTCGACGCCACCTGGCCTCGTAGTTGTGCACGACCTCCTCCTCCCTCAGGCAGGAGAGCCACCGGTGGTAATCGCCCTCATCCGCGAAGAACCCCACCATGTTGACCGCAAAGAGGGAACTGGGGCCCTCATAGCCCAGCATCTCCGCCAGGGCCGCGTTGGCCTCTATGATCCGTCCATCGGAGTCCACGCGAAAGAGCCCCACCGGGATGCCGTTGAAGAGGTCCTGATAGCGGGTCTCAAGGTTCCTCAAGGCCTGGCGCTCCCGGGCCCTATCCAGGGTGGAACGCACCGCCATGGAGAGGCGCACGAAGTGTTTGGGGGACTTGATGATGTAGTCGTCGAGGCCCGCCTTCATGGCCTCTACCGCCACCTCCTCGTTGCCGGTGCCCGTGAACATGATCACGGGACGGTAGGGCCACCGCTGCTTGATGGCCTGCAGGACCTCAAGCCCGTCGGTCCAGTAGAGCTTGTAGTCGGTGATCACCAAGTCGAAGTCCCCCTTCTCCAGGGCCCGGTAAAAGCCATCGGGGTCGAAGACCTCGGTGAACACCACCTCGGAGAACTCCTTCCTCAACTCCCTGGCGATGAGGAAGCGATCCTCCGGGTTGTCATCCACGAGCAAGATGCTTAAGGGCACGCCCATCCCCTGCCTCCTCGATGGGCCTCATAGCCTCTGCAGCTCTACCCAGAAACGGCTTCCCCTCCCGGGGGCGGACTCCACCCCCACCTTACCGCCCATCTTCTGGACCCCCCTGCGGACGATGGCCAATCCCATGCCCGTACCGGGGTAGGTTTCCACGCTGTGGAGCCATTCGAAGATCTCGAAGATCCGCTTGTGCTCCTTCTTCGGGATCCCTATGCCGTTGTCCTGGACGAAGAGGCGGACCCTCTCCCCCTCCCTGGAGGCCCATACCCTCACCTCGGGGCGCGTCCCCGGGGGGACGAACTTTATCCCGTTGCTCAGGAGGTTGGACACGACCTGCACCAGCGTGGAGTGATGCCCCCTCACCTTGGGCAGGGGACCTTCCACCTGGATCTGCGCCCCCCGCTCCTGGACCTCCACCTGTAAGTTGTCCAGGGCCTCCTCCACGACCCTCCGGAGGTCCACCGGGCCGAGGACTATGGGTGCCCGGCTGAGGCGGCTGTAGGCGAGGAGGTCGGCGATGAGGCGATCCATGCGCTCTGCAGCGGCGGCCATGCGCTCCACCAATTCCCTCTCCCCGCCGCCCTCCTCCAGGAGGGCCTGGGCCATGACCTGGATGGCGCGCAAGGGAGCCCTGAGGTCGTGGGAGATGGAGTAGACGAAGGCCTCGAGTTCGGCGTTGACGCGCTTGAGCTCCGCGGTCTGCTCGGAGACCTTGTCCTCCAACTGGGAGGCGTAGCCACGGAGTTGTTCCCGCAGTCGGGCCTGCTCGATGGCCAAGGACAGCAGGGCCGCCACCTCGCGCACCGTCTCGACGTCCTCCTCGGAGAACTTCCCTCGCCGAGCCCGCCCGAGGTTCAAGGCGCCGATGACCTTGCCCTCCGATAGCAGGGAGACCCTGAGGAAGGAGCGGACCCCCTCCCTGCGAAGACCTTCAAACAGCGGCGAGGGGGCCCCGCAGCCCTCGATGTCCTCCACCATCGTCACCTCCACCTCCTCCAGAGACCTCCCGGGGGGACAGAAGTACTCCAAGGGGAACCTCAGGCCCTCCTTCAGCTCGGCCTCCCCTTCGGCAGACACCGCCAGGATCGAGGCCTCCTTCGCCTCCGGATCGAAAATCACTACGCTGGCCCGCCGACAGTGGAGCAGTTGGCGCACGTGATAGAGGGCCCCCCGAGCCACGTCCTCGGGGGAGCTGGCGGCCAGGATGGCCCGCGTAATCAGATGCAGAGCCTCCAGCCGCTCCGCATAACGCCGCAACGCCTCCCCCTCCCTCGGCAGCAGACGCTTCATAGCGAAGGGTTGGTAGAAGGCAGAGATTGAGTAACTTTGGAAAAGATGTTCACAATCTATCCAAATTTCCCCCAGATGTCAATCTTACTGGAGCCGTGAGGGAGGAAGTTTGAGGAAGGGGTTACGGCGCGGACCGGATTAGGGGTTTAAGCGGTGGAGCCTTCCGGCGTTGAGCCGGTAGACGACGTTGGTGGCCCTGGAGAGGACCTCCTTGTCGTGGGTCACGATCAGATAGGTGAGGTCGCTCTCGGCCAGGACCCGGAGGACCCGCTCCGTGGTCTCCTCATCGAGACCTGCGGTGGGCTCATCGAGCAGAAGCACCTCCGGCCCCATGGCCAACACCGAGGCCAGCGACGCCAGCCGCTTCTCACCGCCGGAGAGGGTATGGGTCAAACGCCGCTCGAAGCCCTCAAGGCCCACAGCCCTCAAGGTCTCCCTCACGATCTTCCACGCCTCCGGGTGCTTCTTGCCGAGGTTCAGGGGGCCGAAGGCCACGTCCTCGGCCACCGTGGGGCAGAAGAGCTGATCGTCGGGGTCCTGGAAGAGCAGGCCCACCTTCCTGCGGACCTCCTTGAAGTCGGACTCCTCGCGCCGTTGCTGTCCGAAGACCTCAACCTCTCCAGCCTGGGGTCTGAGCAAGCCCACCATGATGTGCAGCAGCGTGGTCTTGCCCGAGCCGTTGGGGCCGGTGATCCCCACCCTATCCCCCCGCCAGAGGGCGAAGTCGAGCCCCTTGAGGACCTCCCGTCCGGGGTAGCTGAACTCGATGCCCCTGAGCCTGATCAGCGGATCCCGCCCCATTGGAGGACTCCGAGCCAGAGGACCCATGCCGCCATCAGGGAGAAGGCGACCACGTCCCCCCTTCTGAGGGAGAAGTGATCAAGGACCCAATACTTGCCCTCGAAACCGCGGCAGATCATGGCCTGGTAGACCCGCCGCGAACGATCGGAGCTCTTCAGGAGCAGGGTCCCCACCAGGTAGGCATAGCTCCTGTAGGTATGGAGGTCGCTCCTCGGCTCGAAGGCCCTGACCTTCATGGCCTTGAGCAACCTCCCGTACTCCCTCTCAATGACGTGCACGTAGCGGAAGCAGAAGAAGAGGAGGTGGACCAGTTTGTCGGGCATCCGGAGGTGCCTCATGGCGTGGACCAGGGAGAAGATGGGGGTGGTGGAAAGCAGGGCGATGGAGCCGAGGACGATGGCGTTGGACTTCAGGGTGATCCTGAGGCACCAGATCACCCCCTCCTTGGAGAGGTTCAGAACCCCGAGGGAGAGGAGCTCACCGCCCCGGAAGCCCAAGGGGATGAGGAACCACAGGAAGAGGACGAAGGTGTTGACCACCAGGAGCCTCTTCAGAACGGCCTTAGGGTTGAGTCTGGCCAGGGCGATGAGCACCAACGGGAAGGGAATGGCCAAGAGGAGGACCGCGAAGTCCTCGGCCAGGGCCACCACCACGGAGAAGGCCGCTGCGATGATGACCTTCACCCTCGGGTCGAGACGATGGATGAGGCTTAGGCCCTCGGCGAAGACCTCATCCACCCCTGGGCCTCCTCGACTTGAGGTAAAGCCATATCCCCATGAGGCCTACGATCCAGCCGATACCCCCCACCACATCTCGGAACGAGGGCCCTGCCTCCCTGCGGGCCAGCTCCCTTATGATGGGCCTCACCTCCTCGGCCACCACCTCCCTCACCGCCTCCTTGAGGGCCTGAAGGTCTACCTGGGCAGGGGTCCCTTTGGGTCCCTCAGTGGTTTCTGAGACGGATTCGGAAGGGCCCTCCGGGGCCAGGACCGCCTCGGCCTTGTGTCCCATGCTGGCCTCGAGGACCACCTTCAGAGGCCCCTTCCCTTCGGGTTTGAAGCCGAAGGTCCCTTCGGCATCGGTCCGTCCCTCGGTGAGCAGCCGCCCTGCCGGGTCGTAAACCCTCACCACCCCGCCCTTCACCGGGGTACCGTCGCTGAAGAAGGCCTCGACCCGCACCTCTTCTCCTTCCCAGTAGGGGAAGACCACGACCCGATGGGCCATGGCCACAGCGGGCAACAACACCCCCACGAGGACGATCCATCTCATCTCGATCCTCCCAACATCTCCGGCCTGACCTTCCTGAGGAAGGCCACCGAGAAGGCCGTCAGTATACCCTCTACGCCCATGACGGGCAAATGGGCCAGCACCACCGCCTTGGCGGCGTATCGAAAGGCCTCACCGGTGAGGGAGAGGGCGGAGGCGACCAGCAGGCCCGCCGACAGGATGGCCAGCGCCCCCGCCAGGAAGGCCCCCAGGAGGGCCACCCTCTGGCTTTCCGACCTGACCAAGGGGCCGAAGATCCAGAAGGAGAGGAGGGCGGGGAAGGCCATGTCGAAGGTGTTTACCCCCAAGGTCGTGATCCCCCCGAACTGAAAGAGGAGGGCCTGAAGGAGCAGCCCCACCAGGATGGCCGGGAAGGCGGCCCAGCCGAGGATGAGGCCCACCAGGCCGTTGAGCACCAGGTGCACACTGGTTGGGCCCAGGGGGACGTGGATGAGGGAGGCCACGAAGAAGGCCGAGGAGAACAACCCCACCTGGGGGATCTTCTCATAGGGGGTCTTCTTGAGCCCAAGGGCCACCCCTGCGGCAGACAGGGCAGCCCCTGCGGCCAAGACCGGGGCTGAGAGTACGCCTTCGGAGATGTGCATCTATCGCATGTCCTCCACCCGCACCCAGATCACCGCCCCTATCTCCACGGGGTACTCCTTCCCCCCGTGCCGAAGCCTGTAGGGGGCCTCCCCCAGGGCCGCAAAACCCCACCAGCCGGCCTTGGGCATCGCGTAGGTGAAGACCCCGTTGGCGTCGGTCTTTATCACCTGGGTGACGAAGGGATCGGCTGGAGCCTTATACTTGGAGCCCTCGTTGAAGTACTCCACCTCCACCTCACAGAAGGGGAGGGGTTTGCCGTCAAGCAGCACCACCCCCCGGAAGCAGTTGCCGGTCCAAAGGCCGTAGGGCCTGGTGAGGGGCAGGATCTCTATCTTGAAGCCCACCGGTTCGTCCCAGCCCTCCTCGAGGCCGTAGACGTTGACCACCACCTTGGTGTAGTGGACGATGAACTTCTCCTCGGCGGGCTCCCAATAGGGTTTGGGCTCCACGTAAAAGACGTAATCTCCGGGCCTCTTAAAGGCATAAGAGGCCTTCCAGGCGGTGTGCCCTTTTATCTTGATGGGCTTCAACCTCCCGAGCAGGGCCTCCGTCTTCTGCCCCCTGATCAGGACGCCGAACTTGGCGGGCCTCTCCATCTCCATCCAGCTACTCTCAAAGGGGTGGGCAAACATGACCCTGAGGGAGATCTGCCTGGGCTCCCCTGGGGAGACTATGTCGTCCGAGGGGATGATCATCCCGAAGTGGGCCTCGGCCACCCCGAGGCCCAAAAGGAAGAGGATCAAAAGGACCACTGCGGACTTCATGGCCTTCATGTTTCACCTCCTCAGGTCAAAACTCCAAGTTGCCCCTCACCCCCAACACCGTGACCGGCTCGAAGCGATCGTCCCCTTGGGCGTTCCATATCACCTGCAGGTCAGGCGAAAGGGAGAGGTGATCGTTGATCTGCAAACGGTAATAAAGCTCAAGATGGGCCTCGTCCTCGCTTATCCAGGGGTCGCTCACGGCCTTGTAATCGTCACTTATTACGGCCATGCCGAAGGCCACCCCCAGAGCATCCTCGTCCCTGCCCCAGTAAAGACCCCTCAGCTCCGCCCCCAGGCTCCAGGCCCAGGCGAACTCGTAGAGCTCCTCGTTCTGATAGCCCACGCGGGCAAAGAGCGACAGACCCTCCGCCAACGCCTGATCGGCGCTCAACCCGAGCCCCCAACCATCCTCATCATCTCCCTTGAAGCCCCTGGCCTCCTCACCCCTCTTCTCCCGATACCAGCCGTAGAACCTGTAGTTGCCCTGAAGACCCCTGAACTTCGGGTGAAGGGCCACCTCGCCCATGAGGAAGGGCTCCTTGCCAAGCTCATCCCAGTCCGCATCGGCCTCACCCCAGCCCAAGGACAGATCCCAGAGCTCTGAGGGAATGAACTGAAGCCTCACCCCGAGACCGTTGTCATCCGGAAACTCAATGGCCACAGAGTGGACAAACCCAGGCGAGAGGAACTGTGAGGTCTCATCACCTGCCACCTCGTTGGCATCGAAATAGGCACTGAGATCGATCTTTCCCAGGGTGAAGATGAGCCTGCCATCAAAGAGCTCCTGCTCATACCAGAGCTCAGAAAGGGAAACCTTGGGATCGTCCTCATAGCCTCCCACCACATCCTCCACCCCCCACCAGCAGGGTACCCGCTCGCTGGTCCTTCCACCCTGCACCGCCTCAAGGACCGCCGTAGCACTGCCACCATCAAGCACTTCCTTACTCACCTCAAAGGAGATCTTCCCGGCCCCATCTACCCGGTCATGTCTGAGCTCCGTGGGCTCGAGCTCGTCGTTTTCCCCATTCCCCACAGTGCCCAGGGCCAGGCCAGTGGCAGAAAACCCAAACTCCATCCCCTTTAAGGCCTCAGAGATGGCCTTCAGCTCCTCGCGGACCTCTTCCGTGCCCTTTTGCGCCTCAGCACCCTTGGCCTCAAGCTCCGAGATCCGCCTCTCGAGCTGCTCGATCTTACCCCTCAGGATCTCCAGCTCCCGCAGGAGCTCCTCCTTCTCCGTGGCCCAGCAGAGGGAGGCAGAAAAGACAACGGAAAGCACAAGGACCACAGCCCAACACCATCCCTTCATCCTCTCACCTCCTTTCCGGGCCCGTGACAAAAGGAAAAGGCCACGAGCCCTTTTGGCCTTCATGGCCGATTTCGGGCCTTCGTGGCCTCGGAGGGCTTTTATCATAACCATCGGGGGACTGTCAACAACTTGAACTTCAACGGTTTTAGAGCTATGGTGTAGTTTATGACGCTGAAGGGTCATCTCTTCCGTCTGCCTTACGGATCGGATC
>Ga0190361_1000306_pt1 | contig 20690 bp, 22 predicted proteins | sample 48721845_MG_FD_161273 | JGI IMG/M metagenome (GOLD analysis project Ga0190361, IMG submission 161273) | Hydrothermal vent microbial mat bacterial communities from Southern Trench, Guaymas Basin, Mexico - 4872-18-4-5_MG | ecosystem: Environmental > Aquatic > Marine > Hydrothermal vents >... | reverse complement strand
TGTTCCCACGCCATCCGAGTTTGCAAAGACAAGTTGATTTCTATGATAGAACACTGCAAATGCCCTTCCATTGTATCGGAAGATACCTTCTTTCAAGTTTTTGCTTGGTTTCGCAATACAGGTTATAGCTAAAGAAACTGGATGGTCCATTCTTTCTTTGCCAAGGATAGCGTTCTCACCATTAATGACAGGAATGCCTGAATTGAGCATTTCATTCATTATGTCTTCAAGCATTAAAATATCACCTGTTTGGGAATCAATCACATTTGCTATCGCTAAAGGAACAAGATTATTTTCCTTAGCGATTTGCATCAATCTCTCCATTGTTTTTTTAGTATATTTTCTTGGATCTGTTTCTTCTTGAAGACCAGTAAGCTGAAAAACCACGACTGCCTGTTCGTTTTCTGGCAGTTTGATGTATGCTCTGCAATTATGCTGAAGTATGTAATCCTCATCCCACGACTGTCTGGAAAGTTCTCCCAACAAATCAGAACCTTTGTCTCCCTGCTTTATCACGTCCCGAATATACTCGTCTCCTTTGGAATTTTTAGGGTTTTTCATTTGTCAGACTCGCCCCCATTTTCTTTTTCTTCTTTTTCTTTTCTGATTTCTTCAAGTTTTTTCTCAGCTTGTTCTATTTCGCGTTCTTGGGCTTCGATTTTTTCTTTCATGTGTTGAGGAATGATGCGTTTTAATGCATCCCTTTGTTCTTTGCCTGGAAGATCAAAGTATTCAAAGAAGTGATCTGTAAGAATAATTTTTTTTGTTCTGCCATGTTTAATCCTCTTTATGAAGCCGAGTTCTTCAAGTTGCTTTATGTGATCATATGCTTTGTTGTGTCGAATTTTTATAACCTCTGCTTGTAAAACAGGATAGCGCCATGCGATTACAGCAAGTGTTTCAAGCAAAGGTTTGTCGAGTTCTGCTTTTGTAATGAGTTTTTCTGCGATATAAGCATAATGGTCTTTTACTGTAAGCTTCCAGCCCCCTGCTTCTTCTTTAAGTGTTAAAGAGGTTCCTCTTTGTTCGTAATCTGCTTTGAGTTCAAGGAGGATGCGCTTAATAAGGTCTTTGTCTCCTATTCCTGTAAGTGATGAGATTTCATCAACTGTCATTCTTCTGCCGGTAGAGAAGAGGATTGCTTCGATTTTGTTCTTCTCGTTCATTTTAGAGTGTAAAGATCACCCTCTTTTGTAACTTTTCCTTCTTTAATGAGTTGATCGAGAAATTGTTGCAATGAGTTAGCTGGTAAGCCAGTTAGCTTTGATAGCTGTTCGATGTTTCTTTTCTTTTTGAATAAAAGGGTGAAGAGGAAGTTTCTTAGAAGAAGGGCCGCGTTTTTTCTGACGATTTTTTGCTCGAATTCTGATTTCTTGTAAAGCGCTGTGATTTCGTGGAGTTTTGCTTGGAGATCGTTGAATATTGCGGTAAGCTCGTTGTTTTTAATTGTGATTTGTTCTGGTTCTATTATTTCAACTGATGTAGGAGTGAATTCAAAACAAAATGCGATGAGTGATTGCAGTGAAGAAAATTTTGCCTCTACTTCCATAAATCCACCAAATATGTCCTTTGTTCCTGGTTTTTCTTTTACTGGTTCTATGTCTTCTGAGATAAGTTCTAAGCCGGGGTGTTGCTTGATTAGTTCGCGCATCTTCTCAAAAGTACGTTCGACAAAATCCTTTGGTTTTCCGACTAACTCAATTATTGTTCTTGCTCTGAGCGGTTGCATATAGATAGGGTTTTTGTTTTGTTTAAAAAGTTATCTGCGCTTTGCAATAAATGGAAGAAGGCCGATAAGCGTAAAGAAGAGATAAGGAAAGATATGTTTTGTTTGCTTGCTGTGGATTTCCTTTGGGGGTAGTTGCATCTTTTTTGCTTTGAGAATAAGCTCTTTTTTATTTGATGTTTGTGTGTTTGTATTGATTGAATGTTGTGTTTGCTGTTCAAGGAATATCTTGCTTGATGTGTTTGTGTTTAATCCATTAGCAATGATTGTATAATTTCCACTGTAGCAATAGGAACAGGGAGGTATGTTCAATGGTATTGTAAATAAGAATTTACCCATGCTGTTTATGTTAAGCTTTGTTTTTGCGATTGTAAAATTGTATTTGTCTATGATTTTCAATTCTACTTTTCTTTTTCTTCCTTTGCAGCGATGAACCTGTATTGCGACATTAATTGTATTGCCGAAAATTCCTTTTTGTGGGGCTTTAATATAGATTTCATTTGCGCAATGATCTTTTGATGTTTTTCGTTTGTTGGTTTTGTTATCATCTGCTTTTTCTTTTTGCTCTTTCTCTGTACTTTGTTTGTTTTGCTTTTCGTGTGTTTTTAAAACAAAGAACGTTGCGCTGACTGAAATGTTTGTTCTTCCACAAAATAATATTGATTTGATAAAATAAGGAGAGACTTGTGAATATGCTTTTGTTTTCCATTGCTTTTTTGATAGCGATGTTGTATTTCGTTTTGCTTTTGCTATATTCCCATAGATATCTTCAATCCAATAGGTTATTGAACTGTTCGACGAGCAGTTGATGATATGTTTAAAAAATATTGTTTCGCCTTCAACAAGGGTTTTATTCTGATTTAGTATTTGAATGGAAATTGCAGGATGTGACTGATTACTGTTTTCTGTTTCAAATGTTTGTGTTTTGTTGTTTGTCGTTGCTGTTTTGCATAGTTCATCATCTGATTGGTTGGTGTCGTTTATTGACGAGTTTATTATTTCTACGCAAATGAGATATGTCTTGTTTCTGGCTGGGATGAATGGCTGCTCAAGACGTGGCTTTTTATACCAGTTTATTTCTTTCAGAGTAAAAGTTTTGTTTAGCGAAAAGTTTTCTGATGTGATTTTAAGTGATACTGTTGCGTTTATATTGAAATGTGAGCCGCGTTTGAAGTCTGTGTTTATAATTTTGAAGATGTGATTGTATTCCTGATTTGGTGTGAGTTGTTCTGGCAGGATTATTTCTAATTTGAGATTTTCTGCTGCGGTAGTGGATGATGTTGCAAAAACAAGTAGAAAAATGAACAACAGTTCTGTTGAATTTTTGCACATGAATTTCAAACTGGTTTTTTGTTAGAAAAATCCTTGGTGTAGTATTAGCGACGACTTAATTATGCTATGACCAGATACCTGGTATTTTTTCTTTACAGAAATTGCATTTTCCGTTTTTTATTTTAGTATCGAGAACTGAGAAGCCAAAGCGTTTTACAATTAATGAGCCGCATTTAGGACAGTAGGTGTTTTCTTTTTCTGAGAGAACATTTCCAATGTAGACAAAGCGCAGTCCGCATTCTTTTGCTATTTCGTATGCTTTGAAAAGTGTTTCTTGTGGTGTTGGCTGAATATTGAGCAGCTGATAATCGGGAAAGAAACGAGAGAAGTGTAACGGGATGTTTTTATCGAGGTCTGCGATCCATTTGCAAAGTTGTTTTATTTCGTCTGGTGAATCGTTTAGCGTCGGGATAAGGAGGTTTGTTATTTCAAGCCAAACACCTTTCTTTTTTGCTAGCTTTATTGTTTTCAGAACAGGCTCAAGCGAAGCATCACATATTTTTTTATAAAATTTATCTGAAAATGATTTCAAATCGATATTTGCAGCATCGATGTAGCGATATAGCTCTGATGCTGGTTTTTCGTTTATGTATGCATTTGTGACGAGAACATTTCTTATACCTTTCTTTTTTGCGATAATTGCGGTATCAAGGACATATTCGTAGAAAATGTTTGGTTCTGTATATGTATAAGAAATCGATTTGCATTTGTTTTTTAGAGCATCTTCAACGACTTTTTCTGGAGGAACATTATAATATGGAATGTCTTCGGGCGAGGCTTGAGAGATTTGCCAGTTCTGACAGTATTTGCAGTGAAGATTGCAGCCTGCTGTTCCGATTGAAAATGATATTGATGCTGGAAGGAAATGGAAAAGTGGTTTTTTTTCGATTGGGTCTATATGAACAGCAACGGGTTTTGCATAGTTTAGCGCATACAGTGTTCCATCGATATTCTTTCTTGTCTTGCAATTACCAAGTTGAGATGGTTGTATTGTACAGAATCTTGGGCAAAGCTGACACTGAACGGTTTTATCCTTTAGAATGCGCCAGTATTTTGCTTTATGCATGTTTTGTTTGGTTGCTTTTGAGTATTAAATAATTTGTTATTATTCTGGAATAGTAGGAAAAGTTTTAATAAGCCGTAGGGACTGTTTTTCAGGGTGGAAAATGATATTCTTTAAGAAAAAAGCAAAAGAGGTTGCTGGCTTAGAAGTTCCTCCACCGCCAGAGGAGGAGATCGAGATTAAAGCTGTTCCTAAGAAGGAAATTAAAGTTAAGCCTGAGAAGATCAAGGAGATTAAAGTAAGGATTCCTGAAGCTAAAAGTATTGAAGAAGAAATCGTTGAAAAAGAACGGAAAACATTTGAAGCGTTGAAGGAACACAGAGAAGTTAGACCTGTTTTTGTAAAAATTGAAACCTATAGCGAAGCTATGGAGGATCTGATGTTAAGCAGAACAATGGCAAAGGAAGTGAGTGAAGCTGCAAAAAGATTGATTGAGACAAGGGAATTGCAAAATAAAGAGTATGAAAATTGGCAAAGATTGTTGCTTGATGTTCAAAAGAAATTGATCTTTGCAGATAAAATACTTTTTAGGTGATTCAAATGCCTGAAATGCCTGTATATGTAAAAATTGACGAATATAAAGATGTGCTGGATTTGATTAAGATGATCAAGAACAAGCTTACAGAAGCGAAGGAGTTGTTGAGCAGGATTAATGAGCTAAAAAATGAAGAAGATGCAGAACTTGAGCTTTGGCATAGTGGAGTTGAAGAAATAGAGAGAAAGATCGAATTTGTGGATAAAGCCCTGTTTGAGCCAAGTATGTTGTAAAATGGTAAAGAAAAAAGAAGAAAGTCCTTTGTATATTGGCATTGAAGATCCGATTGCATTGAGGAGGCATTTGCTTGAAGCAACGAGAGATGTTTTGCAATATTTGAAGAGATACGAACAGTTCAAACGAATAAGAGATGAGAAACTTGAGTTGATTGGTAAACTTAAGATATTGAGTGATGAGATTGGTAGATTGATAGGGAAAGTCAAAAAGTTGTTACCTAAAACAGGGATTAGGCTTCCAAAGAGGGAAGTCAAGGTTGAAGAAGTCAAGCCAATTGAAGAGGTTGTTGGGAAAAAGGAAGAAGTGAAGCCAAAAGCAGTGAAGAAGGTGAAGAAAGCTAAGAAGAAAGTTAAGAAAAAGAAAAAAGTGAAGAAGGAAAAACCAAAACCGAGACGTGAGTTAAGTGCGATAGAAAAGATTGAGAAAGAGCTAACTGCGATTGAGGAAAGACTTACTAAGTTATAATTATTCATTCTTTGTCTTCTTTCGAAATATTTTTATACTTAGGTTAATTATGTATCCATATGGCTATAAAAATACCCATTAATGAAATTGTTCTGAAAATCGTGTCTTTATATTTAGACGACTATTTGAAAAGGATCCATCTGAGACGAATAGCGTCTATTTTAAAGATTACGCATCGAACTGCTTCTTTGCACCTGAATAGGTTAGAGAGATTGAAAATTTTTAAGTCGCGGTACGTTGGTAAACATAAAGAATTTTATCTTAATTTGGATAATATTTTAACTAAATTCTATCTTGTTGCTGCGGAAAACTATCTTGCTTTAGATTTTTTAAAAAGAAATTTCTTGGTCAAAAAGATTTTTCTTGATTTGACCAAAAAACTGAAATTTGAACATAGTGTTATTTTATTCGGTTCGTATGCAAAGGGTGAAGCAAGGCCAGAATCGGATATTGATCTTTTAGTGTTGGGTGAGTTAAAAAATAAATCTTTTGTCAGGAGTATAGAAGAAAAATACGACAAAAAGATAGCTCTTAAGACTTTCACGCCTGAAGAATTTGCTAAGGCGCTAGAAAGAAAAGATTTTCTTGCAGTAGAAATTTTGAAGAATCATATTATTCTAAGAAATCCTGAAATACTAGTAAGCTTAATGTGGGATTATTATGAAAAAATCATTAAGAGATAAGATCGGTTGGTGTATAAAACAAAAGAGTGGTCTAAGATTAACTAAACCATCGGATAATTTATGTAAAGCCTATCTTAAGAAGGCGGAAGATTCTCTTTTGTCGATGAATGCAAATTTTAAGGCGAGGGTCATGGATTAGGCTATAGTTGCTGCATATTATGTAAGATATTTTGCGTTTTATGCTTTAATGAGAAAGTGCGGAATTAGTGTGAAATACATGATTGTACTATTAAAGCTATGTTATACTTATTTGTACAAGAAAAAATTGTTCCATATAAATTATACGAAGAACTTGAAAAATCTAAAGAGAGGAGGATTAATATTCAGTATTACATTAAAAAAGCGATTTCCGATGAAGAAGTTGTTTCGGATATTAAATCAGCAAAGCAATTTTTGCTTCAAATGGAAAAAATAATTGAAGAAATAACTGATGAGCAAATAATGGTTGTAAGGGAAAGATTAAGACGATTTCTCTAAATATTCATTTTTGCATTAGTTTTTTAAATTAAGATGGATTTTGCTTTTTAATGCGGGGGTGCCGGAGTGGCCAAACGGGCACGGTTGAGGGCCGTGTGGCTTAAGAGCCTGCGCGGGTTCGAATTAACCCTTTCCGCTTCGCGCAAGGCGTTAACGGAAAGGAAACGAAAATCCCGTCCCCCGCATTACCCACAAAATTCAAAGAATCTAATCTTGTGGGTAAAATTGAATGTAAGATGTTAGAGATCATTCCAATTGGCGGTTATGGCGAAGTAGGAAGAAATTGCACTGCTGTTAAGTGCGGTGACGATATTATTCTGCTTGATATGGGTTATCATGTTCCAAGATATATTGAATGTACTGAAGAGGAAGGAGAAACTTTGAGGAAAGTGACTGTAAAAGCTTTAAGGGAAGCTGAAGCGATTCCTGATGATAGGATTTTAGGCGATTTGAGGCATGATGTTAAAGCAATAATTCTGAGTCATGCGCATTTAGATCATATAGGTGCTGTTCCTTATTTAGCAAACAGGTACAGATGTCCTATTATTGCAACGCCTTATTGTTGTGCTGTTCTTGAAAGAATTTTGCGGGATGAGAAGATTAAGTTGCATAATCAAATTGTTAGGTTGAATGTGAATAACACTATTAAGCTTGGTGGAATAAGGGTTGAGTTTATCAATACTGTCCATTCTACGCCTCAGGCTGCAATGATTGCTGTTCATACAGCTGATGGAGTTGTTTTATACACGAATGATTTTAAGTTTGATAATTTTCCTACGCTTGGAAAAAGGACTAATTATGATGCTTTACAAAAGCTAAAAGGAAAGATAAAGGTCTTGATTGGTGATGCGCTTTATGCTGGAACTGAGCAGAAAACGCCAAGTGAAAGTGTTGTAAGGGAGATGCTTAAAGACCTAGAATTTGATGTTGCTGAAAAGAAAGGTATTGTTGCGACCACTTTTAGTAGTCATATTGCTAGGCTAAAGGCTTTGATGAAGTTTGGATTTGATCTCGGTAGAAAGGTTGTCTTTCTTGGTAGGAGTTTGTTTAGGTATTGCGTTGCTGCGCAGGAACTCGGCTTGGTTGATTTTAGAGAGGTGAAGATTGTGAGATACGCTGATAAGATAAAGAAAGAGATTAAACGTATTGGAAGAAAGAAAGATAAGTATTTTCTCGTTGTGACTGGAAATCAGGGAGAGCCAAAAAGTGTTTTGAGAAGGATGGCCGAAGATAAGCTTAAGTATGGTTTCAGCGATGAGGATTGCATTATTTTCAGCTGCAGGACAATACCGACTGAATTGAATAAAAAGCAGAGAAAAGAACTTGAGAACGAGCTCAGGCTAAAAGGCATTCAATATTTTAAGGATGTTCATGTTAGCGGACATGGAGCAAGAGAGGATTTGAGAGAATTGCTTAGAATGACAATGCCTGAGCTAGTTTTGCCGAGTCATGCTAATAAGGAGAATAGTAGAGCTCTGGCTGAGCTTTGTGATGAAGTCGGCATAAAATCAAGGATTGTTCAGGATGGCGAATGGATGAAGATTTAAAGATGTTTGAGTTTTTCAATGATTGATTTTTTAATGAGTTTGAATTTTCTTGGGGTGAGATTGGATTATTGCTTCATTCCAGAATTCCAATTTTTATCAACTCCTTTTTCAGTGCTTTTAGATAATCTTTTGCATACCATTCAGGAAGATTCCATAGATCAACAAAAAGCAATGATGCTGTCAGTTCTGTAAGTTTTCCTTTTTTTTAGGACAAAGAAGTTTGGCGGTTCGTTCTTTGAGAACGCAAGTCTTTTTTTAATTATTTGTATAGTTGTTTCATCTGCATAAATATATACTTCAGAATAATCTGCTGGAACTTTTTTGAATTTGAATTTAAATCCTGAGTATGCTGTGAAGATTATGTTTGATGGAAGATTTGATTCGATTTTTCTTGGTGGTTGGCTTACACGTGCTTGGAAGATGGTGTCTTTTTGAGGGTTTCTAATGTTTGCCCAGCGATAAAGTACTTTTGATCATATTGCTTGAGTATTTCATAATAAACATGTTCGATGGATTTCATATTTTCTTTTGAAAGAAAAGTGGGGCAAAAAATAAAAAACAGGTTACTTTTCTTTTTAATTATGAAAGAGATCCAATCGTGGATGCAATTTCAGTATCTTGTTTATCCTAATGACGATAGAAAGTTCTGTGTCAGAATAGATGGTGAAGGCGAACCTTTACCAGAAAGCCTCGAAAAAAGAGTTAGTGATATAAGGAGAAAAGTAGATTTGAAAGATAATCCAGTTCCTTTCTTATACTGTGTTGAAACTAATTCTAAAAAAGAGTTCGTTGTTAAACGTAGACCATATTCATATAGCCATGCTTTTAATAGGTGTGCTGAAAATTTTGATTTGGAGCTAATAAAAATGTATCATTTGTTGTATCTTAGTACACACTTTCATTTCGAAACCGGGGATGGCTATCTTGTGTATGTAACTAAAAAGAATCAAATGAACCAAATATCTGGTTTTGGGGGATTTCCGAACTTAAATAAGCATGTGTTAAAAAGATCGGAAAAGAGCTTTGTAAATATAATTGGAACTATTAAAGATCGAGTAGAACATGAGATTGGAGATGTGTTTGATGCGATTAAAAAGGTTTATGCAATAGGAGTAACGTGTGTGGGAAAGCCTGGTTTGAGCGGTGTTGACTTAAATTTTATTTTACATTCTTCGATCTGTTCAATAGATTTCAAGCGCATATTTAGAGAATCTGAACAGTTTAACAGGGAAATATTTTTTGTAAAGCCTTGCGATTTATCTGCATTCGTTATTGATGTGTTCAAAAATGGCAGGGAAATTTCTCCTTTTGCACTTGGCTGCATGTACCTTTTACAAGACTGCTTTGGATTTTCTCCGGAAGATTTTTTAAAGAAAATTGAAGATGGTGTTGGAATAAGTATTGGGATTGGTGATGAAATAGGGTATTTGCATGTTGAAAGAAAAATTTAATGTTATATTTGCTTCCTTGATATGCTTGATACTACGCAAAAATGGAAAAATTTAAATAATAGTGTTTCTACTCGGGAGTAAAAATTGATTTTGGGGGTTTTATTATGATTGATAAACTGAAAAAAGCTCTTTTGACTGGGGCTGCTTTTTTGGCGCTTGGAGCTGGAACTAAAGCTGTTGCAGATGAATTCAGTGATGTTTTGACAGATAAAGATAGAAAAGCTGTTATCTCTAACCCCTCTAATTCTGGAAGTAAAGGATATTTTTCGCTTGACGCTATTCTTTGGCCTGGTGGTCATGGTGAGAAGATAAGAGCGCGGATAGACGGAAATGCTGCTGAAGTTCCTTTTGGAATTTATCTTAGTGGAACTCAAGCAAAAAGGGGCGATGTCGGTTATAGTAAAGGAATTGGTTCAGCTGAAATTATTCTTGGGGATGATCGGTTTAATGTAAGGCCTTGCATAGTCGGAGAAACAACAAGCTATTTTGGAGATAGTTTGATTGAAGAAAAGAATCTGGGTGGATTAGGAACTAGAATCGATTTGAATGTAGAAGGACTAAGCATAGATGGAATCCTGTTTAAAGAATGGGGAAATCATCAGTTTGAAGGCGCCGAAGGAAAAAATAATGCTGAAAGGCTACTTTACGGATTGAGAGGAACTTTGGGAAAAAAGCAATGGAGGGCTATGTTTTATTTCAAAAATGATGAAAAGGAGTTTCAACATTTAGGGAATATTAGGGAAACCGAGTTTGGTGGTGGAATTCAGTATAGAGGAAACGGTGTATTAGTTGAATTGTCAGGAGGGAGAGAAAAAATCAAATATAATCCTGGAAATGAATTCCAAACTAACTATGTTGAGGCATGTGTATCAGTTAGACTTGGAAAGAATTGTCATGTTAAAGTTAACGGCAGATATAATTTTGACGGTGCTAGTCGCTTAAGTAGAAGTCCGATTCCAAGGCGTGAGTTTGGTGTTAGTGTTATTATTCCTTTCGGTTATGGTACAAAGCCGAAAAGAAGGAATCATAATCCTCATTTACCAAGGAGTAAATTAGGTAGGAGGTGAAAAAATGGATTGGAAAGATTATGCTGTTTATGCTGGACTTGTTGGTTTGGCTGGATGTGCCGCTATGCAGGCACGGGAGAATAAGCAAGTTATAAAGAATTATTTTAGCGCAGCTAGGAATGCAGAAAGAATTGCTGAAGCTTGCCTGGGAAGATTATACGATTTCGGAGAAGATGTTGATGGAAAAGAATATAATGGTCTTAGAAGAATGAAAAAGAAGCTGGATAAAACCAAGAAAGGTTTGGAAGACTTGCTTAGCAGAGCAATGAAAGAAAAGAAAGACGCAGAAGCAGGGGCTGTGAGAAGTGCAAAGAGAATTGTTGATGATGTTTATGGCTTAGTGCAAAAGATAATAAACTACGTTGAAAGAAAAGGAAAAGCAGGGGTGAAGATTGGTTTTAATCTTATGAATGGGCAAGGGCTGAAGCGAGACAGAAAGACACTAGATAAATATGTTGCTGTTCTTCAGTTGAAAAATGCTCTGAAATTTGGCGAGCTTGGTAGATGGAAGCGTGTTGGTTTGGCATATAACTTAAAAACGCACATAGAGAACATGCTCAACGAACAAGCGAAAGCATATCTCAAAGAGCTCTATGATAAAGGACAGATTGAAAGGAGTTCGATTCATATTCGGATTGAGTACATGGGTAAGGTTCCACTTACAGCTGAATTAAGAAATGAAATAAAACAACTTAAAGAAAAGTACATGCCTGCTCCAGATCAGCAGAAAAAGAAGGAGCTGCAGAAAAACGAACAAAGAAAACAAGCATTGAAAAAGCAAACTCCACCGAAGAACATAAATAGTAATAAAAAACTCGCTGTGCCAAGAAAAGTTCCAAGTAGAAAATGAAGTTGAATAAAATTTTCATTTTTGGATTTTTGTTTTTTATTTTGATATTTAGCATTATAGGAGTTAATGCTTTCTGGGAAAGTGATTTCGGCAGTGATAGTTGGGAAAGTGATTTCAGTCAAGATGATAACTGGAATAGTGATTTTGGAGAAGATGATTGGGAGAGTGATTTCAGTGATGAAGGTTGGGAAAGCGATTTTGGAGAAGGTGATGAAGGATTTGGTGGAGAAGAAACTGGAGACTATTTTGATTGGTATGATGATTATTCCTCTGATGAATTTGTTGATGAGTTCGGCAATGATTTTCCTGAAGGTCATATTTTTGATAAAGACAGAAATAATCCTCCTGTAATTCTTTCTGAACCTGTTACTGTTGCTTATGTCGGTGAAGAATATCATTATCAGATTGTTGCTCACGACCCTGATGGTGATGAATTAACCTATAAACTTGATCATGCTCCTGAAGGAATGATGGTTGATGCTAAGAGTGGATTGATAACATGGACTCCTACAAAAGAAGGAGAATATTATGTGAGAGTTGTTGTGGTTGATGGCAATTGGGGACTGGATGCGCAAGATTTTATGATAAATGTTATCAAGCGAGAAGAAGGTAAAAAGGGACCTGCACTGGTGCTTGGAGATTTATATGTGGATAGAATTTATCTACCTGATATAGTAAAAACAGGAGACATACTTGAGATTGGTTTCAAGCTTGAGAACACAGGAAGCAAAGAGCTTGATGATGTTTCAGTGTTGGTATTGTTTCCAGAGTTAGGTATTGGAAAAAGGATTGGTCCTTTTGATTTGAAGGGACATAAAAAGGTTACTAAGTGGGCATTTATAGATATTCCAGAAGGTGTTGAAGGAGCAATTGCAGTAAGGTTGAGTTTTAGCAATGATGATTTAAGAAGAACAATTTTCAGGGACGTAATCATTCAGGGATAGTTAGGTTTAGTAACTACTCTAACATGCTAAATTACGAAATATTTAAATAATAGGTGTGCCTAACACTAAAAAATTCATGCTAAAAGGTTGTTGAGGGGTGAATAAAAAAATGAAAAGATTTGCATTTGGTTTGATTGCCTTGCTTGTTTTAAGCGTTTTGGCAAGTTCTTTTGTTATGGCAGCGAATGTTCCAGTAAATGTATTAGGAGTTTATGTTAATGGAAAAGAAGTCAGTAACGGTGAAGTGAGGACTCTTGCTAGGGACAATAAAATAGATGTTGATGTTAAGTTCTTAGCTACTGGAGATGATGATTATGTTACTGTTGAAGCAGAGATTAGTGGTTTAGAGTATGATAGAGAAAAGGCAAGATATGAAACTGATGTTTTCAGCATAAAAGCTGGAAATACTTATCACACTGATGACTTTGAGAAGATCAGCATTGAATTGCCTGGAAGAATGGATACTGGTGAGTATTTGCTTAGGATTTGGATAAAAGACAAGGACAACACACCAGTTTATGAAGAAGTCAGGCTTTATGTAACGACAAGCAGGCATGGAATGAAGATTAAGGATGTGATCCTTAGTCCTGCTCATGAGGTTGAAGCTGGACATGCTCTTGTTAGTAAGGTTAAAGTTAAGAATACAGGAGAGAAAGACGAAGAGGATGTTAAGGTTATAGTAAGCATTCCTGCTCTTGGAGTGAGCGATGCTGATTACATTGATGAGATTGAAGCTGGCGAGACAAAGACAAGTGAAGAGCTATGGTTCAGGATTCCTGCTGATGCTGAAAGTGGAGAATATGATGTTTTGGTGACTGTTGAGTTCAATGATGGAGAAGATGAAGTTAGTGAAACATATAAGATTAATGTTTTGGGTGAAGAAGCTGCCGCTGAGGAAACGCCAGAAGAAAAGATTATAATTGCAGTAAGTGATGTTGTTCAGGATATTGTTGCTGGTGGTGCAAGTGTTGTTTATCCATTGAGTTTAACCAACAATGGAAAGGCAGCAAAAACATTTACAGTAACTGCAACAGCTGGTGACTGGGCTGCTTTGAAAGTTACGCCAAGTACTGTTGTTTTGCAGCCTGGAGAAACAAGGATTGTCTATGTGAATGTTGGTGCTGGAAAGGATGCACCAGTAGGTGAACAAGTCATTGGTGTTGCAGTTAAGAGCAATGGTGAAGTGTTGAAGGAATTAACAATGAAGGTAAATGTGTTGCCTGCTGCTGGTGGTAAGATAACCTTGCTCGAAGGTGCATTGATAGTATTGATAGTGATCTTGATTATAGTAGGATTAGTGGTTGGTTTTAGCAGAATGAGGAAGAAGGAAGGCGAAGAATACTAAACAAATTTTGCCTTGTTTTCTTTTTCTGATTTTTTAAATAAATTTCAGTTTGAAAGGATTTTGGAGAATTCTCTAAGGATTAATAATTTGAGTTATATAATTGAAATTATATAAACGAAATTATAATAGTCCGTTTCAAAAAATATATTTTTCCTTAACAGATCTTTTTGAATAACATAAGTTCCAAAAATGAACTAAAAATTTAAATATTAGTTCTCTTTTTGAACTAATATGCTAAAGGATACGCTTTTGTTATTTAACGAATGGTGGGAGACAAAAGAAATTTCAAAAGGAAAAGCAAAAGAATATAAGAGAAGGTGCTATTCAAAAATAAAGAAGATTTTCAAAGATTACAAGCAGATATTGATTTTGACAGGACTTAGAAGGGTAGGCAAAACAACAATAATGTTTCAATTAATAGATGATCTTCTCAGAAAAAAAGTAAATCCAAAACATATTTTTTATTTTTCCTTTGATGAACTGGTTAGAGATCCCATAACATTGCTTAAAACATACTCAGAAATAACAAACGTAAACTGGAAGAAAGAAAACATCTATGTTTTCTTTGACGAGATCCAAAAACTTCCAAGATGGGGGCCTAAAATAAAGATACTTTACGACAATTTTCCAAACATGAAGATAGTACTATCAGGTTCAGCAAGTATCGCATTGCAAAAGGAAGCTATAAAGAATCTTGCAGGAAGATATTTTTCTGAAAAGATCCAAGTGCTTAGCTTACAAGAATTCTCTGAATTAAAGCTAAGAAGAGAAATTCCTTCATTCGATATATACAAAGAAAAAATTTCAAAATTGTATAAAGAGTATATCCATAAGCCGTTTCCAGAATTGGTTGCATGGGAAGATATAATTGAAATTAAAAGGTATATAAAAGAATTAGTAGTAGACAGGATCTTTATTGATATTCCAGAAACCTTTTCTTCTGCTAATCCGTCACTTCTCTCTACATTAACAAATATATTCATGAATGATGTAGGGATGATTTTGGATGCGACTTCGCTATCTAAACAATTAGGTATTCATAAAGCAACGTTGCAAAAGCATATTCACTATTTAGAGTTCAGAAATCTAATAAATATAGTGAAGAATTACAGGCCATCAATAAGGTCAGAAAGTAGAAAAATGAAAAAGATTTATCCTGCTCATATTTCTTTAGCATTTGCTCATTATGCTGAGCCAAACATTGGAAGAATAAATGAAAGCCTTGTTCAATCTTCTTTGCAACTAGATAAATATTGGAGAGATAGTTTTAAAAGAGAGGTTGATTTTATAAAATTGGAGAAAGGCAAATTAGTTCCAATAGAAGTTAAGACAAAAGAAACAATAAACAAAAATGAAGTTTCTTCGTTAATTTATTTTATGAAAAAGTTCAAAATAAAGAAAGGATATGTAATCTATCAAGGAGAAGAAAAGAACATAAAACTAAATGGAATGGAAATAATCTTAAAACCAATAGAAAAGGTGTTGTTTGGGTTTTCTTTGTAAAAATTTAGTTTCAACGACTCTGTTCAGATTTTAGGGAGGGATGGGATTTCTAATATAAAATAGTTTTCCATAGGAAACGATTTCTCTATGAAATTGTTTTGTATAGAAAACGATTTGTTTGAAAATTTAGGGTTAAGTAAACTTTTGTGTGATACTAACTTTCTGCTAAATGAAAAATACGTGGAAGAAGAAGTCTCATTTAGTCGTGTCCATTAAGTTTATGCAACCAAAATTTAGAAATAAATAAAAAATTCAAGATTGACAAAATTCTTAATGAAAATTCTTATAGTAGGAGCTGGACCTATTGGATGCTATGTTGGCAGATTGCTTGCTTTGGCTGGATTTGGTGTTCTGATCTGCGATAAGCGTGAGAGTCTGCTTAGGGAAAAATGCTGCACTGGGCTTGTTACGAGAAGAGTTTTTGAGTTTGTTGATGTTGAGCCTTTTGTTTTGAATAAATTCAGCAAAGCGAGGCTTATTTGCGGTGATTTGAGTAATTCTCTTAGAGTTGATGATTATTTGATTGATAGAAAAAGGTTTGATTTTTTTATGTTGCGAGAAGCTGTCGATGCTGGTGCAAGGATTTTTCTTAAGCATGAATTTGCTGGAATTAAAGATGGAAAAGCTTTGTTTTTGAATAATGGGAGGCTTGTTAGTTATGCATTTGATTGTTTGATTGGTGCTGATGGTGTTAATAGTGGGGTTGCAAAAATGCTTGGCGTTAAGCGAAGATTTTTTTATGCGCTGCAGGGAAAGGTGTTTGGAGAGTTTAATTTAAGCGAATATGAGGTTTATTTTGGTGATTTTGCACCTGATTTTTTTGGATGGATTGTTCCTGAAAATAGCAAAATTGCAAGGATTGGAATGGCTACTAGATGTGATTTGAAAGGACGCTTCAGGAAGTTTTTAAGTATGGTTGGATATAGGATTGATGACTTGACTGAATTGAAGTTTGGAATGATTCCGATCTATGCAGGCCAGCGCTGTGAATTTGAGATTGGCAAAGGAAAGAAGGTTTATTTGGTTGGTGATGCTGCTTGTCAGGTAAAGAATACAACTGGCGGTGGCATTGTTCCTGGACTGTGGGCTGGAAGGATGTTGGTTGAGGCTATGAAGAAAGGAAAAGGTTATGAAGGATTATTAAAAGAGAAAGGAATAAGAAGGTTTTTGAGGAGGCATGCTCTGGTGAGAAAGCTGATTGATTTTGTGCCGAATGGGATTGTTGTGAAGAATGTAAAATTTGGTAGTAAAATTTTAGGATGGCATAAGGGGAGGGATAATTAATGGTTTTGGCAGATTTTTTAAGAAAAATTGATAGTTTTTTAATAAAATATACGTTCGTTCCTATAGGATTTGTTTTTAAAAGTATTTTAGGATTGTTTTTCAAAAAGCATTCTTCTCCTAAAAAAATCCTTCTTGTAAAACTTTGGGCTTTAGGCGATTCTGTTATTTTTCATAGCTTTGCTAAAAAAGTAAAAGAATGCTTTCCTAATGCAGAAATAGATATTCTTACAAAAAAAAGCTTAATTGATGTTTTTAAAGGAAGTAAGTTTATTCATAAAGTTATTCCTGCGAATTTTTTAAATTTAATAAAGCTTTTTAGAAAATATGATCTTTGTTTTGATGGAGAATTTTATCTGAATGCTTCTGCTTTAATTAGTGCATGGGCTGCTAAAAAAACAGTTGGATTTTCACATGGAATTAGGAAAATCTTATACGATGAACGAGTTGAATTTAAAATGCAACATATTGTTCAGAATTATCTTGACTTTTTGAGAAAACTCGGGTTTGATGTTGATCTAGAAGAACTTTTTCTTATCCATTTTAGCGAGAAAGATTTGGAAGTCGCTAAAGAGCTTATAAATTACAAAAAGAATGAAAAGATTCTTGGAATTTCTCCTGGAGTAGGCAAAACAGCAAAACAGAGGCAATGGCCTAAAGAGAGATTTGCAGAGCTAATTAGAATAGCACATAAAAAGTTTGATAAAGTTGTTATAGTCGATCAAGATATTAAATTATGTGAAGAAATTTATAAATTAGCTAATGTTCCAAATGTGTTTGTTGTTAAAAAAAAGCTAAACATAAAAGAGCTGGCTGCTTTGCTCTCGCTGTGTGATACGTTTATATCATGCGATACTGGTCCGATGCATTTAGCTGCTGCTCAAGGATGTAGAGTAATCGGCTTATTTGGGCCAAATACGCCTGTTTTATGGAGACCTTATAATAAAAAGAGTACATTTGTATATAAAAAAATGCCATGTAGTCCATGCATAATAAATAAATATGGGAAAATAAAAAAATGCAAAGAGAACAGATGCATGAACGATATTAACGTTGAAGATGTTTCGAAGGCAATTTCCTTAAAATGATTAAAACATTAGTTATATTACTAGATGCTTTTAGACCTGATTATATTAATAAACTTAAAACTCCTTTTTTGTATGAATTAAGACAGAAAGATACTTTCTTGACTTTGAGATCCCAAGTAGGATATTCGCCTGGAGCGCATGCAACAATCTGGAGCGGACTTCACCAAGATAAACATGATAAATTCTTAATATTTTATTATGACCCAAAAACGAGTCCGTTTAAATGGGCTAAATGGCTAAGATTGATACCTTCTCCTTTTTTAAGAAAGTTTTTAATTGCTTTATTAAAAGTTCCATATTATAAGATTCGAAGTTTAAATAGAAATCCTCCCAAGTGGTACTACAAAATAATTCAATATCCGCCAGCGTTACCTCCAGAAGTAGCTCCTTATATTTCCACTGGGAAGATTAAACCACAACACAAAGAAACTCTATTCACAATCCTAGAGAAACATAATATTTCTTGGTTTAGTCAAACAGATTACAATGCATCTTATTTAACCAAATCAAAACCTGCGCCTTTAAGATACTTTAAGATTACAGATGCTAGGATAGACTTCTTTTATTTTTATTACGCCGATGGTATTGGGCATGTTAGAGGAATAAATAGTGAGGAAATGAAAAAGTATCTCAAGGAAGTTGATAGCACAATCAAGAGATTGTTTAAAGAAGCAAAGGAAAAATATGGAAAATTTCTTTATTTTATTTTTTCAGATCATGGAATGTGCGAGATAAAAAACCACCTTAATCTACAGAGCTATCTAAAAAAATTGCCAATAAAACAACCAAAAGATTACATAGCTTTCTATGATGCTACCATGGCAAGATTTTGGGTCTTTAATAAGAAAGCAAAAAACATCCTTAAAAAAACTTTAAAGAAAATACCCCATACAATTTTTATAGATGATGATCTTAAAAAAAAGTACCATCTCCAATTTAAAGATAGGAAATGGGGTGATCTTATGATTGTAATGGATGCCCATTATAGGCCTTTTCCCGATTACTTCGCACCAATAAAGTTTGGCATTAAAGCCTACCACGGGTATTTACCTGATGTTCCTTGTTCGAAAGGAGTTTTTATTACAAATGCATTCAAAACTAAAAGAAGAGAAATAAACATAGTAGATATTATGCCAACGATATTAAAAGCTATAGGATTGGAAAGAGGTATTCCTAAAAATATTGATGGAAAACCGATTTGTTAATTTCACTATGAAAATCATACTTTTCAAAATAGGTGCCTTAGGAGATGTTTTAATGACTACACCTCTGGTAAGGCAATTAAGAAAAAATTTTCCTAATGCAAAAATCGATTATTTAGTTGGTGATTATTCGAAAGTTGTCTTAGAGAGGAATAAATACTTAGATGAGATTTTAACATTCGATTCTATGATTTTTGTTAAAAAGAAAATTTTCAAATGGATAAAATTAATCAGGTCGATCAGGAAAAGACGTTATGATGTAATTTTCGTCCTAGATAAGCATTGGATCTTTAACCTTACAGCCTTTTTGTTTGGTATAAAAAGGCGAGTTGGTTTTGACCGACTTGGAAAAGAGGGAATCTTTCTAACTGATAAAGTTTATTATGGTCCTGTAAGGCACGAGGTTTATTATTATCTAGACTTATTGAAAAATTTTGGATATTTTCCAGATTATAAAGATGTGAAATACGACCTTTTCCTGACTAAAGAAGATGAAATGTTTGCATCTAAATTTTGGAAAGAAAAATTCAAAAAAGGCGAAAAAGTGCTCGGAGTTTTTCCAGGCGTTGGGAATCCTATGGACAAATTTGCAAGAATCAGGGCTTTTGATTTCGATTTAATGGCAAGGTTGTGTAAAAAATATTTGAAAAGAGGATGGACGCTTTTACTTTTTGGTTCGAAGAACGACTTGGAATACGGAAATAAGCTAATTTGCCTTTTAAGACAAAAAATTAAAATGGAAAATTTAATCGGTAAATTAACATTAACTCAAACAGCGGCATTGGCTAAAAGATGTGACCAAATAATAACGTGGGATTCTGGAGGAATGCATATTGCCGCTGCTGTTAATAAACGAATTCTTGCGATATTTGGGCCTACACATCCTAGGAAAAAAGCGCCTAGAAAAGCCGAAATAGTGCGGCTGAAGGAATATTATATCAAAATATACGAGTTAAAAGGTAGGCTACTTACTTAGCCGAGTTTTAGTTAGTTTTAATTCGTAATATTTTAATACCTTAAACCACCAAATAGCTGCGTGAGACAGAGAGTATACAAAGCCAAGGAATCCCCCACGATATTTTTTGTAGAAAATGAAATGCTGGATAAACGAATAAAAAGGCATGATCAACGCAATGAGTAGTAACTGAAATTTGTTAAATCTTTTTGAGTTGATCCATTTCAAAGCTTCAAGAGAGGAATATCTATTTAAATCATCAATCATGGAAGTTACATTCTTCCAATTGTAATGATACAGAGGGCTTCTAAGAAATCCAAATTTGATATTCCTAATTTGTTCGTGCAAAGTACCCTTAAACCTTAGGTGACTTTTGAGAAGAATTGGTCTGCCAGAAGTTGCGGGATAAAATTTATCAAATACTAAGTTATCTCTTCGCAGACATAAGCATCAAATTTTGGATGTTTTAGAGTTGTTAAAATTTCTTTTTTTAGTTTTTTGCTTACTTTTTCATCACTATCAATAAACAAAACCCAATCATGAGATACTTTAGATAACGCGAAATTCCTCTGAGTTGCAAAATTCTTATTTAAAGCTTTTCTATAAATTTTTGCTTTTGGATAAATCTTCTTTATAATTTTAATAGTGTTATCGGTAGAATAGTCGTCTACAACGATTAATTCGTCTATTAAATCTTTTATTGAATTTATTGCCTTTGCTATCGTTCTTTCATTATTATGGACCAAAATAGCACCGGAGATTTTCATGTTATAAATCAATATATTTTAATTTTTAAATGTAATGGTGATGTAAAGTAAAAAGACAAAAAATTAAAATAAAATTAAGATTCTTTTAAGAGAATGAAACCCAGGATAATTTTTATTAATAGACGAAGAAATATTAAAAGCATTACGTTAGGGCGTGCAATTACTAAAGAAG